>Ga0114901_1001650_pt1 | contig 12620 bp, 13 predicted proteins | sample MalvireepMed_s16_FD_89686 | JGI IMG/M metagenome (GOLD analysis project Ga0114901, IMG submission 89686) | Marine viral communities from the Global Malaspina Expedition - Malaspina viral metaG DeepMed_s16 | ecosystem: Environmental > Aquatic > Marine > Oceanic | place: Mediterranean Sea... | reverse complement strand
GAAAACTGGAGTTCGCTGCCGGCCGAAACCGATCCGCCGATGCACGGCTTGTATCGCAAGTGGGTGAACCCGCTGTTTTCGCCCAAGGAGATGAACAAGCTGGACGGCAAGATCCGCGACTATGCGCGCGATTATTGCACCGCGATCAAGGCCACGGGCTCTTGTGAATTCATGGGCGAGTTTGCCTTCGAATTCCCGATCAAGGTGTTCCTCGAGCTGATGGGGCTGCCGCAGCAGATGACGGCGGAGTTTCTCGAATGGGAAATGGGGCTGCTCCACACCAACGACCTTGCGGTCATTGCCGCCAGTACGCGCAAGGTGGTCGATTATCTGCGAGGCGAGATCGCCGACCGCAAGGCCAGCCCACGCGACGACCTCATCAGCTATGGCGTGACGATGCCGATCGATGGGCGCCCGTTGACCGATGACGAACTGGTCGGGTTCACCTTCAACCTGTTTATCGGTGGCATGGATACCGTATCGACCAACATGGCGTGGCAGTTCCGTCATCTGGCCACCCATCCCGAAGACCAGGCAACGTTGCGCGCCAATCCGGCGATGATTCCCGAAGCGATCGAGGAGATGATGCGCGCCTATCCTGCGGTCACGACCTTCCGCACCTGCAGCCGCGAAGTGACCATCGGCGGGGTGACCTTTCTGCCGGGGGACAAGATCGCGATGCCGACGAGCCTGGCAGGACGCGATCCGGAAGAATATCCCGATGCCGACAAGGTCATACTTGGCCGCAAATCGCGCTATCTTAGCTTTGGCTATGGGCCGCACCTGTGCGTCGGAATGCACTTGGCGCGCCGGGAGATGCGGATCGCGCTGGAGGAGTTCCTGGCAACGATCCCGCCGTTCCGCATCCAGGACGGCTGCACCGTGAAAACGCATACCGGGGGGATCCTGCAGCCCGAGACGCTGCCGCTGACCTGGGATTGACGGCATGGACTTGGCGGCGTTGTTCAGCTCGGCGCGCACCTTCAACGCCTATGAGGATTGTCCGGTGCCCGAGGCGTTGCTGCGCCAGCTGTATGACCAGCTGAAATGGGGGCCGACGGCTGCGAATAGCTGCCCGGCACGGTTCGTCTTCGTCACCTCCGCGCAAGCGAAGGCACGGCTCCTTCCTTGCGTCAATTCCGGCAACATCGCCAAGGTCAACTCTGCCCCGGTGACCGTGATCATTGCCGCCGACACCCGCTTTTTCGACCAGATGCCCGCGCTCTTTCCGTCGCGCGATTTCAAAACGCTGTTCGAAGGGAATGACGCGGTGATCGCCGATCTTCTGTCGCGCAACGTGCCGTTGCAAGGCGCGTACATGATCATTGCCGCCCGGGCTCTCGGGCTCGATTGCGGGCCTATGTCGGGGTTCGATGCCGCTGCGCTCAACGCCGAATTCTTTCCCCACGGGCAATGGCAGGCCGATTTCATTTGTACTTTGGGCTATGGCCGTAAAGACAGTGTCCATCCGCGCAATCCACGGCTGTCCTTCGACGAGGTTTGCCGCATCGTGTAACCGAACAGGAGGCCGCATGGCGAGTATCGACCCGGGCAGACGCGATCCGCTCGATGATTTCGAGATCCGCCAGATCACCCTGATGGGCACGACCAAGCGGGTTTACGTCGCAGGCACCGGCCCGGCGGTGATCGTGATGACCGAAATCCCCGGCATAAGCCCCTATGTAGCGCGCTTTGCCCGCTGGGTGCGCGATGCCGGATTTACCGTGTATATGCCCTCGCTGTTCGGGGAAGACGGCGTGCTTCCTGGCCGCGGCAAGACGATGCTGACGCTGGCGCGTGTCTGCATCAGCCGCGAATTCAGGGCCTTTGCCAGCAACGCAACAAGCCCCGTCGTGCAGTGGCTGAGAGCATTGGCGGCGCAAGCGCATGGCGAATGCGGCGGCAAGGGAGCAGGCGCGATCGGCATGTGCTTCACCGGCAATTTTGCGCTGTCGATGATGCTCGAAAAGGCGATGCTTGCGCCTGTGATGTCGCAGCCCTCGCTACCGCTCAACAACCCGGCCGGCATGGCCATCGACCCTGCGGAACTGGCGGCGGTGCGGGCGCGCATGGAGGCCGAGGACCTCACGGTGCTCGGCTATCGCTTCGACGGCGACAGCTTCTGCAGTGCCGAACGGTTTGCCGCGTTCGAAAATGCGCTGGGCGACCGCTTCATCGGCAAGGTATTGCCCGATTCAGCGGCCAATCCCGATGCGCCGATCAAGACCCCGCACAGTGTCGTCACCCTGCACCTGATCGACGAGGCCGGACAGCCCACCGTTCAGGCGCGGGATGAAATACTGGCATTTTTCCGGCAGAGGCTGATGCCGGATTAGAAGGCTCCCGGTGGCGAGATCATGTCGCCGCCCGCGATGTTCCGCCCGTAGATTTCATAGCCGATCGTCGGGATGTTCTGGATGTGGCGAAGCCCCATCGACACGTCCTTCCAGTAGCGGCTGATCGGCTTTTCGGTCGAAAAGGCGGACGACCCGGCCTGGAACATCAGCGATTCCGAAGCACCGTGGACCAGAGTAATCATCTGTGCGCACTGCGCGCGGTGGCGCGCCTTGTCGGCCAGAGTCATTTCTGTCCCGCCGAGCGCCACAGCATCGAGTTCGCCAACCAGATGGAACAGGATCAGCTTGGCGGTATCCAGCATGGCGGCCGCTTCACCCAGATCGCGCATATAGGCGCCCGATCCGATGCGTGGGCCGATGGTGGTGGTCAGCACGGGCTTTTTCGATTCGCCGGTGACGATCTCGAGCATCGCCTCGACCGCGCCGATCAGCTGTGCAATGCCGGTGGTGCGGACGACCGGAACGACCGGGAGCACGTCGCTGGGTGCGCCGAAGTTGCGCTTGGTACGATCGATCTGGCCGGCGCGTTCATCCATCAGCACCATCTGGGCGTCAGGGATGAAGACATCGGTAGCAACGCTGGTGTCCGATCCCGTGCCCTGCATGCCGGTCACGTACCAGGTGTCCTTGATCGTGAGATCCTTGAACGGAATATAGCACATGCTGATCCCGGGAACGACGGGGCCTTCATAGCCTTCGAGCACCACGCCCTGCTGCGCCCATTCCGACTGCCGAGACCCGGATGTATACGGCCAGGCCCCGTTGATGATCCAGCCGCCATCGACCTTGCGCGCCTTGCCCGGGGGATTGTAGGCACCGCAAACCGTGGTCGGGCCATTGGCAAAAATGATATCCTGCACGCTGTCTGGAGCAAGGCTCGTCACCCAGCTGGTTCCGTTGATGATCTGCACCACCCAGCTGATCGCGGGGTCGCCCTTGGCGATCTCGATCTGCATGCGGCAGAAATCGGTGAGCGATAGGCCGACGCCGCCGAGCCGCTTTGGCAGCATGGCATAGAGAATTTTGTTATCGAACAGGGCCTTTTCGACCAGCTTGGTAGGGGAGCGCTGCAGCTCGCCTTCCTTGGCCTGCTCCATAAGAAGCGTTCGCAGTTCCTTTGCCTTGGCCACCATCGCGTCTGCGGTGGCCTTGTCGGCAAATGTGGTCAACTCATCGGTCTTGATCATTGCTAGGCTAGCCATTGCTGCTTCCTTTCCGTGCCGGGTCTTGGGCGTATGTCGCGGCGATCTTGAGTGCCCATTTTTCAATGTTTTCCGGGGTTTCATCCCAAATGCGGTTCCATTCCGGGCTGGCTGGCACCAGCAATGTGCTCAACTGGGTACGCACCAGCGTTTCGACGATGGCGTCGCGGTTGATGGCTTCGTCCAGAAGCCCGTCCAGATAGTCGAAGCTTGGTTCGAGCGCATCGAGCACCGCCTGTTTGTAGCGGGTGAAGCGGCTGCGAAAGAACGACAGGTGGAAGGCGGGCTCGACCTCGAACACCCGATCGGGGGAATTCTCGTTGGTGTAGCGCCCATAGAACCGCATTACGGCCTTGAACCGCTCCATTGGGTCCTCGATGCCGGCTCCTGCTTCGCGGATGCCGGTCTCGAATCCGACGCAGACATATTCCGCCACCGCGACAAGGACCTCGTCCTTGTTAGAAAAGTAGCGATAGACGGTCCCGCGCGAAACTCCGCTGGCATCTATGATGTCGCTCATCGAGAGGCGTTTGACGCCGCGGCTGGCAATCGCATCCAGCGCGCCGCTCATGATGCGGATCACGCTTGGCGACAGCTCCACCTCGGTCGCCAGCGCGGGCTCTTCCTCGATCTCGGCAGCGATCAGCCTCATGCTACACTCCCTTCGAGTTCTTCCAGATTATGCGGGACGCTGACATAGCCAGGCAGGTTCTGTCCGCCATCGACGTTGATCATCTCGCCGGTGACGAAACGCGCCATGTCCGATGCCAGGAAAACCACCACCGGGCCGATATCCTTTTCGGGATCGCCAGCACGCTTGAGCGGATTGGAGGCGACGACAGTTTCCATGAAGCCGGGAACCTCATCGACCAGCTTGGCAAACACCTGCCCCAGCCCAGTCGGTGCGATGGCGTTGACCCGGATATTGAAGCGGCCCCACTCCACTGCCGCGCTGCGGGTCAGCCCCACGATGCCCAGCTTGTTGATGTTGTAATCGCTGTGCAGCCAGGCTCCAGTCTGCGCGTCGATCGAGCTGAAATTGATCACCGAGCCGCCGCCGCGCGCCTTCATGTGCGGGAATGCCGCCTGCATCGCCCACCAGTTGCCCCAGACGCCGATCTCCAGCGTCCGGCGCAGCATCTCATCGGTCTTGTGCTCCAGTAACACGCCCGCCGAGAGCAGCGAGGCGTTGTTGACCAAAATGTCGAGACCGCCGAAGGTATCGACCGCCTGCTGCACCATTCCCACCACGTCTTCCTTGACGCCGGAATCCGCAGCGATGCCGATGGCCTTCGTACCAAAGTCGTGCTCGATCTCGGCCGCAACCTTGGCGGTTGCAGCGCCATCCCGCCCGCTGATCAGCAGCGATGCACCCTCCCTGGCGAGCGCTCGCGAGATGCCGTGGCCCAGGCCCTTGGCGCCGCCGGTCACAATGGCAACCTTGCCTTCGAGCAAACCGCTCATGCGAACTCTCCCACCCTTAGGTCCATTTGCGTGCGCTGGCCGCATTTGTTCTCTGTCAGCACATAGCCACGCTCTCTTCCCGCCGCGTCGACGTACACATGGCAACTGCCTTCCGCATCGTCTTCCAGCAGCGTCCAGACCCCCTCGACGGAGGAGGGAGGCGGAAGCAGATTGATCGGCAAAAGCGTTGTCTTGACCTGCACCGAAAGCGGCGGGAACCGGATGCTGGTGGGCGTGCCAAGCGCGGTCGCGGCAATCGCCCGCGCTGCAGACATGATCGGCATGACATAGGCCGACAGGCCATGCTGGTATTGAGCGCAATCGCCCAATGCAAAGATGTGCGGATCGCTGGTGCGGCCGCAATCATCGACCTTGATGCCAGCGCCGGTATCCAGTCCGGCCTCGCGGGCCAGCGCGATGTCAGGGGCAAGCCCGACCGCCGACAGCACCAGATCGGCTGCGATCTGCGTCCCGTCATCCAGCGTCGCGCTGTAGCCGGGGCCGGGCTGGCGGTAATCGATCGCCACCACCTTGCGGCCAAGATGCCAGGTCACTCCTGCCATGGCCAGCCGATCGCGGACCTTCTGCCCGACGGTGGCGGGTACAAGCCTGCCAAGCGGCATTGCCAACATATCGACGACAACCGGGGTGAAGCCGCTGGTAGCGAGGTCATTGGCGAATTCTGTTCCGACCAGGCCCGCGCCCATGATCAGGACGGTCCCGCCTTCGGGCAACTCCCTGCGGAACCGCTCGTAATGGCCGAGCTGGTTGACGCAGATCGCGCGATGGGCGGCATCGCCTGCAATCGGCGGGCGAATCGGCACGGCTCCTGTCGCCAGGATCAGCGCGTCATAGGGAATGGGGCCGCCGGTGGTGCATAACGCCTTGCCGGCCCGGTCGATCGCTTCGGCCTCGCGTCCGATGCGCGCATCGAGCTTAAGCTGCGCGATCATCTTTTCGGCAGGGGATGTCACCAGCGTTTCCGCTGTCTTGCCCTTGGCCAATGCCGTCGAAAGCGCGGGCTTGGAATAGAAATGCCCGTCCTCCAGCGTTACCATCGTCAGCCTGGCTTCGGGCGAGAGCCTGCGCAGTTCGCGCAGCACCCCGAACCCGGCCAGGCCGCTGCCGACGACGACAATCTGAGGGGCGACTGATGTGACCATGACGGTTAGAGGAACACCGCGAAGTTCGACATGCCCAGCACCGACTGATCGACGATGATCTCGCGCCGGGCGAGCTTGTAGGCACCATCGACTTCACGCCAGACATCCCGACGTTCCGCGGTCATCCGTTCGTTCTCGGGATTGTCTCCGCGGCTGCGTTCGAGGAACAGGTAGCTGACAACCTCGTATTCGCCTGCGGTATCGCATTCACCAACGCGCACGTTGGTGACGAACCGGCGGCAACGCGATGGCGGATCTTCCGCCCAGGCGCTTTTCTGCAGGCGGCCGGTCCGCATCAGGATCGATCCGTAGTCCTCGTCGAAATGGTACATGGTGCGCATGACATCGCGGTCACGGTTGGGGCCGGTGCGGGTCAGGCGGATCGGCGCGGTGTAGACAAGGTCCTGCTCCATCATCGCGACCCAGTCGTCGAAACGCCTTTCGTCGAGTGCGGCGGCTTCATCGTACAAGGTTTCGAGCAAGCGATTGTAGATCGCCGAACCGAGCGGAACCCGGGCCCTGGATACCAGCCCCCGCAGGATGGTGGTCTGATCGGGAGCGGCAGTGGATCTGGTTGTGGTCATGATCGTGTTTCCCTGTGATGCTCAGGCTTCGCTCATCAGCTTGTGATAGGCCAGCCACCAGTTCCACTGGGTGTCGTCCTTGGTGAAGCCGGGATAGAGCAGGCCTTCGCCCTTCCACCCCTCGGGCCGTTCATGGCCGTGCAGGGCCTGGTATTTCAGCGTCATGTGCTTGCTCACGCCGCCACGCGCATTGCGCATGATGACCGGCCACACATCGGCATCGTCCTGCTCGATCGTGCCCGATGTGCCCGTCTGCTGGACGGCATTCTGCAGCATGTCGCGCTTCATCTGCTCGGGTGCATCCTTCTCTGCGAAGATGAAGTTGACGAACTCCACCTTGTCGGGGCCCTTGGGCACATAGGTGTGCAGCGCCAGCGCGCCCGATGCTCCGCCATCGGTGCGGGGCGCGAAGATGAAAGCCAGCAGGATGTTGGGGAACATCCCGCCAACCTGTGGGGGAATGGTGGCCAGCTGCTCGACCTGATTGGCAGACAGGTTCTTGAACAGCTGCGGGATCATCTCCTTGGTCACACCCGGTGGTGTCAGCAGGTTGAGCCGCTCTTCAACCGATTTGCCCTCGAAAGGAACATCGGCAAACATCTTGAAGGTCTTTTCCGCCTCGAGGCAGCGCAGCGAATGGCCCTGTTCGCACGACACATCAACGCCATACATGCCGGGCGCCTGATCATAGATCGTCTCGGCCGTGCCGCCCATCACGCCACCTTCCATCAGCGAGCGGTGCAGGGTCAGCGTGTGAAAGCCGTCTGATCCGGATTGTTCGCCGGGGATCTTCCAGTTGCACGGAATCACGAAGCGCTGCGGGGGCCCCAGCAATTCAAGGCCGCTATCCGTGCGGCAGAACAGCTGGTCCAGATAATATTTCATATCGCCCAGAAACTCGTCGAACGACGGGCCATCGATATTCCAGGTGGCGAAGATGAGGCCGCCGTAGAGATGGACACGCGCCTTCTTGAGGCCCAGCGTCGCCTTGTCGACGTTGTTGCCGTGCATCTTCTCCTTTTCGATCGGAGCGCCGATAAAATCGCCATTGGGCTTGAAGGCCCAGCCATGGTAGATGCATTGGTGGACATGCTTGTTGCCCGCTTCACCCAAACAGACCCGCATCCCGCGGTGCGGGCAGACGTTGAGCGATACGTTGACATTGCCCTCTCGGTCACGCGCCACGATGACATTGTCTTCCGCCATGTCGCGCACGACGAAATCGCCGGCCTTCGGAATTTCGCTCTCATGGCCCAGCAACAGCCAGGTCTTAGCGAAAACCCGCTCCATTTCGTGTTCGTAGAGCTCTTTGTCGGTCATCACGCGCAGCGACACCTCGTTGGTGTCGAGCTTGATCAGATCATCCAGCGTCGTGCCATCCTGAAGGACCAGGCTCGTTTTCTGCAGCATGATGCATCCTCTCCGGTTCAGTTTTTTCGTTGAGTCGGGTTATACATATTGAATGAAATGTGTTCAAGCTGTAAGTTGCCCTCCAACGAAACAGATCGAGGAGATGGAAATGTCAGGAGAGGTCACGCTGAAGGTTATCATCAACAAGCCGGCCTGTTGCGGCTATGGCGTATGCGCTGACATATGCCCTGAGGTCTTCAAGCTGGACGAAAACGGCATCGTGTTTGTCGAGAGCGATCAGGTTCCGGTCTCGCTGGAAGACACCGCACGCGAGGCGGTTGATGCTTGTCCGCAAAGCGCACTGGCGCTGGTTGCCGTCTGAAGACACGCCACCGCTCCTGCCTAGTGGAAGGTTTGTGCGGCGCTGGCTGCGGTATCTCTCCCCAGAATTTCGAGGGACGGATGATACGATGCGCAACGATTTGGCTCCGCTGTTTTCGCCCTTCTCTTGCGGTCCGCTTGACCTCGCCAACCGATTCGTGATGTCGCCGATGACCCGGCAATTCTCGCCGGGCGGGGTCCCGGGTGAAGATGTCGCGGCTTATTATGCACGCCGTGCCGCGGCTGGGGCTGGTCTGATCATCACCGAAGGTGTCGGCGTCGATCATCCTTCTGCCATCGGTCATGGCACGATGGGCGAGCATGATATTCCCGTGCTCCATGGCGATGCAGCGCTGGGCGGCTGGCAAAGGGTCGTGGACAGTGTGCACGCGGTCGGCGGCAAGATCATGCCCCAGCTCTGGCACATGGGCGGCATCCGGCAGGAAGGTACGCCGCCACACCCGCAAGCGCCCTCACTGAGCCCTGATAACATGACCGATGAAGATATCGTCGCCGTGATCGCGGCTTTTGCGCGCAGTGCCGCCAACGCCAGGGCTGTGGGTTTCGATGGCGTCGCGCTGCACGGCGCTCACGGCTATCTCATCGACGGTTTCCTTTGGGCAGCCACCAACACTTGCAACGATGACTGGGGCGGCGATGTGCTACGCCGAACGCGTTTTGCGGTGGAGGTCATCAAGGCCGTGCGTGCCGCAGTCGGTCCCGACTTCCCGATCGTGATCCGGCTCTCGCAATGGAAATTGCAGGACTATGAGGCCAGGCTGGCCGAGACACCCGAACAGCTCGCGGTCATCACGGACGCGCTGTCAGACGCCGGGGTGGACATTTTCGATGTCAGTACCCGGGTGTTTTCGACGCCCGCATTCGCCGGATCGGAGATGGGTCTGGCGGGCTGGGTCCGCAAACTTTCAGGCAAGCCGGTGATCACGGTGGGCGGAATCGGGTTCGACAAGGAACTGGCTGCGAGTTTTGCGCAGCCTACCGAGGCGATCGACAATCTCGGGGAGGTCGTCCGGCGTTTCAACGCCAGGGAGTTCGATCTGGTGGCACTCGGCCGGGCGCTGCTGATGGATGCCGAATGGGTGACCAAGGCAAAGGAAGGCAGGCCGTTCGCGCCGTTCGACCTGTCGGCTTACGGTCGGCTCGAATGACCGGCGTTCGGGCCTAGAAACCTTCCGATGTTGCATAGATGTGCATTCTGGCGACGTTGGCATTGCCGGTCTGCTCGCACATGAACAGAATGGCGCGGGCGATGTCCTGCGGGGCCATGGCGGGAATGTACTCATCCCAACCCGGCTGGCCCCTGGCCTTCATATCTCCGAAAATCTCGGTTGAAGTCGTGCCGGGTGCTACCTGTCCGACCCTGACGCCGCTGCCGGCAAGCTCGATGCGCAGCACGTCGGTAAAGCGGTCCAGCGCCAGCTTCAGGCTGCCATAGACCCCGGCGCCTGATGCCGACAGGCTGGCGCCGATACTGGAGATGTTGACGATCTGCCCGCTGCCGCGTTGCTTCATCGCCCTTGCAAACAGGACGCTGCTGCGCACGACAGCGCTGTAGTTGATCGCGATCATCGGTTCCAGCTCGGCCAAGTCGAAGGTATCGACATGGCTGGTGCGCAGTATGCCGGCATTGTTGACCAGTATATCCACCTGCCCAAGCCGGGCGGTGGCCGCGTCCAGCATCGTCTGGGCCGAATCGCCCAACGCCAGATCAAGCGCGAGGCAACAGGCTCCTGCGCCAATGTCTTTGGCCAGCGTCTCCAACCGGTCGAGCCGCCGGGCAACCAGCATTACGCGCGCCCCGGCACCGGCCAGCGCGCGAGCGGTCGCCTCGCCAATGCCTGCGGATGCGCCCGTCACCACGGCAGTCTTTCCTGAGAGGCTGGTCATGGCTGCGTTCCTCAATCAATCAGCACGGGGGTGAACTGCCGCCGTGCAATGCGCCAGCCGCCGCTGGTGCGGATCAGCTGGTCATCATAATAGCCGATCCCGCGGTGGATCGGCCCGCCATTCTGGAGCGGCATCAGCAAAGCATCGACATAGGCGCGGGCGTTCACCCGACCATCGACCTTGCGGATTTCGATGTTGCTGATCCGGTGCAGAGTTGCGCCCACGTCTGCATGAACCTGCTTCATGAACTGGGTTACCGCCGCTGCGCCGTGCCATTTGCCGAAACTGCCGTAATCGGCTTCACAATCTTCCGAAAAGCAAGCGCGCAACCGCTTCCAGTCGCGTTGATCGATCGATGTCCCATAGGCCACCAGAATGGCGTGAATATCGCGCTCATCCTGGGCGCTCAGGCTCGATCCCGCCGTCATGGTCTGGTTCATCCGGCACTCCCTCTTTTGTGTAGCCAAGCCTAGCTGCTGCGCGGACCGCAACGCCCTTCTTTGGATAGGCGTATTGCCCGCCCGCTGGGCAATCGTGCCGGCAGGGCGCAATGAGGGGATATTGCCGATGCTGGTATCGAGTCTGTGCATGGTCGGCTATGATGGGCCCGCCCCAGGACTGGAGATCTGGCCAGCGCAAGCTGCCTATTGCCAGCGCGACGTCGCCTTGGCCTCGTTCAATCACAGCCTCGCCATGGCGCGCAAGGCCGACGCTCTGGGTTTCGACTGGGTCAGCGTGTCGGAGCATCATTATGCGCCGTACATCATGACCCCCAACCCTTGTGTGATGGCGGCGGCACTGGCGCAGGTGACCAGCCGTGCCAGAATCGCATTGCTTGGTCCTTTGGTGCCGCTGAGCAACCCGGTGCGTCTGGCCGAGGAGCTGGCGATGGTCGACATGCTGAGCGGCGGGCGGCTGGTCGTGCTGTTCTTGCGCGGCACGCCGAACGAGCACCAGACCTACGATACCGATGCCAATTCCACCCGCGCGATGACGCAGGAAGGCATCGACCTCATCATCAAGGCGTGGACCGAGGATGCGCCGTTCGCCTGGGAGGGTGAACAGTTCCAGTTCAGCACGGTCTCGGTCTGGCCCCGGACGGTGCAGACGCCGCACCCACCGGTCTTCGGATCGGGTAACAGCGATGAATCGGTGCGCTTTGCCGCCACCCGGCGGATGGGCATCGCGTTTTCGTTTGCACCTCCCGACGTCGTGCGGAGCTGGGTCGCACTTTATCATGCTGAAGCCAACAAGGCCGGCTGGCAGCCGGGGCCGGGGCATATCCTGTATCGCGGCATCGCCTATGCTGCACCCAGCGATGCGCAGGCGTTCGACGAGATGGGCGCGTTCTTCGGCGCAAAGGCAGCCGAGCAGGCGCAGATCCAGCAGCAAACGCTGGGCGGTCCGCCGGTGGTGCCGCTGATCCTCGAACCCTATTTCGTTGGTGGACCAGATACGCTCAAGGGCAGGTTCGAGGCGATCCGCGATTGCGGGGTGGGGGTTGTCGATCTTGCCTGGGGTGTCGGTGTTCCCGCCCAGCGCGAGGCAGCGATGGACTGCTTTGCACAGGGCGTGCTGGAGGCGGCGCAGGGTCTTTGACCTTGCCACCGCTGCGCACGCCATCGGTTAGCCGATTGGATAAAAGACCGACTTTTCGTGCTGATATTCGCGCAGCCAGTGAGGTCCGTATTCGCGGCCTATCCCTGAACGCTTGTAGCCGCCGATCGGCGCAAAGCTCATCGTGCCGGTGCCGCCATTGAGCGCCACGCTGCCGGTTCGGATGCGCATCGCCATGGCATAACCTGTCGCCGCATCGGCAGTTTCGATCGCACCGTTGAGACCATAGCGCGAATCGTTGGCGATCTGAACCGCATCGTCGTCGCTGTCGAAGCCGATGATGCAGCCGACTGGCCCGAAAATCTCGTCCTGTGCGATGGCCATGTCGTTGGTGACATCGTCGAACAGCGTGAAATCGGTGAAAAATCCCTGATCCAGCCCGGCGGGCCGTCCACCACCACAGACCAATGTAGCCCCCGCCGCCTTGCCCAGGGCGATGTAATGCTCGACCTTGGCGCGCTGGCTTTCGCGTATCAGCGGCCCCATGGTGACTGCCGGATCGGATGCGTTGCCGATCTTTATATGTGCTGCAAAGGCAGTTGCGGCGTCGACAAAGGCCGGGCGAATGCTGTTGTGGACCAACAACCTCGTCGG
>Ga0114901_1001647_pt1 | contig 12628 bp, 10 predicted proteins | sample MalvireepMed_s16_FD_89686 | JGI IMG/M metagenome (GOLD analysis project Ga0114901, IMG submission 89686) | Marine viral communities from the Global Malaspina Expedition - Malaspina viral metaG DeepMed_s16 | ecosystem: Environmental > Aquatic > Marine > Oceanic | place: Mediterranean Sea... | reverse complement strand
TTGCGGAGCTTCAAAGTTATACTTTTTCTAGCAGGTATGCTCGGTGGATTCCCGAGAAAAAGAGACGTGAGACATGGAGAGAGTCCGTAGATCGCGTAATGAACATGATGTATGAAAAATATCCCGAAGTCAATGGGGATATTGCTTGGTCTTATGACATGATGTTTAAAAAGAGGGTGCTTGGATCTCAGAGAGCCCTCCAGTTTGGAGGAAAGCCCACCTTTAAGCACAACGCGAGGATCTATAATTGCATCTCATCTTACTGTGATAGATTAAGATTCTTTCAGGAATGCATGTATCTCCTTCTATGTGGGTGTGGCACTGGGTTTTCCGTGCAGAAGCATCACATTAAAAAGCTACCAATAATGCTTTCCCCTACCCTGAGCAGGCCAAATAAAAAATTCGTGATAGAAGATACCATTGAGGGGTGGTCGGATTCGATTGGGGTCTTGGTTAGTAGTTATTTCGATCAAAAGGATCTCTTTCCAGAATATTCATGTAAAAACGTCGCCTTTGATTTTTCTGAAATACGTCCCGCAGGCGCACAATTAAGTTCTAGCTCAGGAAAGGCTCCGGGCCCCGAGCCTCTCAAAAAAGCCCTGAAAAATATTAAAAAAATCCTAGACGAAGCCCTTGCAAATTCTGAATTTGCCACAAAATCCCTTCGTCGGCTATCGCCAATAGAAGCCTATGACATAATCATGCACGCTGCCGATGCTGTTATTTCGGGAGGGGTGAGGCGTAGCGCAACAATCTGTTTGTTTAGTGCAGACGATGAAGAGATGGTGCGTGCAAAAACAGGAAATTGGTTCCACGAAAATCCCCAGAGAGGACGATCAAATAATTCTGCCCTTCTGTTGAGAGATGAAGTCACCCCCGAACAGTTTCGCACGCTAATGAATTCCGTAAAAGAGTTTGGAGAGCCGGGATTCGTGTGGTCCGATTCTACCGAGCTAATCGTTAATCCCTGTGTGGAAATTGGAATGTATCCTGTTGACGAAGAAACCAACCAAACGGGCTGGCAAGCGTGCAACCTGAGCACTATTAATTGTGCCAAGGTTAAAACAGAGGAAGATTTCTATGAGGCATGCCGGGCGGCCGCAACCATTGGAACCCTTCAGGCTGGCTTTACAGATCTGCCATATTTAGGTGAAGTCAGCGAAAGGATTTTAAGGAGAGAAGCATTATTGGGGGTGTCTATGACAGGCATCATGGAGCAGCATGAAATATGCCTTGATCCTGTCGTTCAAAAGAAAGGGGCCAGAATTGTCAAACAAACAAATAAAGAGGTGGCGAGAAAGATCGGAATTAATCCGGCAGCTCGGTCTACTTGTGTTAAACCTGAAGGCACTTCTAGTTGTATCCTTGGTACTAGCGCTGGTATTCATCCTCATCATGCCAAGCGCTATATACGACGCGTACAGGCTAATAAGATGGAGAAAATTTTCCAACACTTCCAATCCGTAAACCCTAAAGCCTGCGAAGAATCTGTATGGTCAGCCAATGACAGCGATGGCATTATTTCTTTTTGTATAGAAGTTCAGGCAGGCTCTAAGACCAAAAATCAAATCGATGCCTTGGCGCTTTTGGGGTATGTAAAGAGTACACAGCAGAACTGGGTCATGATTGGAAAAACCGATACTTTATGCACAAAACCGTGGTTAAACCACAATGTTTCCAATACAATTAATGTTAAACCGGACGAGTGGGACGAGATAGAGAAATTTATATATAAAAATAGAAAATATTTTTGTGGTATCTCTCTTTTGCCAGTTAGTGGGGACAAAGACTATCCCCAAGCCCCCTTCGCTACTATTTATTTACCCAGCGAGCAAGTAGCATATTATGGAGATGGTGCTATGTTTGTGAGCGGCTTAATCGAAATAGCTCTCGACCTATGGGAAGACAACCTGTGGGCTGCGTGCGATGCTCTTCTTGGCGTTGGCAAAAGGGTGAGAGGGGCATCTAAACGAGACTGGGTTTCGAGGTGCAAAAGATTTGCCGACAAATACATGGATTCGGACGTTAAGAGATTAACTTATTGCATGAAAGATGTGTATAACTGGAAGGAATGGGTTGACCTCAAGCGAGAATACAATAATGTTGATTACACACAGGTAATCGAAGAAGAAGACAATGTAGAACCAGAACAAGAATGGGCTTGCAGTGGAGGCACTTGCGAACTTATTTAAAATATCCTAACGAGAGGGAGATTAGCAATGTTTGATTTTTATACAAATAGAAGGGACTTTTTACGAATAGGAAGCATTGGGGCCGGAATGTCAGCTATTGGACTAAGCGACATAGCGATGACCCAAGAAGTAGAACCTCAACTCAAGGATAGCTCTGTCGTGTGGGTTTGGCTTGGGGGCGGTCCCACTCAATTCGAGACATTTCACGCCCCCAAAGAGGCGAGTGTCCCAGACGAATACAGATCTGTTGGTGGAGCACTGATAGATAAATCAACCGGGATGGCCTTTGGTTCTCATTGGCAAGACCTCATCAAGCAGGCTCCGAAGCTTAATGTTGTAGACTCCTTCACGCACGGAGATTCTTCTCACAGACAAGCCACGCATTGGGTTATGACTGGTCACCGCAACAACGAAAGAAGCCAAACGTCTAATGCCATGTACCCTTCTCATGGATCAATAGTTTCTGCCATTTATGGAACCAATAACCCTGACAACGGAGTTCCTTGCTACGTTAAACAGGGTAAAATTGAAGGGGAAGACCCCGCTTGGCTTGGAGGGGCATATAAGCCATTCGATCCTTCAAATAAAGACAACCTCACTCCAAGAGTAGATATTGAAAGATTTACTAACAGGAATGAGCTTTTAAAATCCCTTGAAGGTGTTAACATACCGAGCCCATCTGCTGACTCTGTTACCAAATTTAATAATCAAGCCTTTGATGTGATTCTTGGAACGGCAAAGGACGCTTTTGATCTGGACAAAGAAGATGAAAAGGTCAAAGAAAGATATGGAAAGGATTCTATTGGCCAACAACTTCTCCTTGCAAGAAGATTATGTGAGTTTGGCACAAGGTTTGTGACCATTCATTATGGCGGATGGGATATGCATGGCAATATTGCAAATGCACTTAAGGGAAGAGTTCCTCCTATCGACAAAGCCCTTGCAGCCTTTGTGGAAGACGTGCAGCAAAGGGGTCTTAATGAAAAGATTCTCTTGATTGTCACCGGTGAATTTGGCCGAACCAAACTGAACGCCAATGCAGGCCGCGACCACTGGCCCTCTATTTCCACAATGCTTATGTCAGGTGGAAGATATGACAGCGGTAGGGTTATAGGGAAAGCCGACAAGTCCTATACCCCATCTGAAAGTCCCTTTGGGCCTATCGACGTAGCTGCCACCATGTTTGATCACTTTGGAATTTCTAAGAATATTCAAAGAGTAGACAATGGTGGTCGCCCACGATATTTACTAGAAGGTGAAGGAAAGGTAATTTTATAATGAATAAATACATACAAGCTATTTATGAATATGTAAAGTCTAGGACTTACTATGCGTATGAAGATCCCAGAACTGGGGAGATTTACTATTATAGAAGAAAGGGTTTTTATAAAAAGAATGGGCGAGTTCTTGTGCCGGTAAGGGGCTCTGATGACAATTAAATTAACAGAAGCGGCAGCAGCCGAAGCCAAAAAATACCTCGAAGAAACTGAAGAAAGATATTTAAGAATTGCCGTGCAGGGGGGTGGGTGTTCTGGTTTTCAGTATGACCTAACAGTAAGCAGTGAATACGATGAACAAAAAGATATGCTATCTTATCAGCACGGAGTGGACGTTATTGTAGATAAAAAGAGTGCTCTCTATTTAGAGGGAACTGTGCTGGACTATTATAATGATATTTCTAAGCGTGGCTTTGTGTTTGATAATCCAAATGCAGTTAAGTCTTGTGGTTGTGGAAGTAGTTTTCAAGTTTAGAAAGAGAAGAGAAATGGTTAATACTGGAGACTGGCTAAAGAGAACTGAAAAGCCCCTTGCGGGGAAACCGCCCTTTGACTGACATGACTTCTCTATTGCACAGGTGGTGCAAAAAGAAAAGGATTATGTTCAAGTTAAATTCGCATGTAGTTGCATGACATTTGATGGAACCGATATCAGAAATTGGTACAATGGAGAATACATCCCTCTTGATAAAAAATCTTACTTGTCCTGCAAGAAAGCTCACGACGAATGCTGTTTGTTTGACAAAGAACTGGAAATAGATTATGCATCGTAGAAATTTCTTAACGCATCTCTCCATACTTCCTACGCTGTCCCTAATAGACTCCTTAGAAGCTAATCAAGAAGAGCTAAAGAAAAACGGAAAATCTACCATTCTTCTATGGATGGGGGGTGGGCCATCCACGATGGACATTTGGGACTTGAAACCCGGAGCCCCTACGGGCGGCCCCTTCAGGCCTATTTCTACATCTGGAGATGTTCAGATTTGCGAACACATGCCCTTAATGGCAAAGCAAATGCACAACATGTCCATTATTCGGTCAATGAGCACTTCGGAGGCTGACCACTCTCGCGGACGTTACTATATGCACACGGGCTATAAGCCCAATCCCACCATGGAGCACCCGAGCTATGGGTCTGTGGTTTCTAGTCAATTAAAAAGAGAAGAGCTTACCATTCCTCAGTTTATTTCAGTAGGGGGAAGTAGCATAGGGCCCGGCTTTCTCGGAGTTAAACACGCCCCATTCGTCGTAAATAGCGATGGTCGCATTAAAAATTTGAATATAAAGGTTGACAATAGATTTTTTCAGAGAGCATATGCGTTAGACGTACTTGAAAATAACTTCATTAACCAGAACAGAGGATCTGTAGCTAAAGATCATAGGGATGTCCTACGTCAGGCATTCGATGTTCTTACAAGCGAAAAAATGGAGGCTCTTAAGGTTTCTAACGAGCCAAATGGTGTACTAGAAAGGTATGGGAACAATGGCTTTGGCAAAGGATGTCTTATGGCAAGGCGTCTTGTAGAGGCTGGGGTCCCGTTTATTGAAGTAAATTTAGGTGGATGGGATAATCACCAAAACATTTTCCCAACATTAAAAGACACAAAATTACCCATGCTCGACAAGGGCATGAGTGCATTAGTAGAAGACCTAGAGCAAAGGGGCCTTCTAGAAGACACAGCTATTGTTTGGATGGGAGAGTTTAGTAGAACTCCCCGCATTAACGGCAATTCTGGCAGGGACCACTGGGCCCGAAGCTGGAGCACTGTCGTTGGCGGAGCCGGAATAAAAGGTGGGATTTCGGTTGGTAACACAAGTGAAGATGGAAGAAGGGTGGAAACTGAGCCGTATAGTTCGCAAGACCTAATGGCATCTATTTGCAAGTCTCTTGGCATTTCCCTTAACACTACATTTACCAGCAAAACCGGAAGGCCCATGAAGATTGCGAATTCTGGAAAAATTATAGAAGAGTTATTTTGAAAAGATCGGAAACAGATGGCATTTCAGACAATAGATGGCAGTTCCACTAATATATTTGGCCCAAACGGTAAACCCTCCGGACAAGACCTAGGCGGTAGACCGTCAGGCCAAGGAGCTGGCGGTTTCGGCGGTGTTCCACAAAACCCACTCTCGACTGGCGCAGGTTATGCTTCGGGAATTAATACCGGCAACCCCTTTAACACACGAGCGACGGGAGTCCCGAACCTGCCCCTGTCACGACCAACTCCTTCTGATCGCGGCGATTTCCGAATAGCTGGAATTGTCACCGAAACGAAAAACTCTTCCTTTAGGGCGGGACAATATAACGAATGGCTAAATCAATATACCTCAATTGTGTCACGGGAGCAGGGAATCTTTTCTGAGGGATTTGAAGTCTCACCAAATGCAAAAGACTATGACAACAGCCAAAGCCTTTTTCCAGCCGACGACGGAATGATGGTTCCGGGGGTTGTCTTTACCGCCATGGAAGGTGGAGGACCAAATCAACTTCAACCGCGAGAGGGGCCGCACGTGCAGTCCCTCGCGGGCCTCTCTTGCGATCCGTGTAAAGACCCTCCGGGTAACCGAGACTATACGTGCCTCGACCCGAGGTGTGCACAGAGAGGACCAGAGGGAAACTATCTCCCGGCAGCCCCCAGTATAAGATGTGACACGATAACGGGCTGTGGATTTTATGGAGATGCGGAACAGGGCATGAAGAGACCGGTATTTACAGGAACTTATACCACCTATGATCAGTTTGGTGGAGCAACAGATGTTACCGGCTACTTCATAATAAAAACCAACCCCACTGTCGACTGGCCACCGATCCCCGGCAATCAACGCGCCGTTAACATGAACCGATGCGTAAACCACTATATCCCGAGTTTAGCGAGGGAAAGACCAGTAAAATGCTGCAATACAGAGGCAGAGGGGATACTAGCCAAAAAAATCGGCCGAATATGCACTTGGAAATGGGCAGTATCTTTTGTTGGGACTGACTTCACGGGAATTTCAAATCGCAGTAATTGTGAGACAGACAAACCCCTGCGTGACCCGTCCCGCTGGGCATACGAGGGAAATCCGTGTAACACGGGAACATCCGTCGACCCCGGCTCCGCAACGAGCGGCAATCTCTATATGTGCTCTTGTAACACATACGCACCCTGCGGCGGCGGTTGCAAGGCACACGTCCTCAAGCCCATAGGGGCATACATTGTAGAGGGCAGTTCTGGAGATCCCTGTGAATGCCAGTATGCATACAATAGGGGAGCTAAATTTCTTGCCGAATGGAGTGGGGCTGCTGGGCTGACTGGTTGTGGTAGCGACGAAGGGCTCAACAAAGTATACCCAACCGTTTGGACTGGCTGCGGCGCTGTCGATCAAATCAATCCATGCACATTAGCCAATGCTCCCACCGGGCACCTCCCCGGTTACGGAAATCAGTCCAACAAATACGCCATTGCAAGCGGCACGAGGCCCTACTGGGATGACACCACATGCGGCTTTATGACACCCATTGTTCGAGTCTACGTGCCAAACAGATTCCAAACCGGCTGCGCGTCGACAGGCACTCCGCCCATCGTGGCTCCGACATTTTGGTGTCCTTCAGGAGAACCAACCTATGTAAGTGACAGATATATCTTCAGGGAGGTTTCCCACTTCGCCTGCAAGGAAGGCGAGTTCCAGTTTGGAGAGGATACAGAATATTGCTGCTGCACCGGAGAAGCCACCGGAACAATGTGTGATCGCGTCTATGAGACTGGAGCAGCTTATGCTTTGGGAGAGTATGTACACTTTGATGGCTCCGGCACAGAAAGCCTGTTTGAATATCCGCCTTGCGGGGCTTCCGGCATGTTTAGAGGAGGCATTACTGGCTACAAGCGGACGAGATGGGAAGACAGAAATTGGAAGATTAATAAAATTAGATGGAGCGGCGCGCGAGGCACGGAATCCGAAAATGGAATTTCCGGTTTCGACTGTGGATATGTATATGATCTATATCACACAACCTGTGCGGACGAATCTGGAAGCTGCTCAAACGGCGTTTATCTTGGGGCGAGAGAAGATTCGTTGTCCAGAACCGGACTCATGTCGTGCGTTAGCGGAACGACCGGAGTCGGTGTTTTCTGCACAGGAGTCTATGAGAGCGGAGGCCTCTATGGGTTTGGTGATTATGTTTGCTGGAACGGTGAAAGCACAAACGGTCAGTCTACCCCCGGCCCTCTCTCCGGGCGCTACTCTTGCAACTCGGGGTATGGCAACCAAAGTGGTGGCTGCAATAGTTGGGTAATACTGAGATGGAGCCCGCCAGATCTTCCGATCGATATTGATGTCGTTGGATGGTTCTCTGGGAATAGAACCGGACTCACATCAGGGGCTTGCGATTGGCTATATGCGATACAGTGTTATGGCACCGGCGGACCGGACCCTCTACTCGACCTCCCCAGCCTTGACGGGCCCATCTATACCGGAATTGCTCAAAACTCCCTATGGACCGGATGCTGTAGGTAAAACAGAAAGTATATAATGTATGGCATTTCAGACAATAGACGGAGGCTCTACTGGTATATTCGGTCCAAACGGCGAGCCCTACGGACAAACTCTAGGCGGCAATCCGGCACGCCAAGGAAGTAGCGGCTTCGGCGGCATTCCACAAAACCCACTCTCGACTGGTGCAGGTTATGCTTCAGGAATTAAGTCTGGCAACCCCTTTAACACGCCAGCTCAGGGAGATTCTATTGTTGAGCAGCTTCATCATCAGGAGCCCGGCGATTTCCGAATAGCTGGAATTGTCACCGAAACTAAGGGTGCCTCCTTTAGGGCTGGAGAATATAACCGATGGCTAAATAAATATACCAAACTCGCGGGAGACAGCCCCTTCAGGCGGGGAATCTTTTCTGAGGGATTTGAAGTCTCCCCAGACGCAAAAGACTATGACAACAGCCGCAGCCTTGTTCCAGACGACGAGGGAAGGATGGGTCCGGGGGTTGTCTTTACCGCCATGGGAGGCGGGGGCCCTCAGCGGGTTGGATCGAGCGTCTTCCCCCTCGGGTGTGATCCGTGTGCTGAAGCGGTAAGGGCCAGAGGGGATAACCGTGACTATACGTGCCTCGACCCGAATTGCCCAAAGCCCCTCCAGTTTCCCGGCGCTGCCCCCTCGATAACATGCGAGCTTGTGTCCGGTTGTGGCTTCGGAGACACCAGAACCCGAATGCGTGACGCTGACAATCCTAACTTTGCCCCGGCGGGCAGAAAAAGGCCGGTATTTACAGGAGCTTATACGGATCAGTCTGGAGTAGATGTTACCGGCTACTTCATAATAAAAACCAGCAACATTGTCGACTGGCCACCGATCCCCGGCAATAGGCGTCAAGAGAGTATGAACAAATGCATAAACTACTATGTCCAAGCTATATCGAGAGAACGCCCAGTAAAATGCTGCAATACATCAGGAGAGGGATATCTAGCCAAAGAAATCGGCCGAACATGCACTTGGAAATGGGCAGTATCGTTTGTTGGGACTGACTTCACAGGAATATCAAATCGCAGCAATTGCGAAACCCAGCCCCTGAGCGAGCCGTCCCGCTGGGCTTACGAAGGAGATCCGTGCAAAGCAGAAACAAGCGGCAATCTCTATATGTGTTCTTGTGTGTATCCGGCCTGCGCTCAAGCCTGCAAGACACACGTCCTCAAGCCCATAGGAGCATACATTGTAGAGGGCAGCTCTGGAGATCCCTGTGAATGCCAGTATGCATACAATAGAGGGGCCAAGTATCTGGCCGCATGGAGTGGGGCTGCTGGGCTGACTGGTTGTGGGGATGGAGCGGTCGAGGATGACGATCCGTTCGGATTGGATGCCGGGCGTAATAGAAAATATGGTGTCGTTTGGACTGGCTGTGGCAAACACCTAATCAATCCTTGCACGGCAGACAAATTCGCCATTGCTAGCGGCACGAAGCCCTACTGGGACGATACCACATGTGGCTTCATAACCCCCCTCGTTAGAGTAGCTCCAGCAAATAGATACCAGACCGGCTGCATGGAGACGGGCATGGCGAGTGAACCGAAACCGGAACTTGCGCAGGGTCAAGGGAAGTGGTGTCCCTCGGGAGCAGTAACCGCTATAAGTGACAGATATATTTTTGATAGCATCCATGACCCAGTTAATTGCCCAGAGTTAGACTATCCGGGCATAGGAGAGGGCAGACACTATGCCGTAGATTACTGCTGCTGCACCGGAAACGCCACCGGAACAATGTGTGATCGCATCTATAATAGCGGAGCAGCCTATGCGGTAGGAGAGCATGTGCACTTTGATGGCTCCGGCACAGAAAGCCTGTTTGCTGATCCGCCTTGCAACGGCGGCATTACCGGCCACAGGCTGAAGAGATGGAATGATAGAAATTGGAAGATTACAGAGGTTCGGTGGAGCGGAGACCTAGGCACGAGCAGCGCAGGTGGAATTTCCGGTTTAGACTGTGGATATGTATATGATCTATATCACACAACCTGCGGGGATCAAGCTGGAAGCTGCTCAAACGGCTATTATCTTGGAGCGAGAGAAGATTCATTATCCAGAACCGGCCTTACGTCGTGCTCTACTGGGAGCGTGAGTTATTGCTCGGGACTCTTTGCCAGCGGGGTTCAATTCCCACCGACCGAGGTCATGACCCAGTATGTTTGTTGGAATCCCGGCGATAAGGACGCCAATCAACTCGCGTGTGGCAACTGCCAGAGCTGGTATGTTCATTCGTTCGGCCTCTACGTGCCGCCACAGGAACAATGGTCTGGAAGTCGAAGCGGCACCACAACAGGGGAGTGTGATTGGCTATATGTGTTGCAATGCTACGCCACTGGGACTGGACCCGGTCTTCCCGGCTTGAGCGGAGAGATATATACTGGAATTAGACAAATAGAGATATCGACTGGGTGTTGTTAGTTAAACAGAAAGCATTATAATGAAAAATAGATTAATCACGTTACTATTATTGTTAAATTTAATTGCTACCATTACCGCCGGTTATCTGATCTATACAAAAGAAAACGAAGCAACGGTTAGCGAAAACAAACTGTTCGAAAAAAATGTGTATCAGGCGATTTCAATGCTGATGTCTGGGCAGTCGCAGTTGTCCTTAAATCAAGACGGCCTCAACATAGCTCTCTTAAGGGTTCATCACTTCGTAGAACCCCATTCGGATAGATTCTATGAAAACTGCCCCGAGTGTCTTAAAGACAGGGCTAGAATTATTAAGGAAGATAATGAAAATGATGATATAGACGGCGGTGACCACCCAATTCCCATAGCAGAAAGATAATCTCATGGACTTCCTTAATGTCACCAAATTCTTAATTATCTTAGTATTTTGTGTCATCTTTATCTGGGATGTCACAGTTATGTTTTTTGCTAAAGATTTAAGCGCCACAATTAGCTTTGCCCTGTATACAATTTCTAGGGAGCACCCCATAATACCATTTGCAATAGGGGTTCTGTGTGGTCATGTATTTTGGCCTTTGAGGGGTTAACGATATGATTAAAGTTGGGGTCGTTGGTTACGGAACCATAGGAAAGCGCGTAGCAGACGCCATACTGCTTCAAGACGACATGAACCTTGTTGGGGTTACGGCAAATACCTATAACTATAGAATCAAAACGGCGGCTCAAAAGGGAATAAAAATATTCCCAATGCTCATTCTCGATGACGAGCCCATAGAAGATAAAGTAGCTATCGCTGGAAGCGCCGATGCTCTTATTGAGGAATCTGATGTTATTGTAGACTGCACCCCAAAGGATATTGGCAGAAAAAATAAAAGGTGGTACGAGAACTACGGTGTAAAAGCTATCTTTCAGGGCGGTGAAAGTTCCGACGTAGGGCGCAGCTTTGTTGCTCAATGTAATTATGAAAAAATATGTGGATCAGATTTCATAAGGGTGGTAAGCTGCAATACCACAGGTCTATGCCGAACCCTCCACGCCCTAGACTCTAAGTATAGCATAGAAGGAGTGCACGCGACTATGGTTAGGCGAGCTGCTGACCCGTGGGATATACGTCACGGCCCCATAAACGCTATAGTGCCCACCCTGAGCCTACCTTCCCATCATGGCCCTGATGTTAGAACAGTCTTGCCCCATCTAGAGGTATTCACCACCTCCCTCTCGGTGCCAACCACCATCATGCACATGCACAGCTTGATCGTTGATTTAGACAGGGAAGTTGAAAAAGATGAAATAATAGATCTGTTCAGCAACACTACCAGAGTTAGAATAGTAAAAAATGCAGACGGCATACGGTCAACTGCCGAGATTATAGAGTATGCCAAGGATATCGGAAACCCTCGGGGGGATATGCCAGAAATATGCATCTGGGAAGAAACCGTTGGAACCGCCGGGAAGAAATTATTTTATTTACAGGCCGTCCATCAGGAGAGCGACGTTGTGCCGGAAAATATTGATGCCATAAGAGCGGCGGCTGCGTCCTGCGGCGCTCAGGAAAGTATCAGAAAAACCAATGAGACTTTAAATATTTGTTGAGAGTATAATATAGTAGAACAACATCTTTATTTTTATTGCGAATGATTAAAAACAATAAGTGCGATAGCTGCGGCAAAAAAATAGAAAACGGAGAGAGGGTAACTATAATTATTCGCAACGTAGAGGCAAACACTAGGGTTAAATACCCCAACAGAATGCACCTAAAGCTAGCCGAAAAAGCCATAGAAAAACGTGCATTCAAGGCCTATTGCGAAGAATGTCTCAACACCGAGGATTATGTTTGTAGCGGAATAGGCCATTAAAGTTATGCCAGAATACAGTTTCTTCTGTGAGAGTTGCTCACATAAATGGTCTATTGTATGCAGTATGTCCCAGTATACCGACAAACAAAGCTGCCCCTCTTGCAGAAAAAGAAAAACAGTTTTCAGGGACTTCTTGGCAGACGATGTATACGGGGGGTATAATTATTCACTATCGGAAGTTAAAACCCTTGGCCATTATGCAGATAAACAAACAAAAAAATACGGGAAAACCAAGTGCGAAGACATGATCGGTGAGTTTAAAACCAAAAAAACACAAGGAGGGGGAGAGCTTCCAGAGGGAATGAGGCGACTAGAAAGGCCAGACAGCAAACCAAAGTGGCCCGGAACGACAAAGAAAAAGAAAAGAGGTAACAAGAAACGATG
>Ga0114901_1001634_pt1 | contig 12678 bp, 10 predicted proteins | sample MalvireepMed_s16_FD_89686 | JGI IMG/M metagenome (GOLD analysis project Ga0114901, IMG submission 89686) | Marine viral communities from the Global Malaspina Expedition - Malaspina viral metaG DeepMed_s16 | ecosystem: Environmental > Aquatic > Marine > Oceanic | place: Mediterranean Sea... | reverse complement strand
TTCAAGGCTTGAAAGACTGCTTCGGTGCACCAATGGCAACCGCCGCCAAGGGCTATTTTATGAAAGCGTTTATTCATCATTTATAATGCTGACATTTTGGAGAAAATCAAGTACTTTTTCCTCTGGCATTTCACAGGGTTTTAGCAAGATTTCGGTATTGGTAACGTATACATTGAGACTCACAAAATCGGTACCCGCGAGTTCTTCCGCATAGATCTTTGTACTTTTTCCGTTGTTGAAATCGCTGCGCGTAATACCGTATTTTTTGCCGTGATAGATTCCATAGGAATATCCAGGAAGGATTTTATTTAAAAGTTGAATCATAAGATCACGAACTACAAGAAAGCATAGAGCAACCTACTTTATCCCGTGCCCATTCCGGGCGCTTGGCAAACCATTTTTCGTACTCCGGTTGGTTATCGTATGGTTTTTTTAATACTTGATATAATTCGTCGATCAAGCTAAAATCTCCCTTTTCAGCGGCATCGATCGCCAGCTGCGCCATATAGTTACGCAACACATATTTAGGGTTGGTCGCGTTCATTCTCTTGTTACGTGCCTCATCATTTTGTTGATCTTGCTGCAAACGCGCTGCATAAGCCTCAAACCATTGTTTCCATTGGGTTTTAACAGCTTCCGAAGTATTTTCTAGATCATATAAAGCATCTTCAATCAAGTTCCATCCATCAACGGAAGCATCCTTTTTAAATGCTGCCAATTTCCTAAAGAAAATCGTCATATCGGTTTCTGTTGCCAAGAGGCAGTCTTCTAAGTCTGCAATGAGCTTTAAATCGGTTTCCTGTGGTGCTTCTAGCCCGAGTTTGTCAGCCATCATTTGAAAAGATTTCTGAGCATAATCTTCTTTGTACCGATCTAAAATTTCTTCAAAACCTTCGGCATCCTCTACCAGAGGGAAAAGCGCATTGGCCAATTGATACAAATTCCATAAGCCAATATTGGGTTGATTTCCATAGCGATATCGCTTGTGTTGCCTGTCGGTAGTATTGGGTGTCCAGCCCCAATCAAAACCTTCTAACCAACCATAAGGTCCGTAATCGATCGTTAGGCCAAGAATCGACATATTATCGGTATTCATCACACCGTGCACAAAGCCCACGCGCTGCCAGTGTATGATCATCTCGAGCGTGCGCGCTGAAACTTCAGCAAAGAACTTCAAATAGGTTTCTTTAGAAGGAGCGCCTAACTCTGGAAAGTAATTTTTAATTGTAAAATCAACGAGCTTTTGTAACCCTGCGACGTCATTGCGTGCGGTAAAAATCTGATAATTTCCAAACCGAAGAAACGACGGCGCCACACGACACACCACTGCTCCTTTTTCATATGCGGGATTCCCGTCATACATCACATCCCGTAAAACCGAATCTCCTGTCAAAGCCAGAGACAATGCACGTGTAGTCGGGATACCCAAATGATGCATCGCTTCACTCATCAAATATTCCCGAATGCTCGAGCGCAAAACGGCCAGACCATCAGCAGATCGGGAATACGGGGTCTCCCCTGCTCCTTTCAGTTGCACCGCCCAATGCTTGTCGTTATGATCGATCTCAAAGAGATTGATCGCACGCCCATCTCCCAACTGACCGGCCCAATGCCCAAACTGATGTCCGCCATACAGCATCGCATAAGGATGCGTCTCAGGCCAAACGGCATTTCCGGTAAACACGTTGAGAAATTCTTCAGTATGTGCTTCCTCTTTTGAAATTCCTAAGGCTTCAAGCATTTCATCAGAAATATGTATTAATTCTGGTTTTGCTGTTTCTTTAGGAGTAACAAAGGAATAATAACCCTGCATCACCTGCCTTCTCGAGTTTTCGAAATTAGGATCTGCCGGAAGTTGATCGGTAAAAAGGTTATTCAGGTTGAAATGCATACGTCTGGATTTTACGTGTAGGTATTCAGTCGGTTTTAAAGATGAAACTTATCAAAATGAATGCTAAATGCAAAAGCCCGGCAACAATAGATGCTGCCGAGCTTTCAACTCAATGTATTATGGCTAATACTTAATTTCCTCTCAAAACAGAATATTCAAATTCTGATTCCTCATCTAATCGACCCCGGTCGTCAAATTTCTTATACACACTGGAGATGTTTTCAAAGTTTAAAGTCCATACTTCCTTAGGTTTTTGAGCAGCTTCAGAAGCTTCCATTTTATACGAAGTGATGCGTACATTATTCAGGTTATAAATGAGATATTCATTGATACCGTCTGAAGCGCTTGACGCAAAGGTCAATTCAACGTTTCCAAGCTTCTTATTTTTAGCAATACAATCCAGCATCGCATTGGTTGCAAGGTCGGTTTCTTTGCTTATTGTAATTCCAGAGAAGGAAGTGCGTGCGCGCATTCTCCCTGAAAGTGCAGCATCTGGGATACTAACTTCCCAAGAAACACCGCTTACAATGATCTCATCTTCGTGATCTTGTTGTTGCGATTCCCCGTCAATATCAGGAAGTTTAAGATACATTGTTGTTTGCGCACTTAAAGTCGCAAAGGCTAAAATAAATACGAATATCAAGGTGACTATTACACGTTTCATAGTAGATGTTTTAATGCTGCCAAGGTAGAGAGAATAAAAGCTCGTGGAGTCAGGGTTTTTCCCCTAATCGCAGGGTTAAATTCATGAAATTTAGATGGAGGGATTCCCTTTCACTTAATCTTAATACTTAGTATTAAACTTATATTAAAGTAGTTAGGTTAATTGACAGTGGAACAGGCTTTGCGTACCTTAGAGGTATAAACTAAAAAAGAAAGAATTATGACAACTAGAAATCAAAATGCAGGAATCGCAGCAGCACTCTTAGGATTAGCAGGAGGACTTTTTGCATGGTGGAGATATAATAATGCAACCCCAGAAGAAAAAGAGCGCCTAAAAAACAAAGTCAATGAATTGGGTACTAAATTAAAAGATACCTATACTGAAGTAGAAGATACCGTATCTGACAATGTTGCAACCTTAAAAAATAAACTTGCTAAGGAACAAGCAAAAGTGGAAGAGGAAATAGAGCAAATAGCTAGCTAAAATCTCCATTTATAGTATTGAAAAGCGACCTTATGGGTCGCTTTTTTTATGGGTCTTGCTATAGGTTTTAATTCTTCCAGACATACCAGAGATAATTTACTTATTTATATGCGTTTAAAGAAAACCCTTATTTTGGATCTACTGCAGCATATTTTGCTAAGAATACCACTGAATTTTTTGCGTATGTACGCTATACTGTGGCTAAACATCTCTTTTTAAAAGCCAAAGCCGGCTATGCTATAACAAGAAGCTACAAGGTTTTTGAATAAAGTGATAAAGTAGCTTTAGGGCTAAGTTTATTCTTTTTGGGAGATGATCGCAATCAATTGAATATCCCACTTCAAAAAGGGGCTTTATTTAAACTGGAGCTTGTGTATCGCTTTCCACTTTAAATGGAAAAAGCAGCTCTATTTTAGAACTGCTTTCCACAATAAACAATTAGGTCTTAGGGGACACCTAATTATTTTTATCAATATTAAACTCAAAGGGGTGAAAGAGTTTCAACAAACACTCAATTATCTTAACTCATAATTGTGATACAAATATCAAGTGTTTGATACAGAATATGTTTGACATTTATCAAATAATCATTCTAAGTCCATTTTTAAGAAAAATTTACAGTTTTGCACGTATTCGACTTAGGGTTTCTTGCGTAATTCCTAAAAAGGATGCGATATGGGCGAGCGGTACTTTTTGAATGATCTTTGGTTTAGTTTCAAGCAAATGCCTGTAGCGATCTTTGGCACTTTCAAATAAAATGGTTTCCATTCGCTGTTGAGAATATACCAGTGAAGTAGAAAGCATATTTAAAGCCAATTGGCTTATTTGGCTATGTTCTTTACTCAATTCCATTAAAGCGTCTTTATGCAACCCGATGACCACCGAATCTTCTAGCGCTTGAATCGTTAATTTGCTTGGTGTATGGTGAAAATAACTCTCTATCGAAAAACAAAACTCCTTCTCTGCCGCAAACCATTCGGTGATCTCCTTTCCATTTTTGTAATAGAATTGTCGGGCAAAACCCTGATCTAAAAAATAGATATAATTGCAAACCGCGCCTTGTTCAAGGATAAAATCGTTCTTCGCAACTTTGGTTACCACGATATACTCCTCCAACTGTTTCTTAGCGTTGGCATCTAACGGACTGAATTCTTCAAGGGCTCTAAAGTAAGCGTCTAGCATAATGAAATTTAAATACGGCAGCAAGATACAATTCCTACTGCAAAATGTACGATAATCTTAAGCAACCGGTTTTTGAAAAAATTATATAAACTTTTGTTATTCAATACTTAAAGGGGATTTCATGCCATCACAAAAATCTAAACACCCAAAATCAAGGTTTGAATAGTTCAAATTTAAGCCGAAGTTCGTTTGTCTTTATGCTAATTTTTAGGCTTTAATTATTATTTAACGAGAGAATTAGATTGACTTCGTTAACTTTAACATTTTCGCCTATTTGCGAAACTCCATTAACCACATACAAACCAAAATAAACGACATTTCATGGCAATCACTCCCTTTATCGATGATGAGAAAAATTGGTATAAAGACGCGATCATTTATGAACTTCACATTAAAGCCTTTTTTGACAGCAATAGCGATGGTATAGGTGATTTTGAAGGTCTGTTGCAAAAATTAGATTACCTCGAAGATTTAGGAGTTACCGCAATTTGGTTATTGCCCTTTTACCCGTCTCCTCTACGCGATGATGGTTATGACATCGCAGATTACTACAGCATCAATCCGTCATACGGGGAGGTTGAAGATTTTAAGCGCTTTATTGAAGAGGCCCATAAACGCGGTCTAAAAGTCATTACCGAATTGGTCATCAACCATACTTCAGATCAACATGAATGGTTTCAACGTGCACGTAAAGCGCCTGCGGGTTCAAAATACAGAGATTATTATGTATGGACCGATAATGTGGAAAAATATAAAGATGCACGTATCATTTTTACCGATACCGAACCCTCCAACTGGACTTGGGACGCAGAGGCCGAAGCCTATTACTGGCACCGTTTCTTCTCACATCAGCCCGATCTGAATTTTGACAATCCTGATGTACAGCAAGAAGTATTCAATATTATGGATTATTGGTGCAATTTAGGAGTTGATGGATTTAGATTGGATGCCGTTCCCTATCTTTTTGAGCGCGATGGCACCAACTGTGAAAACCTTCCGGAAACGCATGTGTTCCTCAAAAAGTTAAGAGCACATATTGATGCAAATCATGATAATAAACTTTTGTTAGCAGAGGCCAATATGTGGCCTGAAGATTCTGCAGCGTATTTTGGTGAGGGCGATGAATGTCATATGAATTATCACTTCCCTATTATGCCGCGTATGTTCATGGCGGTAAAAATGGAAGACCGCTATCCTATTATGGATATCATTGACCAAACACCAGACATTCCGGAGTCTTGCCAGTGGGCGATTTTCCTGAGAAATCATGACGAACTCACCCTGGAAATGGTGACCGATGAGGAACGGGATTATATGTATAAAGTTTATTCTAAAGATCCTAAGGCAAAGATCAATGTGGGGATCAGACGACGCCTGGCTCCCCTACTCGACAACAATCGTAACAAGATCGAGTTGATGAATGTCTTGTTATTTTCGCTACCGGGAACGCCGGTATTGTATTACGGTGATGAGATCGGGATGGGTGACAATTTCTATTTGGGAGACCGCGATGGCGTACGTACCCCGATGCAGTGGACGGCAGACCGAAATGCCGGTTTCTCGATGGCCAATCCGCAAAAGTTGTATTTACCTACGATTATTGATCCACAGTACCGATCAGAATCGGTAAATGTTGAAGCACAGCAAATGAACCCCTCCTCTTTATTGTGGTGGATGAAACGGGTGATGCATATGCGTAAAAGCTTTAAAGCCTTTGGTCGCGGCGATATTCAGTTTTTATCGCCTTCTAACGCAAAAATCCTGGCGTTTACACGTAGCTATGAAGACGAGACCATTTTGGTACTTGCCAACTTATCCCGTTTCTCTCAAGCCGTAGAACTCGAATTGGATGACTATATCGACTATATTCCTGTAGAAGTTTTCAGTCACAATAAATTTCCTAGAATAACCAATAGACCATACCTGTTTACACTTGCTCCACATGGTTATTACTGGTTCTCCCTGACGCAACGCGAGAGCGAATCGCAAGACGGCCCGTTGCCTCAAGTGAAAACTACTGACTGGGAACGGCTTTTTGATGCCAAAAACATCAAGTTGCTGGAGCGTAAAATTTTGCCGGCATATTTCAAGAGTAAATACTGGTTTGGTGACACCAGCCGTATCATTCAGTCGATGGAAATTACCAATATGTTGGATCTTTCCAAAGACGATCTATTAGTCAAAAACCTGATCGTTGAAGTACACTTTAATGAGGGACTTCCCGAAATGTATCAACTGCCGGTGAGTTATATCGCCAATTCGTACGAAAGCCTAACAGAAGCAGTGCCTCAAAAAGGTATTTTAGCCGAAGTACATTTTAAAGAAAGCTCAGGTATTCTGGTAGACTCGGTGTATGTTGAACCCTTCCGTGCGCAATTGTTTTACAGTTTGCAAGCCGGAGCAACGCTGAAATTTGGCAAAGAAAAACTGGCATTTGAACGTGGAAACATCACACCCGATTCGGATATTGAAGAAGTGAGTTCGCGTATTATCGAATCCAAACAAAGCAATACCTCCATCATTTATGACCACCGCTATTTCTTAAAGCTGTATCGCCGCTTGGATAGCACGGTAAACCCTGATGCTGAGCTTTCACAATATTTGACAGAGACGGTCAAATTTGCCAACACTCCGGATTATATGGGGAAATTGGTATACTACACCCAAAAACGTAACGAGGCCGTTCTAGGTATGATGCAGGACCTTGTGACCAATGTTGGCACAGGTTGGGTAAATGCTAAAGATGCGGCCCATCGCTATATGGAACGTATTGAAACGCAAGCTCAGGAATTAGAGCCTGCTTATGATAAAACTTTACGCACAAAACCCTTAGTGTTTGAAGCTTTAGAAGAGCCGGAAAGTGATTTGGTAGAAAGCTTATTCCCCGAGCGCATAAGTTTGTTAGGGCGTCGTAGCGCACAAATGCATCAGGCGCTGGCAAGCCACAAAGAATTGAAAGGCTTTGAGCACGAGGCGTTCTCTTTACATTACCAGCGTTCTTTATATTCTTCCCTGCAAAGCGTTACTCGAGAAGCTTTTGAGAATTTGAGACGTTCTATACCTAGTTTGCCTGCAACCGTTCAGGCCGAAGCTGAAGCTGTACTCAAACGTAAGAATGAAGTCTTAGACTGCTTTAAGCGAGTGTTCAAACACAAGATCAATACCGTAAAAATACGTACGCATGGTGATTTCCAATTGGGGCAATTGCTCTGGACGGGTAAAGACTTTGTGATCATTAATTTTGAAGGAGAACCTTCGCGTCCCTTTAGTGAACGCCGCATTTTACGTTCGGGATTGCGTGATGTCGCAGCGATGATCCGTTCCTTTCATTATGCAGCCTATAGTCCTTTAATGCAACAAAATTATGCCGAAGATTACCGGGAAACCCATTTAGAAGCTTGGGCCGAAGCCTGGTATTATTATGTTTCGCGTTTTTATCTCGACGGCTACATTTCGACCTTAAAAGGTTCTGATCTTATCCCTGATACTGAAAGGGATTATCAAGTACTTTTAGAAACTTTCTTACTGGAGAAAGCCGTAGGCGAACTGAATACTGAATTAAATCACAGACCTCTTTTTGCTTTAGTGGCGCTTCGCGGAATTCAGGCAGTACTTGACGGCGCTCATAAAGACTGATCAACTTGTGAGTGCTTGAATAAAATTTATAATAAACCCGAATTGTATTCTTGTAAATTGACTACATTTCCTGCCTTATTTAAGCGTCATTGACATGATTTTAATGCAACGTCTATTTTTTGTTTTTATATTAATGCTTTCGGTAGTTGTTTACGCGCAAACCGACAGTACAACTATAGTTACTGACTCCGTAGCTTCAACTACAGGAACGGATCTGGCTCGGAAATTAGCGGAATTGGAAAAACAGCGCTTTGCAGATTCTATACGACGTGCAGATCTTGAGGCCCGTTTAAACGCAGTGAGTACCACAAATAACCGGGAACGTAGCGAACTGGAAGCACAACTCAAGCAGTTTGAAGAAAATGAGAATGCGCTTTTAGCACAGAAAAAAGAACAGATCGCCAACCTTAAGCGTACTACAAGAGGATTTCCGGTGACCGGTTTTGAAGAAGATACGCTGTTTTTGATCTACAATCGCTTAGGGAGTTTTTCTCCTCAAGAACGTGCCAATGCGATTACTGCCAGAATTCAACGGCTTCCTGATAATATCGAGTTCTATGCCGATTCTTTAAAAGTTGCGGTAAGCGAGGCTACTGTAGATGTTGTTTATGGCAACCAGAATATCGTGAGCGTTACCGATATTGATGCCTTGTGGTTTGAAACCACACCCCTTGAACTCGCCACAGGTTATAAAACACTTATAAGCGATGCAGTGGTTGCTTACAAAGAAGAGCACAGTTTGACCAATCTTTTTAAAAGTATTGGTCTGGCGGTTTTGGTATTGATCGTCATCGGACTTATTGTAAAATATGTTCTCCGCTTATTCCGATGGACAGCATTAAAAATTCAGCGGCAAAAGAACAAGCGATTAAAAACCTTAACCGTTAAAAACTACACGGTTCTGGACACCGAACGCCAAGTACACGTTTTATTACTGCTTAACAGAATTGTAAAATGGACCACCGTGCTTGTGGCCATTTATGTCGCATTGCCTGTAATCTTCGGCTTTTTTCCGCAGACGGAAGCTTTTGCTCACGAACTTTTTGGATACATCATCAATCCGATTAAAGGGATCTTTTTAGCTGTTTGGAACTATTTGCCCAACATTTTTGCCATTGTGGTCATCATTGTTGTGTTTAGGTTATTACTGAAGTTTCTCCATTTCCTAAAAGTGGAAATCGCTGAAGGCCGACTCAGTTTCAACGGTTTTTATCCAGATTGGGCTAATCCTACGTATCAATTGGTGCGCGTATTGGTAATTGCTTTTGCCTTTGTGGTGATCTTCCCCTACTTACCTGGAAGTAATTCGCCGGTATTTCAAGGGATTTCGGTGTTTTTAGGATTCTTGTTCACCTTTGGTTCGGCCGGTTCGCTGTCTAACGTCATTGCCGGTTTGGTGCTTACCTATATGCGTTTATTCAAAATAGGTGACCGCGTAAAAATTGGTGATATCGTGGGCGATGTGATCGAAAAATCTTCTTTGGTAACCCGTGTACGCACACCCAAGAACGAGATCATTTCCATTCCCAATTCTACAGTAATGAGCAGTCATACAATAAACTACAGTAGTGACGCTCCCGAAAAAGGATTGATCATTCATACGACCGTAACCATTGGTTATGACGTACCGTGGAAGGATATGCACCAAACCTTAATTGATGCAGCCTTGCGCACCGAGTTGGTTTTAAAGGATCCTCAGCCTTTTGTATTGCAAACCAGTCTCGAGGATTTTTATGTGGCTTATCAGATCAATGCTTATGTACGCGAAGCCAATAAGCAAGCTACGATCTATTCAAACTTACATCAAAATATTCAGGATGTTTGTAATGAGAACGGCATCGAGATTCTTTCTCCACACTACCGCGCTGCCCGTGATGGTAACCAGAGCACGATTCCTGCAGATTACTTACCCAAAGATTATGAGGTTCCCAGTTTTAATGTGAAATCTAAAAAGTAACCGATTTTAAGTTATCTTTATAAGACTGAAACAAAAGTGTACTTTATGAAATTTTATACGCGTTTACCACAGTCTTTAAAACCTTATTACAATAAGGAATTACAAAACTATGCTGAAGCTTACGCTATCGGGCATTTACAAATCGCGTGGCAACATCTGGAACGCGCCCATATCATTGGTCAGCGGTATCCTTTTGCGCATAGTTATGTGCATTGGAAAATGCTTCAATTTGGGTTTAGAATAAAAAGTGCAAAAGAAGTTTTTGGGCAGATTCCGAGATTGGTTTTTGGAGGAGTAAAGTCTTTTGTAGGTAAGGTTCCGGTGGGAAATCCCGGTGGTGCAAATGTTCCGCCTTTAAAGCCTTTTCCTATTGCTGAAGATCTTCAGCAACTCTTTAAAAACGCCGGTATCGCTTCCTAAAATCAGTATTTTATAAAATAGAAAAATCCGTTAGAATTCGCTAACGGATTTTTTTTTAATAAAGTAACATCAAGAGTTTACTTAGTTTCGTAAGGATTCCATATCAATTACAAATCGGTATTTTACATCTCCGTTCACGACGCGATCATAGGCATCATTGATGGTGTTGATATCGATCATCTCAATATCGCTTACAATATTGTGCTCTCCACAAAAATCAAGCATTTCCTGAGTTTCTTTAATACCACCAATTAACGAACCGGCAACATTTTTACGTCCCATAATAAGACTGCCACCGTGAACAGGTTCCAGAGGTTCTACTGCGCCTACCATACACATTGTAGCGTCTATTTTCAACAAGCTTAAATACGGATTGATATCGTGACCTACCGGAACAGTATTCAGTAAGAAGTCGAAAGAATTGGCGTGCTTTTTCATCGCCTCTTCATCTTTAGAGATCAATACTTCGTCTGCTCCTAGACGCTTAGCATCTTCTGCTTTGCCTGGGCTTGTGGTGATCATTACCACGTGTGCTCCCATCGCGTGTGCGAATTTGATTCCCATGTGGCCAAGACCACCTAAACCTATGACACCCACTTTATCCCCTTTACCTACCTTCCAGTGGTTTAAGGGAGAGAATGTTGTGATTCCTGCGCATAAAAGTGGCGCCACGGCATTCTCATCCAGATTTTCCGGAACGCTTAACACATAATATTTATCTACAATGATCTCTTCAGAATATCCTCCGTAGGTATGTCCGCCCAAATGTTTGTCTTTTCCATTGTAGGTTCCTACCATTCCCTGCTCACAAAATTGCTCCAGGTCATGTTTACATGGTTCGCATTCTCTACACGAATCTACCATACAACCTACGCCAACGGTATCTCCAACTTTAAAATCAGAAACTTCGCTGCCTACTTCAAGTACTTTCCCAATGATTTCATGTCCCGGAACTACTGGGTATTTAGAACCACCCCAATCGTTGCGTACGGTGTGAATATCACTGTGGCACACCCCACAATAGGTAATTTTAATTTTTACATCACGTGGAGTCACCTCACGACGCTCGATGTTGATTTGTTTCAGGTCTGCTTTAGGGTCAGCAGCACCATATGCTTTTACTTCGCTCATAGTTTTTGTTTTAACACAAAATAAGCGATGAACGTTCTTTTGTCAAGGGATTGAAACAGTATTGGCTAAAGTTTAACGCAATCTTGGCAAGACCGAGCACAGTGAACTTTTAGAAGTTAAGATGTTTTTCTGTTCAATCGGGAAATAAAGAAACTGCTTATCAAAATCAAGGCCCCGCCGATGTAGGTATTCCAACTCAATTGTTCCTTCAGTATAAAAAAGCTTAGGATTACGGCACTTAATACCTCTAAATACATCAAGGAAGCCGCTGTGGTCGCATTTAAATGTTTTAAGCCGAAGAAAAACAGGCCAAATTGCACGATCCCGATAAGTAAACCGTAAAATATTCCGATTCCCATATGCGTGAGCACAACGTCTTTCAAACCGAATAAAAAAGGAATGAATAAAACAGCTCCTGCCAGGTTTTGGTAAAAAAGCAATTGATTGCGGTTACAGTCTTGGGTTTGCCGCTTGAAGATCGAAACAAAAAACGCATATCCAACGGCAGCCAGAATAGCGGCCAGCATTCCTATAAAATCCCGAGACTCAAAACTGAATTCTTTATCGGCATAGGTAAATGCAATTCCTGCAAAGGCTAAAAGCATGTAAAGGATTTGCTTTTTGCTAATGGGCGCTTTATAAACGGTAGTTTCAATAATGGTGATGAACAGTGGATATACATAAAATAATACAATTGCATTTCCAACCGAAGTATATACAAAAGCCATCAAGAAAAAATACGTTCGTACCGCGTTGATCACCGAGGCAAACAGTAGCATTTTAGTATTCCCTTTTACGCGTAGTTGGTTTGTGCGCAACAATACCGGAAGTAAAAACAATACAGGAACTCCCGCTCTAAACCAACCGATGGCTCCCGTGGTCAAACTGGGCATCGCTTTGATCAAAATCCCATTACTTCCTGCTATAAGCGCTGCAAGGACTACCGCATAGATCGCTTTTTTCTCCATATTAAGACTCAACTTTCCACCAGGATTGCTTCTGAGGCTCTTGATTTAAATGCATCAACTGCCCCAATCGCGGAAGCGTAACTTCAAGGTTTTGTTTTTTGGCTTCGGCAGTAAAAAGATCAGCAGGCTCTGTCCAGTCGTGAAAAGCGAGCTTAAAACCGCCCCAATGATAGGGTGTGGCTCTTTTTACTCCGGAGTCAAGTGCAGCTTTAACCGCCTCATCGGGCAACATATGAATCGCCTGCCAGCGTACGTTATACTGCCCGCATTCTACCAAGCCGAGATCAAACGGGCCAAGACGCTCCCCTATTTCTTTAAAGTGCGCCCCATAACCACCATCACCGGT
>Ga0114901_1001633_pt1 | contig 12696 bp, 10 predicted proteins | sample MalvireepMed_s16_FD_89686 | JGI IMG/M metagenome (GOLD analysis project Ga0114901, IMG submission 89686) | Marine viral communities from the Global Malaspina Expedition - Malaspina viral metaG DeepMed_s16 | ecosystem: Environmental > Aquatic > Marine > Oceanic | place: Mediterranean Sea... | reverse complement strand
GTAACGCTATACTGAATATTAGGGTAATCCTAGGTTATTTCAACGCTCAACGCTTAGACTATGAAGTGAGTAGCTGATAGTAGAAACGGCTTACACCCTACTGAGTATAAGCCGTCTTGCGCTACTATTGAATAAATGACTATAGGCTGACTAGCAGTCAACTGCTGGTAGTCATAAATACTAAACCCCAACATAACCTATTAACAGCAACGCCTCAATACTCGTCCATACTTATAAAAAAGTATGAATTAACGAGTACGAGCACACACTTCATTATCATTGAAGAAGTAGCTGATTTCACGCTCAGCGGACTGAGCAGAATCTGAACCATGAACGGCGTTTTCGTCGATGCTGCTAGCAAAATCTGCACGGATAGTACCTTTGTCTGCATCAGCTGGGTTAGTTGCGCCCATGATTTCGCGATGCTTAGCGATAGCGTTCTCGCCTTCTAATACTGATACTAATACTGGGCCTGAGGTCATGAATGACTTTAGGTCGTTGTAGAATGGACGCTCAGCGTGCTCAGCGTAAAAGCCGCCCGCTTTTTCGTCATCAAGTTGCATCATTTTAGCAGCAACGATTTTTAGACCCGCTTGCTCAAAGCGATCATAGATAGCGCCGATATGATTGCCAGCAACTGCGTCAGGTTTGATAATAGATAGAGTACGTTCGTTAGCCATGAAAAGCTCCTATAAAGTGGATTGAGTTAGCCGTAAAATAAAGAGGTAAGTTATCTGTGATCATCACACCAAATCAGCTAAATAAATGGATAAACTAGTGCGTTATCAATGCGAGCACACTGCCCTCAGTGGATGATTGCTGACTATTATAATGATTAACACTATAAATGATAGGGTTAATTTATGATTGTGTCTTGCTAAACCGTAAATACCCTCATCTGATTAAAAAATCCCAGTGCCTTGTATAATTTAGACACTGGGATTTGATTACACTTCTAGCGCTTTATCGCTTACGCATCATATGGATCACGTAGGACAATAGTCTCTTCGCGGTCAGGGCCGGTTGAGATGATATCAACTGGGCAATTAATCAGCTCTTCGATACGTTTGATGTAGATCTTGGCGTTCTCTGGTAGATCGTCATAGTTGGTGATACCAACAGTCGACTCGCTCCAGCCTTGCAATGTCTCATACTTAGGCGTAACCGCTTCGTAGAATTCGGCATCATGAGCGCCTGCGCATTCTGTCTCAGGCAAGTTATAGCCAACACCGATCAGAAGCTCGTCTAAACCATCCAACACATCAAGCTTAGTCAAGCAAATACCTGATAGTGAGTTTAGTACGACCGCACGGCGTAGCGCTTCGGCATCGAACCAACCGCAGCGACGGGCGCGGCCTGTTGTTGCGCCAAACTCATGACCAACTTTGGCTAAATGCGCGCCAACATCATCGAATAGCTCCGTTGGGAATGGACCGCTACCAACACGCGTGGTATAAGCCTTAGTGATACCCAATACGTAGTCCAAGTATAACGGACCAATACCCGTACCGGTAGAAACGCCGCCTGCCGTTACGCTTGAGCTGGTCACAAACGGATAAGTGCCGTGATCGATATCAAGTAGCGTGCCTTGCGCGCCCTCAAACATTAAGTTCTTGCCCGCTAGACGCAGCTGGTTCAAATCTTCGGTCACATCAGTAACCATGCCTTTGATCTCGTCGCGCCACTGTTGGCACAGCTGATAAGTCTTATCAAAGTCAATCGCATCGACTTTATAGTACTGAGTCAACTGGAAGTTATGATACTCGATAAGGTTACGTAGTTTTTCTTCTAAGTCATCCCGGAACAAGTCAGCAAGCTTGATCGCTCGGCGTGCGACTTTGTCTTCGTATGCAGGACCGATGCCGCGGCCAGTGGTACCGATTTTACCTGAACCGCGTTTGGCTTCACGCGCTTGATCGAGTGCCACGTGATACGGCATGATAAGCGGGCAATTTGGCGAGATACGCAGGCGCTCGCGTACTGGTACATCATTATCCTCAAGCTCCTTCATCTCTTTGAGTAGAGCATCAGGAGCTAAGACCACACCATTACCGATGAAGCAAGTGACATCATCACGCAAAATACCAGAAGGAATGAGATGCAGTACGGTAGTTTTGCCATCGACGACTAGCGTATGCCCTGCATTGTGACCGCCCTGAAAACGCGCCACTGCTGAGGACTTTTCGGTAAGCAAATCGACGATCTTGCCTTTACCTTCATCGCCCCATTGGCTTCCTAAAACTACGACATTCTTACCCATGATAGTTCCTTACAGTAATGTATTTGAGTAGGTTAATAAACGAATATTAAATTAAACAGCTAAGCGAGTTATCAGACTTAGCTATGGATTGAATCAGATATTGAATTCAGTGTTAGGGCGCGTTACCCCGCCACTATATATTTCGGTACTGTACTGATTAATTGATATTAATTAATTGCCAGCTCTCATCAGCTAGGCTTAAACGATGGGTAACATCAGCTGGACAGTCATCTTCGCTCAAAGGTACTATAACCCGGTACCCTTGCTGACGCCATTTTTCGATTTGCTGTTGTAACGCTTGTTTGCGCGCACTATCGGCCGCAGTCATGTCAGTATAATCAACAATGACTACCGCTGGCGCTGCAAGCTCAATATGTGCCAGCAATCGGCTGACATCCATACTAAACCCAGTCGCGGCACGCGGCGCTTGATCATCGGTCAGTTGACTGTCCTGACTTTGCATACCATCGAAGCGACCGCCGCGCACTAGTGGCTGGGTCTCACTATTGATATAACCGTTAAAGACGATACCCGTGTGATAATGATAACCTGATAGTTCGGTGACATCGATACTGACATCGCACTGCCATTGCTGCTGCAGATGTGTACTCAAGCGTTGTAATTCGTCGACTGCTTGCGCAATCTTGGTATCTTGCTTAGCCGTAGCAGATAGCTTCGCCAGCAGTTCAGTCATATCATGACCATAGCGCGCTAACGCATAAAAATCGTCCCCCATCGGCAGAGCTTTACTTATGCGCTTAAGCTCTGGTAGGTTTTTATTAGCATACAGCGTCATCAGCTGGTCGGTATCACTGGTAGATAACTGTGCCAGCTCAGCTAAGCGTTTAAATATCGCCACGTGACCTAAATCGATATGGAGACTTGCCTTTAGACTCAAGCCATTGACCATAGTAAACAATACATCTATCAGCTCAATATCGGCCTTTAGATCATCATAGCCGAAGATCTCAGCGCCCAACTGCAGCGGTGTGCGTGAGCCAAATAATCCAGAGGGCAGCGTATGGATGACGTGACCCACATAACAATAGCGCGCTATGCCTTTACCGTGATGCGCGTCGATACGTAGAATCTGCGGCGTGATATCGGCGCGCAGACCCATCAAGCGGCCGGTCAACTGATCGATAATCTTGAATGTCTGCCGCTTAAGGTCCTCTGAGGCCTCACTCAATAATGACTCGGTATATTCAATCAAAGGCGGACTGACTGGCTGATAGCCATGAGTGATCAGCTGCTGGATGAGCTGATAACGCAGCACTTCTTGTTTTTGGGCCGCAGAAAACAGTACATCGCCAACCCCATCCGGTAGTAGCCAATTATTCGCCACTTCAGCGGCATGATTACTTAAGTAAGATAGGCCATTATTAGCCCCTGTAGGTGTCGTTTGGGTACTCTGCTGAGTCGCCGAAGAGGAGTGAGCAAAACTAGTAGAATCAGAACTGACAGACACAATAAATCCTTGTTTGGCTTATCGCGCAAACGCGATACGATAAGTTTATGAGCGGTTTGTATTTTTAGCACGCACTATCACTGACCCAATCCGTATAAAGTAACTAGGTCATCTCAATACCAAATATTTTTCAGTTTAGGTCATGCAAAATCTAGATCGTTATATAGTTGACCGATTTAAGTATAGTCGTTTTTAATTATGATAATAAATAGACGAGGGTGATAAAAGCTATCGCTGTGCACTTCAAACATTTGACATACTATATTAGATATATAACATAAAACGTTTGAACACACTGACGCGAAATGCTCACAGCACTTGAGGATTTAGTTTAGCATAGCCGTTAAGATTCGACTAGTCACAATTCTGAGTAATCACTAGCGATGGCTACCGATTACTCAGCACTTTTCAACAGCTATAGACAGCAGTCCTTAAAAAGCGCTAAGACTCCCCTAGTAGAGGTAAGCGCAGTGGAGCGTCAATAATCATTTGCTAACAAAGTAGCCGTTTTTGGCTTATCTCTATGCGCTAGACCCGTGTTACACTAACTCATATTTTTTTTGGAATTTTTATGTCCACAGATTATCATCCTAACCCCGAGATCAATCAAACCAATGTACTAGGCACTGCACTGGCTAGCTGCTGCTTTGATCCTATCACTGGATATTATCGTAACGGTTTTTGTCATACTGGCAACCAAGATGTTGGCCAACATACAGTCTGCGCTAAGATGACTAGCGAATTTTTGAACTTTTCATCGAGTCGCGGTAATGACCTCATCACCCCTTTACCTGAGTATAATTTTGCTGGTTTAAAGCCCGGTGACTATTGGTGTATCTGTGCACTACGCTGGGTTGAAGCATTGGACTTCGATATCGCACCGCCTATTAAGCTTGAAGCTTGTCATGAGAGCTTACTGACGCTTGTCGATATCGACACCTTAAAGCGTTATGCTTTATAGCCTGCCGCTTGAAATTTAGGTCTCAATATTTGACTAGTGATATTAGGTGTCTCGCACATTTGCATCCCCTGCACTGTCTAAGATGCGGCAAGTCCTATGTGATAAAGATACTTTTTATAAAGATTTAATTTTAACGACTAATCTTTAACAGCTAGGCTTTAACGACGAGGAAGAGCGTGTATGCACCGTGATGATGAGCCGTCACTCCAAACGATACGTATCGCCCCAGATTCTAATATCGAACGTATCTACTCTGACAATGTTGACAATGTTGAGGCGCCGCTAAACTTCGTCGATTACGACAGCTATATTTACGGTGATGCAGAAGCGACGGAAGAAGATACGCTTGAGACCATGACCGTCTACGACCCCGACTCAGAGCGTTATGAGGATATCGTCGTCTCAAGCGAAGCTGAAGTGGTCAACTGCTACTCCTACTCGCGTAAGACCGGTAAACAAATCAGTCAGTTGGCGCTTGGCGATGTGAATAAAGCTTTGACCAATAATAACCAGTTTATTTGGTTAGGGCTTTATGAGCCAAGCTTACAGACCATTGCCGAAGTGCAAAACGCTTTTGATCTGCACGAGCTGGCTATAGAAGATGCGTTTTCGGACAACCAACGTGCCAAAATCGAAGCCTATAACAACGATACGGTATTCTTGGTCGTTCGTACCGCCAAGCTTGAAGATAATTATATCCGCTACGGCACAACTGCGATATTTATGGGTAAAAACTATCTCATCACTATCCGCACGGGTCCCTCAAACGCCTATGCGCCGATCCGCGAGCACTGTCATCTGCGCCCCGAAAAGCTAAGAATGGGGCCTATCTTTATCTTGCACGCTGTTCTTGATTTTATTGTCGATAACTACTTGCCCATCACCGATAGACTCGGCAGCTACTTACGCGAGCAAGAGCGTAATATCTTTACTTATGAGTTTAATAAAGACACCCTAAAAAACCTCTATGAGATTAAGTCGCAACTGGTACATATGCGCGCGGTAATCTTGCCAGTACAAGACATCTGTAACTTCTTCATTAATCATCAAAAAAGCGATTTAGTACCCGCCTTCCCTAACGCTGCTAAGCCTTACTTTCGAGATATTAATGACCATCTGCTGCGCTCACTAGATGCAGTTAATGGCCTCAATGAGATGCTAAGCTTAGCTATGGATACCTATATGGCTATGGTCAATATGGGTCAAAACGAGGTGGTACGAAAGCTTGCTGCTTGGGCCGGTATACTGGCAGTACCGACTGCCGTCGCTGGGCTCTATGGCATGAACTTCGACTTTATGCCTGAGCTGCATTGGGAATACTCTTATTTCGTTATTCTATTTTTGATTGCGACGACTTGTAGCTACTTATACTATAAGTTTAAAAAGGTAAAATGGCTGTAAAGCCATACAAATCTTAGACGAGCTCATTTTATATCAAGGACGGAGTTCTGTATTGCACAGAACTCCGTCCTTTCTTATGGTCTAACTGTTCTTATGGTCTAACTGTGGCAATTACTTCTCTATTCACGGCGATGCTTCGTGTTGCTCTTAGGTGCCTGAGCGTTGTCAGGTAGTAACGCTTTTGTAGTAGAATTAACGTGAGCACTATCTAAATTATCCTCTGGTCGACCATAGGTTCGGGCTGTCCATGTGAGTACAACTATCGAGGCACTTAGTAAGATTATCACTACAGAAATCGTTGCGAGTAGCCACAAGTGAAAGTAGTCAGATACCGCTTGAACATCTACTACTAGATGTCGTGACAGTGCTGTTATGGCAATAAAGATTAAAAACTGTACAGGTAAGCGATGGGTCTTAAAATAAATGCCAATCATAGCAAGCAGCTCTAGATAAATAAATAACATCAAAATATCTTTTAGCGCCGCTGAACCTTTTTGAATAATAACAATAAACTCTTTACCTGCTGTCCAGATCACCACCAAACTGATCAAAAATAAAATAATATAGTGGCAAATATCGACAAACTCTCTGCCAATATGCTGTAAACGCTCATGAAGATCTACATTTTTTTTAGACATGTGGGAACCTATCAACTTTTTGTTTGGTTGATTTGGTCTGATAATCTATAGCATCAGACGCCTTATCTATGAGCAATGAATATTCGAATCTATCATTTATTTGATAGTTGTACCAGTTTACAAACCTGCAGCCTTTTCTGCAGCTTCAACGGTTTGGCGAATCAAGGTATTGATCGTCATTGGCCCGACACCGCCTGGTACTGGCGTATAGGCACTAGCAATATCAGCCACGCCCGTCATCTCGATATCACCAACGCCGCCGTTATCCGTAGGATGGAAGCCGGCATCGACCACTACCGCGCCGGGTTTAATCCACTCGGCTTTAATCAGCTCAGGTACACCGACCGCGCCAACGACAATATCAGCGCGCTGTACATGCGCTTGCAAATCTTCGGTTCTTGAATGGCAAATCGTCACAGTACAGTTCGCATTTAATAGCATCATCGCCATCGGCTTACCTAAGATCGGACTACGCCCGACCACCACAGCCTGCTTACCGGATAGCTCGATATCATAGTGCGCTAGCAGATGCATGATGCCCTGCGGCGTACAAGAGCCATATGCCGCCTCTCCCATACTCATACGACCAAAACCTAAGCAAGTGACGCCATCAACATCTTTTGCCAAGTCGATTTGCTCAAAACAAGCACGCTCATCGATATGCGCAGGTACAGGGTGCTGTAATAAAATACCATGCACATCTGGATTATTATTGAGCTCGTCAATTTTTGCTTTGAGCTGCTCGGTGGTGGTTTCGGATGGCAGCTCCACCTTGATTGAGTCCATACCGATACGCTTGCAGGCATTGCCTTTCATACGTACATAAGTGGCGGAGGCAGGATCGGCACCGACCAAAATCGTCGCAAGGATTGGGGTACGTCCCGTCTTATCCTTGAGCGTAGCCACGCGCTGGCTCAGAGACTGCTCTATCTGTTTGGCGAGCGCTTTGCCATCTAACAGCGTAGCGGATTTTTGCTCAGTTGATGGCTCAGTAGTGTTTGACGCACTTGACATGATAACTCCAAAGTTTTGGCGATGAACAGAAAGGAAACCCGTATAATTCACGCGTGATATTGTACCTCTGTTACAGCCAAAAGCCTACCCACTTATACCTATTAAAATACCTTTCATAAACTTAGCTGCTTTTTTATATCCAAGTTATATCCAAGTTACATTTAAGCTTGTTTAACACGCATTAAGCCTTTTTATTCCTTCTCGCGTTACTTCCTAATAGTGTAAGTAATAGTGCATATATTAAGATTTGCAGTAAGAGCTGAGCTTGCGATTCTTGCATTCTCACAAAGTTAAGCGAAGAAAAGTTAACTGGGCGGTCAATAGGTTTGAAGTTACATCTGTGTTAGGTTGTTGACACAAAAATCAAATACTAATGGTCTACTCCTTTGGTATTTATCTTTTTTACGTTTCTATCTATGTCAGTTTATGACGTCAATGATAAGTATAGTGAGGTGCGAATTTGCAAAACGAGTCACTGTTTCAATTTTCGGCGCTAACTGTTATTTTACTGTTAGTCGCTTTTTATGGGGGTACTTATTTACTCTCTTTACTGATCAAAAAAGACAAAGAATCGACCAGTGGGTTTATGGTCGCAGGGCACGGCGTTGGTTTCGGTATGGGCGCCGCTAGTATGACCGCCACTTGGATTTGGGCAGCCTCCTTTTATGCTGCGGCCACTTCTGGTTATAAATACGGTGTGTCCGGTCCGATTCATTATGGCTTTTGGGGCGCATTGATGATTTTATTCATCTACCCATTTGGCATGCGCTTTCGCGAACTGGCCCCTAACGGTCACACTTTAGGCGAGCTTATTCACGCCCGCCACGGCTCATCAAGCCAATTGATTTTAGCCATATCTAACCTTATGGGCAGCTTAATTAGCTTGATGGTCAACTTCACCGCCGCCGGCGCCCTAGTTTCCGTACTCTCACCGTTATCGTTTCAGACCGGTGTACTTATCGCTGGTATCGGCGTCTTAAGCTATACGCTAACCTCAGGCTTTCGAGCATCTGTCTTTACCGATTTCGCTCAGCTTGTCGCCTTAATGGCTATCGGCGTGGTAATTATTCCGGCTGTATTGTTCTCTATGGGTGGTCCTAGCGTCATGGTAGAAGGGCTGTCCAATCTAACTCTTGAGCAGCAAGACTTCTTTTCATCAGAAGCTTTCTTGCAGCAAGGTGCGCCTTTCTTCGTCGCGGTATTAGCATATGCTATCGGTAATCAGACGATTACCCAAAGGCTATTCGCCATTGATCAAGACAAAATCAAACCCACCTTTGTTACTGCCACTATCGGTTACGCAGGTATCGTCATCGGTCTAGGTATGATAGGTCTAATGGCTTTGACCATCGGTGTCGAGCCGCTAAATGGCGATATGAATAATCTGATTCCGCAAATGGTCAGCACTTATCTGCATCCGATATTTATTGCGCTGTTCTTTATTTTAGTTATCGGCTCATTATCTTCAACGGCAGATTCTGATTTGTCTGCATTATCGACGATTATGATGGCGGACGTCTACGGTAAAAACATCGCCAAAAAAGGTCAAGTCAAACCAAGAACGATGATGTTAGTCGGCCGTGGTACGATGATTGTCGCCACCGCTGCTGGTCTGATATTTGCAAGCTTTAAGCTCGATATCTTAGTGATGCTCGTATTCGTCGGTGCATTATGGGGCGCGGTCGTCTTCCCGGTCATCGCCAGCGTGTTTTGGAACCGCGTTACCAATGTCGCGTTTACCTCTGCGGTGATTGTCGCCTTGATATTCTTCTGTATCGCTCGTTTTGAGCTGATCCCTATCACAGGTGTTACCGCTCTATTCTTCGAGGCGATGGCGAGTGTTGGCGCAGCTGTCGTTATTGGTCTGATGGTCTTTGGTTTCTTAGGGCATAAGGCAGGTATGGGTGCAGCCCTGATAACGCTAATCTTGATGTTGATCTTTGCCACTGGCTTCTTGCGTGATTATATGGTGTTAGTCGCTTCCCTAACGGCTTATGGCGTTAGTGCGATCGTCTGTACGCTAGTGAGCTTAATGGGTAATGAGCGCTTCGACTTTGATTTAATCAAACAACGCGTCGGCAACTATGATAAAAAAGCTAAGGTCGCCCCCGCCTCTAAGAACCCGTAAGCGGTAGGCTATAAAACTTAGCTTGATATAACTTAGCTTAATTTAGGACGGTCTTGAGTCTATAGCCACTATTGAAAACTGATTTGGTGGCTATGACTGAAACCCTATTTATTAGCCATAAAAAGGAGATAACATGGATAACACTTTTATTTACGGCTTGTATATCCTGATTTGGCCCGCTATCACTTTAGCCGTGCTAGTCTTGATTTGCACTGCAACCTATCGTGATATCAAACGAGCCAAACGCGATAACAAAGATATCGTCTAATCAATGTCATTAAAGTAAGCTAACTGCTTGTATTCGCTCTATTAATTAACACTTGCGTGCGTGCGACGATAAATAAGCACAATTTAGCCAAAAAATAGCTTGTATTTTGAATTAATTTTGCTAATATAGTGACCCTTGGCTGGGTAGCACAGTGGTTATGCAGCGGATTGCAAATCCGTAGACGCCGGTTCGATTCCGACCCCAGCCTCCACTCTTTAGCTCAATTATTGTACGCGTTGTTTTTGATAATTTAGCTCAATTTTGACTTGCATTATTGAGATAACGGCTTATAATAGCGAGCACTTATCTAGTAACTAGATGGTCTATCAGCTAGCTTACTTTTTTAGATAAAACAAGTTTTGCCCGGGTGGTGAAATTGGTAGACACAAGGGATTTAAAATCCCTCGCTCTAACGAGCGTGCCGGTTCAAGTCCGGCTCCGGGTACCATTACATAGTTCTATACTATCTTATAGAGTAGCCAAAGCCCCTGATATCAGGGGCTTTGCTGTATTTGACGTCCTATACTGTCTTTTAATATCTATCCCAATCCATGCATCTGATGTACACTATCATGTACACTGGTTTTTAAATGTACATTGGGATGATCATCATGGAAGAGCGCAAGCCTATAAGCTCCGATCGAAGTACTAGTAGCCATAAAGCTAGTGACAAAGAGTACCTAGTCACTGTCAAAAACCATCCTATGCTATATCTCATGGTTAGACCTAACGGTACTAAGTCTTGGATATATCGGTATAAGTCCCCTACTCACTCAAAAAATAAACGTATATCGCTTGGAGTATATCCCAACGTATCGCTCGCTCGTGCCTGTGAGATATGGCGCGAGTATGAAGAACTGCTTAGCCGTAATATTGACCCAAAACTTCATCGTGAAGAAATAAAGAAAAGCTTTATTAGTAAAACTAAAAACTCTTTTAATCATTTTGCATGGGAGTATTTTGATAGCTTGGATCAAACTCAAAAGAGTAATACGCTTATTCGTAAAAGAGGTCGGCTTGAGCTGATCTGCTCATACATAGGTGATGAGCCAATCAGTGAGATCAGCTCGCCTAGAATGCTTGAGGTACTGTTAGACATTCAAGCTAACTCATTAAACAAAGCTGGCAAGCCCACAGACAAGGCTGAGCGTTGTGCTGGCATTGCCAGCGATGTATTTGTCTATGCTGGTGCTCGCGGCTTTTGTAGTAGTAATCCTGCGGCGCTAATCAAGAGTCAACTAGCTAAGTCAAACTACGGTCATCGTCCTGCGATTACTAAGCCCAAAGAGCTTGCTAAGCTACTGCGGGATATTGAAACAATAGAAGGTGATCCAAACACTATAAATTCCCTTAGGCTATTAGCATTACTGTTTGTGCGTAATGGTGATCTCAGGCGCATGCGCTGGGCTGATTTGGACTTAGAGGCTGGCAGGTGGACACTAAAGCCGCTCAAAGGACAAGGCAAGGTAAACATGGTCAAGGACATGGTCGTGCCCCTACCCCGTCAGGCAGTGGCTATCTTACGCGCGCAGCAGAAAATCAATGGTCATACTAAATTCGTCTTCTACAGTGAGACGGCAAAAAAGCATCAGATCATCTCTGATGCGACTGCGAATAAGCGGTTAAAGGATTTGGGCTATAAAGACATTCACTGCGCACATGGTTTTCGCGCGACAGCTAAGACCATACTACAAGAGCAGTTAAAGTATCCGCTTGTGCTTGTAGAGATGGCACTCGGTCATACTACTAAAGATCCCAATGGAACAGCCTATGGTAGATTTGAGTACATTGATGATCGAGCGGATATGATGCAGAAGTGGGCAGATTATTTAGACGCTTTGCGTGAAGGTAGAGATACGACAGAGCTTAGAGCAGATGCGGAAGCCAAAACTGATCCTACAGCTCAGCTGCAAAAATTGATTGATGAAATTGGTGAGAATAAAGTATTAGAATTAATTAAAAAAGGCATAGATTAATCTATGCCCTTTACTCACTTAAGATTAACTAATCAATATAGGCCTTCACATTGACGCCATCACTTTTTATAGTGATGTCTATCTCATGCCCATTATCTAATGTTGCTGTAGCTGCGTAATTACCATTATCCATTTGATAATCAACTCTAACATCTTCACACTGCAAATCCTCTACCCCATATCCGTCCATTCCTAATAAATAGGGGCCTAACTGCACCATCTGTGTGACTTGGTAGCAAGCCTCTGCTTCCATAGCACTAGAGTTATAAGAAGATCCAAATTCATCCATAAATATGCTAAGCGAGATTACTACCCCTAAACAACCAATCCAAAATAGTTTTTTGGTATTAACAAATAAGTTTGATCTTTTCCACAAATAGACTATAGGTACAAAGATTGTCCATTTAGCTGGAACTTCTAATCCCTTTTCTTTAATTCTTTTATAATCTAAAAATGCCAGTACCACCCCAACTATATAACCAATTATATAAAAAAACGTACTTGCCACTATTCCCCAAGCCAGTTTGTTATTTATTTCACGATTGGTATTTTGAGGCGCACTACTATTAGAAGGTTCTCTTG
>Ga0114901_1001632_pt1 | contig 12701 bp, 17 predicted proteins | sample MalvireepMed_s16_FD_89686 | JGI IMG/M metagenome (GOLD analysis project Ga0114901, IMG submission 89686) | Marine viral communities from the Global Malaspina Expedition - Malaspina viral metaG DeepMed_s16 | ecosystem: Environmental > Aquatic > Marine > Oceanic | place: Mediterranean Sea... | reverse complement strand
GTGGTGCTCGGCAGCACCACCTTCCTCGCCGAACATGGGGTTGATACAGCGCCGCTCGCGGCACAGGCCGATGAGCTACGCCGCGACGGCGCAACCGCCATCTATATCGGCATCGATAAAGCCATCGGCGGCATCTTCGCCATCGCCGACCCGATCAAGGCGACCACGCCTGAGGCACTGAAGGCCCTGCATGGCGAAGGCATCCGCATCGTCATGCTGACCGGTGACAATCGCACCACAGCCGAAGCCGTTGCGAGAAAGCTCGGCATCGATGAGGTCGAGGCCGATGTGCTGCCGGACCAGAAAGCCGCGGTCGTCGAGCGCCTGAAGGCGCAGGGCAAGGTGGTGGCGATGGCGGGTGACGGCGTAAATGACGCGCCGGCGCTTGCCGCCGCCGATGTTGGTATCGCCATGGGATCGGGGACCGACGTTGCGATCGAAAGTGCGGGCGTGACGCTGCTCAAGGGCGATCTCACCGGCATTGTCCGCGCGCGACGCCTGTCGCAGGCGACGATGGCCAACATCCGCCAGAACCTCGCCTTCGCGTTCATCTACAATGCGGCAGGCGTACCGATTGCGGCCGGTGCGCTCTATCCCACGTTTGGGCTGCTGCTGTCGCCGATCATCGCTGCTGCCGCGATGGCGCTGTCGTCCGTCAGCGTCATCGGCAATTCGCTGCGGCTCCGGACAGTGAAGGCATGACGGACCAAGGCCCCGACCTTGTGGCGGGGTCTTGCGTGGGGTCTTAGTCGGCGCGCCTGCCGTTGGGGCGGGACCAGATCAGCGAGAAGGTGTCTTCGCCCTCGTTGTCGAAGAGGTTGGCATAGATCAGAGCGCCGATCTTCTCATGATGCCCTCGGCTGTCAGAGCGTCCGCGATCTGACGGTCGAGTGATCCCACAGCATTGAGCGTTCGCACCATCTCCTCGATGCGTGCGAAGTGAGCCAGATCGTCATAGTTGGCGGTATTGCGGATGATCACATGCTCTGTTCGCGCGCCGGTCTGCCACAGGATCGCGAACCAGATACGGCCTTGCGCACGGCTCTTGTCGACCGTCACGCTGTCGATCACGAGCCGCATCATCTCTTTGCGTTCGTCGATGCCAGCCCGCTTCCAGAACGCGGGCAACAGGGTCGGCAATGGTCAGGATACGCGTTCGCGCGGCGGCGGCCAGGGCGTTAACCTGCTCGACATGCCACCGCGCGTAATCCTGTTCGACGCGTCGGCTTCGCGTATTTTTTCTTCCCACAACGTTTCCAGCGAACGTGCGACGAGCCGCTTTTCCGACTCCACGGCATCATATTGTCGGCGTGCACGCTCCGCTTCGTAATGCGCCTTCTCCCGATTCAGCGCCCATTGACGTTCCAGCAGCCGGTTTTCGCCGTTCATCTGTTCATGAGCCGCAAGCGCAAGGTCGATGCGATCGGGTTGCAGAGCTTCGATCAACAGCCGCTCGACCTCTGCATCAACCTGGTTTGCGCGCACATTCTGGCAGTGCCCGCTCTGCTCGCTATCGATGCAGTGATAGACGGGGGTCTTCTTATGGGCAGAGTAAGTGAAGACCCATGCGGTGTCCGCATATCCCGCAGACCACGATGCCTTGAAGCATCGCTGCGCCACGCAGGGGCGCTCCGCGCCGGCCAGCGCTGAAGTTGCCGATATTGTCGGCGAGCCGCCCGACGTTGCTCATATATGCCTCCCATTGGCTATGCCGATGAGCCCGCGTAGGTGGTGACGCCATAGCCATATAGACGACTGGTCTATTATTCGTTATATATGCTGATCATGAATTTGACACCCAAAGCAGAAGCGACCCGGCAAAACATCCTCGACACGGGCTACAGCCTTGTGTTGAGCAAGGGCTTCTCCGCGCTCGGCCTTCAGGAAATCTTGAAGGTTTCCGGCGTGCCGAAGGGGTCTTTCTATCATTATTTCCCGTCCAAGGAGGCGTTCGGCTGCGCACTTCTTCGTGATTACGTGGACGGTTACGGCAAGAAACTGGACTCGCTGTTATCCGCGGAAGCCATAAGCGGTCGCGAGCGGTTGATGCGCTATTGGCGAGCGTGGCTCGATGATCCCGGGGAAGGTGATCAAGCCGGAGACGGCTGGGCCGAGGATTGCCTCGCCGTCAAACTGTCCGCCGAAGTCGCGGACCTGTCGGAGGCCATGCGGGCCGTTCTGAGCGATGGCGTCGCACGATTGCTGCAACGCATCGCCTCCATGATCGCCGAGGCGCGCGAGGACGGATCGCTTCCACCGGGGGCGGAGCCGTCCGCGCTGGCGCAGGTTCTCTACCAGATGTGGCTTGGCGCTGCGCTGCTCGCCAAACTCACCCGTTCTCGTGCGCCGATGCAACGGGCGATGATCGCCACCGAGCAGATTCTGGTCTGCACGCCGCAATCCAACCATCCGTGAAAGGAACCGAAGAATGAAAATTTTCTACAAGACCCGCGCAACGGCGACCGGTGGCCGTTCAGGCCACACGGCGCTCGACGACGGCAGCCTCGGCCTCGATCTCGCCATGCCGAACTCCGGCAAGCCGGGCGCCAACCCGGAGCAGCTGTTCGCGATGGGGTATGCAGCTTGTTTCGACAGTGCGCTCAACCATGTCGCCCAGCAGAAAAAGCTGGCGCTGATGGGTAGCAAAACGTCCGCGGAGGTCGGAATCGGGCAGACGCCTGAGGGCGGCTTCAAGCTGGACATCGACATTCATGTGGAAATCGCGGGTCTCGATGAGGCCGCCGCGCAGGAACTGGTCGAGGCGACGCATCGGGCCTGCCCCTATTCCAACGCCACACGCAACAACATCGACGTGCGCCTGCACGTCATCACGGTTTAAGGAGGCGTCATGCGTAGCGCCATTCACACCACATTCGGCGAACCGGCCGACGTTCTCGCTTTGGAAGAAAGCCCGGTTCCCGAACCCGGCCCGGGCCAGGTGCGGATCAAGACGATCCTTTCGCCGATCCACAATCACGATCTTTGGACCGTGCGCGGCAGCTACGGCTACAAGCCTGAACTGCCCGCTATTGGCGGTTCGGAAGCCGTCGGTACGGTCGATGCGCTCGGTGAAGGCGTGACCGGCATCACCATCGGTCAGCGCGTCTCGGTCGCCTCGGTTCATGGCTCATGGGCTGAATATTTCCTCGCGCCCGCTGCCGGGTTGGTCCCTGTCCCGGATTCGATCTCCGATGAGGCGGCGGCGCAGCTTATCGCCATGCCGTTCAGCGCGATCACTCTTCTGGACTTCCTCGAAGTGGCAAGTGGCGACTGGGTGATCCAGAACACCGCCAATGGCGCGGTCGGCAAAACGCTGGCAATGCTGGCGGCCGCGCGCGGTGTGCATATCGTCAATCTCGTGCGCCGCGATGCCGGCGTGGAAGAGCTGGCGGCTCTCGGCATCGCCAATGCCGTCTCGACTGCGACCGATGGTTGGCAGGATCGGGTGCGTGCGATCACCGGCGATGCGCCGATACGCGCGGCTGTGGATTCGATCGGCGGACAGGCCAGCGCTGAACTCCTGTCGCTTCTGGGTGAGGATGGGCTGCTGGTGTCCTTCGGCACCATGGCCGGAGAGCCGATGCAGATTTCCTCTGGCAATCTTATTTTCAAACAGGCCGTCGTGAAGGGCTTCTGGGGCTCCAAGGTGAGTGCCGCCATGCCCGCCGAAGCCAAGCGCCGGCTGCTTGGAGAACTTATCCGCCTCGTCGCCAGTGGCGAGCTGAAACTGCCGGCAGGGGCGGTATTCGGGCTGGATCAGGTCGCTGACGCCGTTCGCGCATCGCTGACAGCGGGCAAAGCAGGCAAGGTTCTTCTCAAGCCCTGAGCGACGAAGGAAAGACCGGCGATCGCCAACATCCTGATGTTCTCCAGCCATCAGCGTTGCCAAGGGCCAGACTATCCGTGGTTTGGTCAGGCGACGGAGAGGACGATCTTGCCCTGGATATTGCCACGGGCGGCGCGTTCGTGGGCACGGGCGGCGTCGGCGAGCGGGAAGATGCTGTCGACGACGATGCGGATGGTGCCGTCGTCAAGCAGGCGGGCCGCCTCGGCCAGTTGCGCGCCACTCGAACGGACCTGTGTCGTCGAGACGGTATTCCAGCGCAGAACCAGCAATCCGCTGCTCCTGCCTTTCGTCTATCATTGGCTCCGATCCGGAATGGAGATCGACATGAACCTAGGGGCCGCTGATTTTCTGCGTCAGGCTGGGATAGCCGAAGTCAATCAATCCTGATGGCAATCCTGTTCAAATGCTGCAGGCGGGATGCAAGTTCGCTTATCCCGTGAACGCGAATTCACCTTGGACCGATGCTTTCGGCCCGCGAGCTGTCGGGCCGAGAAGACGCGCATCCCCAACCAATGTGTAGACGGCGTGGCGTTGCCCGCCGCGGTTTTGGTGGTCGACGCGATAGCCCTGATAGTGGCGGCGCAGGAATCCTGCATTCACGAGCTCGGAAACCGCACGGCTGAGATTGCTTTTGCCGGCGGTTCGAATGCGCACGCGCATTTCCTCAGCGATCGCCCGCTGTGCATCTTCTGCATCGCGCGGGAGCGATCCACCTCTGATGAGGTCTCTGTGCACTCGTTCGGCCAACGTTGCGTTACGTAGGCCGCGCTGGGCCATGGGCGTCAATGCGTCGCAAAGCCAGTCGCGCAGCGAAACAAGCTCGTTGTCCCGCTTGATCCAGGGACCGGCGCTCCCGTCGGGGCCGGCAACCTGGGCGATTAGGTTGAGCAGCATGAAGGCGTAGCGGGGGCGGCTTGAGACTTGCGCCAATCTCTCGAGCACGGCTGCGATATCGCAGCTGGTGGCAGGCTTGAGAGGCGTGGTGGGATGAAACATAACGCGACTGAATCAAGCACATACAAAGATCAATGTGAATCCGGAATCCGCACCATGAAGCGTTCTTTGTCGCCTATGACACTTTACCAGCAGGCAAAGTGTCATAGGCGATTCATTCCAAGCAGGTTTGTTGCGAATCGTTCTCAACTCACCGTGATAATCGCGGAGCTGGCCGCTTAACGCTGGACGAGCAGTTCTTTTGGCGACGAGCTTCGACCGTCTATGGCGAAGAAGATAAGAGACTGCGGCCGCCTGGACGACCTCACGCGTTTTGGAGTGGAATGTGCGCGTGCTGGAAACCTCGGCGATTTGCAAGGCACCATCGATGCGGCCGTGCGCGAACTCGGCTTCCGCTGGTTCACGCTGCTCCACAATGTCGATCTTCGGCACGGAGGCGGGCAGCGCCTGTTCCTCACCACCTATCCGCCGGCCTGGCTCGAAGAGGTGTTGGAGGAGCGCCACTACATCGAGGACCCCATCCACGCGGCCTGCGCCCGCACGCCATCGGGGCTCGCCTGGGATCGGGTGGGCGACGTGCTTGAGCTTTCGTCGCGCCAGCGAAGCATCCTGAAACGCGCCAGGAATCATGATCTTGCAGCGGGCTATAGTTTGCCGATCAGGACGCCGGGTGAACCTGAGGCGATTTTCACCGTCGCCCGATCGCGCGATGAACCGTTGGATGCGGCGGAAATTCTCACCGCCCGGTTGCTGGGTTCGGTCGCTTATGACCGGGCGCGCGAACTGCTCGGCGAAGAGATGCGGACCTTGGCGTTCGTTTCCCTCAGTCCGCGCCAGGTCGAATGTATCTCGCTCGTGGCCCAGGGGAAGAGCGATTGGGAGATTGCCCAGATCCTCGGGCTTAGCCGCGACACCGTGCACGAATATGTTGAATCCGCGCGCCGGCGCTACGGCGTTCGACGCCGAACGCAGCTAGTGCTGCGCGCGGTTCGCGACGGTCATCTCAACATGGACGCGCTCCTCTGATCTCGCTTGGGCCGTAATGATCGGGCTTGGCCAAGTTCAGGAATTCTGCGCGGTCGCCGCGACAATCAAGGACAGTCGAGCACTCGCCGGCCTGATGGCCGAGATCACGCGTGAGATGGGTTTTCGGTACTTTGCCCTGGTCCACCATATCGACCTTAAGCCAGCGGTGAGCTCTGTCCATATCGTCGATTATCCGCCAGAATGGGTGGAGCGTTTCCAGGCGCGTCGCCTCTATGCGAGTGACCCGATCCACCGTGCCAGCCATCGCACCAATATCGGCTTTGCCTGGTCGGCGGTGCAATCCCTCATCACGCTCAGCGCTGCTGATCGGTCGATCCTGGCGGAGGCGCACGACGCCGGGCTGGGCGATGGTTTCACGGTTCCTGCCCATATTCCTGGTGAGGTGAATGGGTCCTGCTCATTCGCCATGGGGTCAGACGACGTGCTCGATCAACGACAGCTCCCGCTCGTCCAGCTGATCGGCAGCTTCGCATTCGAAGCTGCGCGCAGACTGTCCCGGCAAACCCAAGCTCCATGCGAAGGTCCGAGCCTGACTGAGCGGCAGGCTGAATGTGTAGCGCTGGTCGCGCGCGGGAAAACCGACTGGGAGATTAGCCAAATCCTCGGCATTGGGCAGGAAACGGTGATCCAGCATGTAAAGGATGCGCGCGACCGCTACGGCGTGACGAAGCGCACGCTGCTGGCGATCCGCGCATTGTTCGATGGACAGATCAGCTTCGCAGATGTTTTCGGCCGATGATCTCCCCAGGACTGGGGATAACCGAAAGGACGCGGGCCTGATCGACTGACCGCCTCACCAAAGGAGGCTGTCATGCATATCGAAACCGGCGCTGCCCGCGCCATGGAGAACCGCCTGTTCCGTTCGATGTTCGAGGAACGCAAACGGGTATTTGTCGATCTTCTGCGCTGGGACGTGCCGGTCGTCGCCGGCCGCTATGAAATCGACCAGTTCGACAATGACCGTGCCGTCTACATCGTGATAGCCGACGCCGAGGGCGAGCATCTTGCCTCGGCGCGGCTGCTTCCCACGACCGGTGACCATATTCTCGGCACCATTTTCTCCGAACTATGTGAACAAGCGCCTCCCCAGGGTGGTGCGATCCTCGAGATCACGCGCTTTTGTCTTGCACGACGATTGCGCGCACGAGAGCGCCTGGAGGTGCGCAATCGGCTGGTGTCCGCGCTCGTCGAATATGCGCTCTGCAATCATATCGGCAGTTACACCGGCGTCGCTGAGTGGTCCTGGTTCCAACAGATCCTGAGCTTTGGCTGGGCATGCCGTCCCCTCGGCACCCCCGGCTCGACAAGCGGACGCTGCCTTGTCGCCTTACAGATCGACATTGACGGCCGCACCCGCGAGCAGCTGCAGGCCAGCGGCATCTGGCGCTCGGTCGGCCTTGCCGATCTAGCCAAGGCTGCTTGAGGAGGGCGCTATGACAAATCTCTCCACCTATCGCCAAGCTGTCGGACCTGCGGTCGATGACGATTTGCAGCGGCAGGGCTTCTGCGTGTTGCGGGACATCGCATCCAAGACAGAGATCGCGGAGATCGATCAGGCCCTCGATCCGCGTTTTGCCGCCACACCCTTTTGTCAGGGCGGCTTCTACGGTCCGCGCACCAAGCGCTTCGGCGGCCTTTTGAAACGCGTACCTGCTGTCGAGCGGCTCGTGCGCCATCCCGCGATCATGTGTTTGGTGCGGTCGGTTCTCGACCCCTGGTGCGATACCATCCAGCTCAACCTGACGCAGGCGCTCGAACTGCATCCAGGAGCCCCGGCGCAGTTTCCTCACAGGGATCAGGATATGTGGCGTGGCCCGACCGGCGAGATCGAATATCTCGTCAACGTGATGTGGCCGATTTCTCCGTTCAAAGCTGAAAACGGCGCCACATTGATCTGGCCTGGGAGCCATAATGCCGGCTCCACGCAGGACGCGCAGCCCGTGGCGGTTGAGGCGGAGCCGGGTTCGGCGATCCTCTTCCTCGGTTCTACGCTGCATGGCGCCGGCGCCAACATGACTGGCGCGATCCGGCGTGGCATCATTGTCAGCTATTGCTTGGGCTGGCTGAAGCCCTACGAAAATCAATGGCTGACCTATCCGCCCAATGCGGCCCGTGCGTTCGATCCAGAGCTTGCCGCGCTGGTCGGCTACCAGCAGCACCGTCCCAATCTCGGCAATTATGACGGCCAGTGTCCGTCCATCCTGCTTCGGGGCGAACCGCCGGAATATCTGGCTGCCACCGATGCCCTGCGCCCCGATCAGGAAGGTGCGCTGGCCGAATTCCTGGACCAGCAACGCACAGGCCAACTCCCCCCGGCTGGGGGGATTGCCGAAATCGGGGCCGGGCGGAACAAAAGAGAGGTGAAATCCAACGGATAGCTGACGCCAATTCCCGACGTGGGAGGTGTCTCTCGCGGGGGAATGACCCGATGCAACGCGTGACTCTCAGCCTGGCGGTGCTCGCCATGGGCACCGCCCTTCAACCGGCTCCCGCGCGAGCGAATGACTTGGGCTGCCAGGTTCTACTGTGCCTTTCCAATCCCGGTGGCGCGACGCAATATGCCCAGTGCGTCGCGCCCATGACCAAGCTGTGGCAGCGCTTGGCCACCGGCGGCTCTTTTCCCGGCTGCAGCGGCGGCGGTGTTGCTCGTACCAAGGTCTACGATCGCGATTCCGCAACGCGGCGCCGGGTTGTCATGACCTTCAGCGATGGACGCCGCGAGACCTACTCGCTGGCCCATATCGAGCGGCTGCAGGATCTCGCTCAATGATCCTCGACGTCGCCAGTCTTCTCGCCCTTGCCGGCTCATGCGCGCCAAGCGTGGCGCCTGAGACGCTGATCTCGATCGTTCACACGGAAAGCCGGTTCAACACGCTGGCGATCGGGGTCAACAGTCCGGGTGCGCGCAAGCCGGTGCCGGCGACGAGGGCACAGGCGATTGCCGCCGCGCGTCGCATCATTCGCCAAGGCTACAACATCGACTTGGGGTTGGGGCAGATCAACAGCGCCAACCTCGAATGGCTGGGTCTGTCGGTGGAGGATGCCTTCGAGCCGTGCCGCAACCTTGCCGCCGCCGCGCGGGTGTTGACGACCAACTATCAGTCGGTGGCGCACTCCGCCCAGAGTTCGGACCATGCGATCGCAACAGCGCTCTCGCTCTACAATACCGGCGATCGGCGGCGCGGCTTTCGCAATGGTTATGTCGCCCGGGTCTATGCCAGCGCGTCGACCATCATCCCCCTGATCCGCGGCAGGCCAACAGCGCCGGTCCTGCCGGCGCGCGTCCAGCTTGCCGACGCGGCGATCGCCAAACCGCAACCCTATGGGCTCGCGGCGACGCAGGCGGCCGGTTGGAACACCGCCGCCGATGCCCGGCAAGCCTCGCTCATGGTCTTCGGGGACGGGACAACTTCTCAGAAAGGAGAGCATCCATGACAGCGATCACCGCCCGCCTGGGCTCCCAGCCCCAATGGGCGCGTCTTGTGCTGCGCATCGCCGGCATCATCGGCCTGGCGGTGCTTCTCTCGCTGCTGCTGAGTGATCCTGCTCATGCGCAAGGCGCCGACGGCATCACCTCAATGGCGGAGAACATCAAGACCTGGCTGACGGGAACTTTCGCCAAGACGATCGCGGTCATCGCCGTCGTCATTGTCGGCTTCATGTTCTTCACCGGACGGGCGAGCCTTGGCCTTTTGGTGACGGTCATCGTCGGCATTTTCATCGTCTTCAGCGCGCAGTGGATCGTCGATACCATCACAGGTGGCGCGTGAAGGAGGCCGTGCCCTCAAACGAGCGGCTGCGCGAGGAAACGCTCTTTCTTGCGGTAACCCGGCCGACCATGTGGCTGGGCGTGCCGCTCGAAGCATCCTTGCCGATTGCGCTGGCTGCTTGTCTCACCCTGATCGTCAGCGGCAATCCGCTTTACGCGGGGGCGATCGGTGGCGCCTGCCTCGCGGTGGCGCGCCTCATCGTGCGTCACGACGCCAATGCCTTTCGTCTGCTATGGTTATGGACTTTGACCAAGGCGCGCTGTCGGAATCGCGGTTGGTGGGGCGGCAGTTCCTATTCGCCGCTGCCGGTCGCGGGGATGAAGCGCAAGGGCTTCGCGCGTGGCTAGCGCCGCCGCCCAGCTGCCGCCACGCAAGACGCCCTGGCGGGTTCTGACCCGAGAGGCGGAGCCCGGGCGCTATCTGCCCTATGGGCGCCATGTGACGCCCGATGTGATTGCGCTCGATAGCGGCGATCTCATGATGATGTTCCGCCTCGAAGGCCTGGCTTTCGAGACGGCGGATCCGATCCACCTCAATGATTGGCACGAGAAGCTCAATGGCACCTGGCGCAACGTCGCCGACGATCGGCTTGCGATCTGGACCCACATTGTCCGCTCAGCCGTAGGGGACTATCCCGAAGGGCAGTTCCGCTCAAAGTTCGCCGCCGAGCTCGACGGCAAATATCGGGCGCGGGTCACCGCCAAACGGATGTTCGTCAATAAGCATTATCTGACGCTGCTCATGCGTCCGGCCGTCGGATCGGCCGACCGGACCGGGCTGCTGCTCAAGCGGATCGCGAAAGCTAAGGTCGCAGAGGAGGAGGTCGACCCCGATGAACTGGCGCGCTTCGAGGAGAAGGCGCGCGACATCGAGAAGCTGCTCCGCCGCTGCAGACCGGCGCGCCTGGCTCTCTACGAGCATAATGGTCTGATCTTCTCCGCCCCGCTTGAGGTGCTCGAGGTCCCGCATGGCGCTGCGTCTGACCCACGCGTCAAGTTCGTCGATTATGAGGAAGCGCAGGTCTATCGCATCGTCGGGACCTTCCGGACAGCAACCCAGATAGTCCTTAGCGAGGACGAGACGATTCAGCACGTCGCGCTGGGCGACACCGTCTCCTGGGAGGTGGCCGTGGCTGGCCACATCCTGTTCCTCAAGCCGCGCGAACGCGCTGGACCGACCAACCTTATCGTCACCACGTCTCGCGGCGGAACCTTAAGAAGCTATGCTTTTGAACTCACGGCTCGCAGTGGTCCGATCACCGGCCGCAACGGCCAGGCCTATTTCCAGGTGCGCTTCCGCTATCCGCGGGACGAGGCGGCGCGGGCCGAACGCCTGAGAGCAGCACAGATCGCGATGCAAGCGGCGGCGCTGGAGGCCCAGGCTGTTCGCGGTGCCCTCGATCATGCGGTAATCGAGGGGTCGCGCAACATAAATTACAAGGTCCAGGGCTCGAGCGATTTGCAGCCGTCAGAGGTCTCTGACAATGGCCAATTCACGGTTTTGCGGTTTCCGGCGAACCGGGAAGTTCCTGCCATTTATCTGGTGCGGCCAGACGGGTCCGAAGCGCTGGTCCCCTTCGATGTTCGCGATGAATTCGTCGTCGTTCATCTGGTGGCGCGCCAACTGCGCCTGCGCCGGGGGGGCGAGGTGCTGTGCATCTATAACCAGGCGCCCGAACCTTATGGCGTCGATCATGGGACGAATACCGGATCGCCCCATGTCGAGCGCACCATCACCCATCCGCAGGAATGAGCCATGGCCGATGAACCATCCCCTGTCGTGCGCCCGCTGGCCGGCGCCGATCCAACGCCCGAAAGGGACGAAATCCTTCATGAGCGGGGAATCGAACCGATTGGCGGCATGACGCCTGCGCGGCGCAACACGGCGTTGATCTTCGCCGGCACGGCGATGGTCCTGGGCATTCTTTGGGTGAATTCCGGCACGGGCCAGCAATCCTCGTCTCTTGACCTCACCGCGCCGGCAGGTGCAGCCCGCGAACGACCCGATATCGTCGCTCGGGAAACCGTCGATTATGCCGCGGTCTCGCCTCAACCTCGGTCGCTCGGGTCAGCCGGCGCAGACCCCAACGCGCCGGTGCTCAATCCTGCAGCCGGCGTTCCCGGCCCTGACGGTCAAATTGTTCCCGCCATGCAGCCGGGCGCCGCACCGAGCGGGGCCAGTGCCCCCCGGCCGACGCTTGCCGAGCAGGCACGGCGGTCCACACTGGTTGCCTATGGAGGTCGCGATCTTGGCAGAGAGGCTGGCGCCCCCACAGCGGCAGGAGCCGTGGGCGAAACGCCCGGCAACGCTACCGGATCGCCAGAGAGCGGCGAGGGCAGGGCGCCCAACGCGCTCGATCTTCTGCGGCAAAGCGCGTCGATTGGGGAAGCGCGGGCCTCGATGCTGCCCAACCGCAACTTCCTGATTACGGCGGGCACATTGATCCCCTGTATCCTGCAAACCGCCATCAATTCCGCGCAGCCCGGTTACACGTCCTGCCTGATCCCGCGGGACGTCTATTCCGAGAATGGCCGGGTCGTACTCATGGAAAAGGGCACGCGCGTTCTCGGCGAATATCGCGGCGGCATCCAGCAAGGGCAAAATCGCCTGTTCGTCCTCTGGACGCGGGCGGTCACGCCCCAGGGCGTACGGATCGATCTTGCCTCGCCTGGCTCTGATGCACTCGGCCGAGCCGGGCTTGCCGGCGCGGTCGACAGCTTTTTCTGGGCGCGCTTTGGCGGCGCCCTGCTCCTCTCGCTCGTCGATGATGCTGCCTATATCGCCGGGCAAGCCGCCTCGAGCGGCAATGGCAATTTCAACAATGTGACCCGGGCGCCGAGCGAAGGCGCGGCGATCGCCTTGCAGAACAATATCAATATCCGGCCGGTGCTGAAGAAGAACCAGGGCGAGGAGGTCGGCATCTTCGTCGCCAAGGATTTCAACTTCGCCGACGTCTACAATCTGGAACTGCTGCGGTAGGCCATGCGCGATACCGCCGTCCTCCGTCACTATCTCGCGCCGCTCCTGCCGCTCCTGGAGCCGGATGATGTCACGGAGCTGGTGGTCAATCGACCGGGGGAAGC
>Ga0114901_1001625_pt1 | contig 12716 bp, 20 predicted proteins | sample MalvireepMed_s16_FD_89686 | JGI IMG/M metagenome (GOLD analysis project Ga0114901, IMG submission 89686) | Marine viral communities from the Global Malaspina Expedition - Malaspina viral metaG DeepMed_s16 | ecosystem: Environmental > Aquatic > Marine > Oceanic | place: Mediterranean Sea... | reverse complement strand
GTCCCCCGGTATGTCCCCCACCATGCAATAGCCCAAGGGGAGAGTTGGCTGTTTTTCCCTTCACCAAAAGGGGCGTTAGTCAGCTTCTCACCGATTTTATTCAGTCAATCTAACAATAGTTGCAAGTCCCCTAACAATAGTTGCAGTCACCCAGAAAGGCCTTGCACCCCTGAGTAGATTGTCGTATGATGGGGTTGCCTGTCGGACGCTGTGTATCCTATCTTTCTTTTTATGCGTTGTGTCGCTTGCCTCCGCATAAAGAAGAACCCCGCAAGGATATCGGATACACCCATCCGACAGGCACCCTGCGGGGTTTCTTCTTTGAAGCTCCCAAACCCGCCATTGTAGGGATCTGGCCACTGAAGAGAGACAGTATCCACTCTTGGGTAAACGTACCTGTCCACCCACTAGAACAACGAGAGACAGGTTGTAGTGTAGTACCGGGGGCCTAGAGTAGGCCGGTGATTAGGGTCGGGTGTGACCCTGTGTGATGGGAGGGGGGATGGAGGTCCCTAATTTAGGTTAGGTTGGTATAGGATTAGTAGTTGACAAGGACTACGGTATGGATGTATACTGACTCCTAGCGCAACCTCATCATGCGCTTGCCTCCCTCAGGCGGGAAAAGGGGACGACCGCTCGGTCAGTCCCCTTTTCCATTTTACCCTTTCATGCGTTGGGGTTACCTCCTGTGGCGATGGAGTTCTCTACCTTGTCCAAGGCCGCGTTCCAGCTATCCTTCGTGTCGCCGTGCTCGATGACCAGTTCCTCAATCAGGTGACCCTTGGTACATCCTGAGTAATTGACTCCCCTTCCGGCCCTAGGCATCGACCGAGCTATTACTGAAGAACCAGCGGTGAACCGCTTCATGCCTTCCTCGCGCATCCACAGCGCCCGCCGTCTTGCCCTCCCTCTGTTGTCGGGTGTGGATGCCAGCGCACTGAGGCGGCTCAGTTCTCGCCGCAGTTCCTCCAGTTCCTCTCTCTCTATGACAACAGGGTCCTCGCCTTCGAGCAGGGACAACGCCTTGTGTATGTCGCCCATGGTGTACTTATCCATCAAGAACCTCCCTCGGGTGTTTACTCTTTTGCTACCTCGTGAAACGCCTCAAGCACCGCCTCTTTGACGATCGCTTTCCACGCCTCTCTCTCTGCCTGTCTCTGTCGTTCTCGCTCTGCCGAGGCCACACACAGGCACGGTCCTTCCTTCGTCACCCCTCTCGACTGCTCTGGTTTCAGCCGTCCCGTCCCTGCACATAGCATACAGTTGGGATCAGCACTGACGTATTCGCTCAATGATTCCCCCTTAGTGAGTCTCTGAACTTCATCCCCAGAGGGCTCTGTTCCTCCAAGGCTTGTGACACCTCGGTGAAGGCCTTTTCCAACGCCACTACTACCTTGCACCTGTCCAGATCAATCTCTATCGTAGTCCAGCGCCAGCGGCACTCCTTGTTGATACACTCCCTTCGTCTGTGAACGCCGTTCACCTCTCGACGTGTTGATATGCGGTGCCCTCTTGCTCCACAGGCCACGCATATTCTGGGGTCATTTACCTTCAACCTCTCGTCACGCGTTAATTCTTCCAACCTCTCCCCCTTTCGGTATAGGTGCTAATATGTGTTAGGTGCTACCCCTTTGTCCAGCCTCTCTCTGCCTCTCTCTCTGTAGGGTCTCCACGCCTTGCAGAGAGTTCCTGTCGCTGTAGAAGTTCCTGTTGCGGAAGGTCCACTCCCCCGCCTCATAGGCTGTCACCTTCGTCAGGGGACCCTTCATCTTCCGCGTCTCTTCCCTTCGGCAAGCCACGTACCCGCTGTCGCAGTACCACACGTACACGAGGATATCCCTGTCGATAGCGGACCTTACCTTCGCTACCCGCTCTGCCTCGGCCAACGTCCAAAAGACAATCACACCGCCGACACTCTTCATGCGACTTGAGCCGCCTTCCTGGCACACATGGGACACGCCTTCGGCAGATCCCGCGTCCATGTGGAGAAGAACCCAACACCCGCCCTGCACCACACGCCACAGAGTGCCTGGTATCCTGCCCCGAGGGGCGTCACGGACCTCTCTTCACGAGTCGTCGCGTGGAGCCGTGAGTTCCTTCGGAATGTGATGCCGACGAACAGCTTCATACCTCAACCCCTCTCTGGGTCCAATCGCACGTAAACACCTTTCACCGCGTTGGGTTCCGGTCCCACCTCGCCCTCGCTTTCTTTTCTGCCAGCTTGCGCGTTGAGCACCGCACGAGGTTTTTGGCGCGGAAGCTCCTCCCGTTCCTGTTCCTGTCCCTAGCTCCCTTCCCAAAGCTCTGATAGGTCCAGACCCAGTACTTCCCGTCTTGGTCCTTCCACTGCGTATAACAGTGACGGTTGGCGTTGGCGTCCTCGTATGTGCGGTGCGTCCATCGTCGCCGTGCGCTCGCGCCGATCTGCACGTTGATCGGCTCGCCCTCGCGATTGAGCAAGCGCGGGAGGTCCTGCTTGAGCCGCCGCAGGACCGCCAGCAAGCGGCGGTCTCTAGTTATGAGTGCTGAGATATACACTAGCTCTCCCTCTATAGTGAGCGGCTGACCGCTCAGTGAATCCACAGGACCGCGTGTAGCGCCCGTCGATATGTGCAGGGGTCAGTAGATACCCCACCTCCCCTTAGGCCGTGAGGCTCGCTCTGAGAGCCTCAGAGCGAATAGAAGTAGCTACCGCGCCGATAGAGCCAGCCGCGGTCGATGCCACGGTCGAACAGTCGGAACGCTAGCTCACAGAATAGCCAGCCGAGCCAGCCGGAAAAGAAACGCATGGGGTCTCCCTTGCTTTGTTTGAGGGCTCCCGCCCTGAGGCGGGAGCCCGTGGGTTCACCGCTCCAGTCGAACGGTCTCGCCGAAAGGTGCGACCTTGTCCGAGGTCGCCGCCCACAGGACGGGATACGGCGGCTCTTCAGTCGGAAAGGGTCCGTAGAGGTCCGTGAAATAGATCACACAGCAGGGCGGCTCAGGGAGGTCCTCGACCGCCTCGAATAGAGGCCGGAAGTCAGTACCGCCGCCGCCCTTAGGAGTCACGGTCAGTGGCTCGCCCTGCTCGAAAGTGTCAGAGGATCTGACTGCCGTATCACAGTACATAACGTGTACGCGGCTCGGTTGAGCCTCCGAGATGGCCGCGTCCAGTTCAGCGGCGAACTGGGACAGGGCGACCTTATCGATAGAGCCGCTCGTGTCGATCCCAAACACAACAGGCGGGAGAGCCTCGGAGTGTAGCGCGGGGAGGTACATCCCGGCGGCGAGGTAGCGGGAGTTAGGCCGCGTCCACGTATAGTCAGCGCGGGCGGTCTCTGATACGAACCGCCGCAGGATCGACCGCCAGTCAACGCGGGCGGCGGTTGCGGCCTCAATGTGGCGCTCCAGGTCCCCGCCCATAGAGCCAGCAAGCTGTGAGGCCTCACGCACCGCCTGCTGCCACTCGGCCTCGGAGGGCGCGTCCTCGCCCTGAGGCGCGTCGCGAACCTCGCCCGCCTGAGGCGCGTCCTGAGAGCCGTCCTGAGGCGCGTCCTCGCCCTCAGGCGAGTCCTGAGGCGCGTCCTCGCCCTCAGGCGAGTCCTGAGGCGCGTCCTCGCCCTCGCCCTCGCCCTCGTCCTCGTCCTCGCCCTCGGGGGACTCAGGCGGCGGCGGGTCCTGAGGGAGCCGCGCATAGATCCACTCAGCGCTCTTGCCTGTGTACTGCGCGTCGAGCAGGGCTCCCTCAGGGATGGCGAAGTCAGAGTCCACGAGTGGCCCGTTTATGGCATAGTCCGCCGCCACGTTCCACTGACGCGAGTCCCTCCCGTCCCGCCGCCAGCAGTGACCGTTGGCAACGTGTAGCACCTCGTGAGCGAGGAGGCCGGTCAACTCTGGCTGAGTCAGCGAGTCGATGAAGGCGGGATTGTAACCGATAGACACGCCGTCAGTCCACGCCGTGTCACATGAGGGATCTGACACGAGCTTGAGCCGCAGGGCGAGCGCCCCGAAAAAGGGCGAGCCGAGTACGAGCGTCGTACGGGCGGCGGTCAGTTTAGTCTCGGCGGTCATGACTTCACCGGAAAGGCGGCGGACATAGCTGAGAGGATCTCAGAGGCCTTCTGCGCGGTCTGGGCGCGGGCACCCGTGTCAGTCCTCAGGGACTGCGCGTCAAGGCCTGTCAGGCCGTCCCTGACCGCCACGCGCATACGCTCCAGGTCAGGGTCCCCGGTCACATTCAAGCGCGTCAGAAGCTCGGTCAGGTCCCGCGCGTTGTTCACGAGGGAGTCACGGAAAATCGCCTTAGGATCTGACAGGCGGTCCCGCATCGCTTTGACCGTGCCGTAGAGCCGTCCCCATACCTCGCGCATCGCCTCGGAGGTCGCAACCTGTACGCGGGACTCAACCGAGGCCTCGACCGCGTCTAGCTGAGCCTGAGGGAGGTTGAGGCGAAAATCCCCTGAGGCGGGGACAGGGGAAAAGTCAACGCTAAACTTGAACTTGTCCGCCATCTCATGGGGCGCGGGATAGTCCGCGTCGCGGAACATGCCGTTGAGCCGCTGGCGGGCTAGCTCTTTGAGAGTGGGATAGTCAGAAACGAAAGCGGCGAGCGCGGCGGTGAACTGTGTCCGGAGGTCCCGCATCAACGCCGTGTACGCGTCCCAGTTAGCTGTGGGGAGCAAGCGCCAGCCTTCATCAGTCCATGCGAGGGTGTTTGCATAGTGCTGTGTGCGTGTGTCTGAGGCGACCTTGCTGACCGCTCGGAACGTATCGCCTGACAGGAGGTGCTTGTTATAGCGTCCCGCGTCAGAGGCCGCGCCCCGAGCGGCGTTGACCTCGTCGGTTACCATTTTGTCGAAGCGGCGAGCAGTCCAGGTTGAGATTGACAACTTGACCAGCATGGCGCTGGTGTGAATCGAGGCGAGTGTCACGATAATTCTCCTGACATGAGGGAGCCGAGGGGCGAGGAAACGAGGGCGACGAAATCCGCCGTATGACATACGGCGGGATTCTTATGGGTACTGTCACGTAGGGTCAGCGCGGCAAACTCGCCGTGCTGTGTGTCCATGAGCCGTTGGCAGTACTTGCGGATGTTGCCGAAATTTTCCGGAGTGGCCGCGTTCCCCAACATGGTAGAGACCGCGTACAGGGCCGCTGGGTCGCTCGGAATGGTGGCCGAGTCCGGATCGGTAAGGATAGCGTCGAGAGCCGGGAGGGACGTGTACAGGCGCTCGAAACCGATCCTCTCGGCGGCGGCTCCCTCTCCTACCGCGCCAGCGAGCGCCACCGCTAGAATGTTCTGCGGGAGGTCGAGGGCGAAGAGCTTGCTGGCATGCGACCATGTGCGAGGGGAGGGCGATTGAGTCAGGTCAGCCGAGGCCTCGAAAGCTGAGAGTAACTCAGGCCGAAACCGGATGAACGCCACTGTCATAGCGTCCACGCCATGGTCGAGAGCCCAGCGGCTCCACTGGTCAACGTCAGCCTCAAGCTCGACGATTGAGGCAAACCGACTCTTGACAGGCTCCAGAATGCCAGTGACGCCCGCTCGATCGGTGCGGCGGTTGGTAGCGGCGACGAACGTGACGCAATCGGGGAGCACGTGCCCGTTCACGCGCCGAGCCAGCAGCAGTTGCATATATGAGGCTTGGACGGCGGGCGAGGCTTGTCCGAGGTCGTCGAGAAACCACACGGTGGGCTCGGTCGCCGCAAGAGCTTGAGCAAGCTCCCCAAAGGGCAGGAAGGTAGCGCTCTTTTCTCCCGCCACCGGCCACGGGAGCCCTTTGGCATCTGTCGGATCTGCGACGGCGGGATGGGAGATGATCAGGTCCGCGCCAGCGGCGGCGGCGGCTTGAGCGACAACGTCGCTCTTGCCGATACCGGGGGCACCTGTGATCAGGATCGGGAGCCGAGCCGCAATCGAGGCGGCTAGAAACGTCAGTAGCTGTTGAGGGTTGAGTGTCATGACGCCACCGTGAACGCCGAGACCTCGGTGAACGTGAACCCGAGAGCCTCAAGCGCGGCTCTGTCGGTGCGTGTCAAGCTCTTGCGGCCTGTCAAGGTCCTGACCGCTGCGGCCTGACCCGAGTCCACGAGGTACGCGGTCTCTTGACCGTATACGAGCTTGCGGTACCACTGGAGATTGTGCGACATACTATGCCTCCCTCAGAGGATAGTTGAGCACCGTCGGAAGTGACGGTATAGGGAATAACGGTATAGGGCGAGGACGTGTCAAGCGAAATATAGGTATAAGGCAAAGAAATAAAGTATAAATGAGCACCGATATACACTTGAGCAGGTATAGAAGAGGACCCGCCGCCGAGCCCATAAGGTTGACAGAATAAGTCCCAAACACCTGCACAAAGGGGCACACCGCTAGAATCGCCAGAGCCGCCGCCTAAGGCCTTAACGGGTCAGGACGGGTTGAGACACGGGGGAGGTAGGGATAGGAGAAAAAGGAAGTATTTTCCGGCGTTGTTTTTATTGAAGTTAGGGCACGTATTTAGTCGAGGCTAAATGTCTGTTTGTTGGGATTGTTATACGTCCCTAGTCTAGGGTGCTAAGTAATACCAAACGCCTACAGGTGGCCAGATGGGCAGGCCTATACTTATGTTCAGGTGTGCCTAACCGAGCCAACATCACCGCTAAACCTAGAGAGGTGAGCCCTTGCCTACTACGAGAGACCTCCACCTTGCCTCGCCTCGCCGTACCGACCTGTCCCAGGCCTTGCCTGAGGCCTCAGGCCTGAGGCCTCAGGCCTCCGGATCGGAGGCCTCAGGCCTGAGGCCTCAGGCCTCAGGCCTGAGGCCTCAGGCCTCAGGGGAGGCCTGTCCTCAGGCCGTGCCTCCCCCCACAGGGGTGGGGGCTCGACTCAAAAGAATTGAAAGTGGAGACTCTAATCCGGACTTGCCTGAGGCCCTAACCCTTCGTGAGGTAAGTAATAGGTCTGGCATAGACTTAGCGTGGTTAAGGAAGGAGGCTTCAAACATAGGTATGCTGGTTGAGGGGGTCTGGCGGGTACCTGCGGATCAGGTAGACAGGCTGAAGTTGCGTTGGTTAAGGAGGCGTCGCAGGAAGGTGAATGAGAGCGGCAGGGGATTTACTACGGGGGGTAACAGGTATCGTCATGACGGCGGCCCTCAACAGCAGTAGTTTGCCATACTCGCCCATACTCGCCAGCCTGTGGGGACTGGCGAGTATGCCTAGAATGTGGCGGGTATGGTATCCTTGAGTTTCCGTTGTCTGACACCTTGACTGCCGGTGTCTGCCATGGCATATTGGGTCCCATGGAGAGGATAACTGTGAGGATGTCTGACAAGCTGTCTGCCGCTGTCAGCCAGCACTGTAAGTCTATGGGTCTTGGGGTTAGTGTTTGGGTTCGGGGGTTGATGGAGCGTGAGGTGGGTGGTAAGGAGGACGATCCTTATGCGAGGATTCTGGGTAGGCTGGATGCCTTGGAGGACGAAGTCTTCGCGGTCCAGGCTGATTTCTCCGTACCCAGCAACAAGCCTCTTCCACCTCCGCCGTAGGACACCGGGCAAGGAAAGGCAGAGTGGACAGGGTCACTCCTACTTCTGAGGGCCAGCTTGAGATCGGGGCGGTCTACGAGCTAACCGGTCAGGCTGAAGGGCTGGAGATGATTCCCGCCCAGGTATTCAGGCTGGAGTCTCTGGGCACTTCCACCACCAATGGAACCAGGGTTCTCAACGGTACTCTGTGGTGGAGGGTCTGGATCGGGGGCAAGTGGTATTCTGGGAAGAACCCCACCCATCAGGTGCTTTGTCACAACGTCTCCATAGGTACTACAACTGGCAGGCATGACTTTCATCTGGAGAAGATCGCCCCACCTCGGGTGAGGCAGGTGCTAGGTAAAGGCAGGGCTTACGGTGACTACATTGAGCAGACGAGGATAGATGAACGACAAACTTGATCCTGTGCTCTATCTGGGGCTGGATGTAGCCACCAAGCGAGATACCTGTGCGCTCACTGCCATCACGCCTGACGATGAGTTTGAGACCTACATCGAGTGGGGCTATAAGGTCTGGGCTCCTCCGGTGAATCTGGTGACACAGGTCCAGCCGTTTATGGATCACATCTTCACCAACTTCCGTGTAGCGGGGTTGTGGTACGACCCCTTTCAGGCAATCACCCTGATTCAGAGGCTGAAGGCCAGGGGCTACGGGTACCAACTCGTTGAGGTAGGTCAGGCCGGGGCGCAGATGATCGGTGCGGCCAACACTCTTCACGACCTGCTGGTTGAGGATAGACTTGATCTGATCGAGTCAGAAGAGACAAGAGCCTACTTCTCATGGACCTCGGCCAGACGATCTGATCGAGGCTACAGAATCGTCAAGCAGAACCCCACCAAGCCCGTTGACTATCCCGTGGCTTTATCCATGACGTGCTTTGGTGCCAACCAGGAACACGGACACGGCACGTATCCAGCGTGGTCCTCGTCCAAGCATGTACGCAGTCCGTTTGTTATGGAGGGGTTCGCGGCGTGAACGACCCAAACCTGTTCTACATTGAGGGGGGGCTATATAAATACACCTTCCAAGAGGCCAAAGTGAAGGCTGTCGTGGAGGAAGAATGTCGAGAGTTCAACTCAGAGGTTCTAAACCTCTTCGCAGGGAAGCACAGGCTCGACGTGGAAGACGAGTTTCGCGTTGACCTCTCTGATGAGTTTGAGCCAGACCACTGCGGTGACGCTATGGGCTTTCTCAAGGACGCCGGAAACGATAAGTGGGACTGCATGGTGTATGACCCTCCCTTTAACGAGCGCAAGTCCAAGGAGTTTTACGAGGGCAGAAGGGTGGGGAAGTATACCAAGATGAAAGACTCCATCGTCCAGTGCCTGAACCCCGGTGGGAAAATCGTAGGATTGGGGCATGAGATATCTAACTTTGGTAAGGGTAGGGGTATGGAGGTTGAAAGTCTCTACGTAGTTAATCCATTCGGAGAGATCCGTCCTTACTTTATATCAGTGGAAAGAAAGTTCGCGGCGTGAACGACCATCTCGCCACCTACCCCACGTCTAAAGGCGTGTCGGTGATGTGGCTCACCACCCAGGTTGCGCCTGTGGATGAGATGGCGCACGAGATGCACGGCACTCCCCTGCCGAAGAACAGGAAGCTCGAACTTCCTTTCAGAAGGATTGTCATGGGGATGTGCTTCGAGCCGATGTTCGTCTGTGTCGTGGGCGAGAGGTGGTTCGAGTTTGAAGATCGGGTCGAGTCCGTCTTCGTTATCCTTGATGAGATCATCGACACCACCGTCACCGCAGATGTCTTTCGTCAGTCGATCGAACTCAAAGACAAGTACCGCGTCTCGCACATCTTCGCTCCCACTCAGCCTGGGTCCCTTTCAGAGACACTACGCCGGACTGACGGACTGACGTTCTATCCCGAGCCCCACATAGACCAGGTTGCACGTCAACGGTGGCCCAGCTTTACCGACTTCGATCTTGTACCGGGCGTGACGCTAAGAGAGATCCCCTCGAAGGAAACTCTTACTTCCGAAGTCAACGACATGCTTCAAGCCGAGGCTGTAGACCCCAAGACACAGAACTCCATGCGAGGCAACGATGGCGATGCGATCCCGAAGTTATTGTTTTTGGACGACATGCCTATGCTTAGAACCCTACAGTCTGTACGTACTGGTAATCTTGCTGGATCGCTGGCTCTTTGGAATGCAGTCAAAGGTCTCGGATCTACTTCTGTTCGAGTGAGTCACGATTCAGAAGAGCATCTGGAGAAGGGTGTCGGCAACACCATCACGGGGTATTGATATGGGTTTCGTCGCATGACCCTCGCTGATCTGTATAACACCCTCGACTGGTCCGGCTCAGAAGCCGCACTGGAGAACTGGCAGGAAAAGAACGAGACCGACTGGAAGGCAGATCCCGAGTTCGCCAGGAACTGGAGGCTCACCCTTCTATTATATAGCCTCCCTGAACAGATCGTCGGAGACCAGGCCGAAGACTGGACCAAGGAGAAGTCCGAATCCGCAAGGGCTGCGCTTCATAACGCAGGCGTGTGGCAACAGGTTGTGGACTATCTCATACGCAACGACTTACTCGACCCCGTCGAGCTTACTCTACTACAGAAAGGCAAAGCATGGCTTCGCAGATTGAAGACCTGACCCCTACCGCAGATAGGGTCCTTCTCAGGAGAATGGACACGGAGAGCGAAACAACCGCAGGGGGCATTATCATACCCGATAACGCCCAGGAGATTGGCGATGCTGCCGAGGTCATGGCTGTTGGGCCGGGAGAACCCATCGGAGGCAAGCCTGGAGAGCGAGATCCCATGGACGTGTCTGTGGGTGATACTGTGCTCATAAACAGACATGCCGGGACCGAGATCGAGGCTGGTGGGCTCACCTACCTCGTAGTCAGGGAGAAAGACATCCTCGCCCGTGTAGAATGACAATGTAGTTGCCTAATTCCACGGTATATTGTAGGTTTGCGGCAGTGAGCCTCTATATGTCGTGGAATTTCTATGACTATGATGCCTAATGTTGATCCGCAGCTTCTGCGGATGATAGCAACGGCCATGTCAACTGGAGCGGGAACAGGCCCCTCTCGTATGCCCACCCCGCCGCCTGCGCCTGGACCTCCGTCATCTCAGGCGCAACTGATGTCTCCGGAAGACCTTCCGTACACGGAGCGGTTGTTCCGTGGCGAGGAGATGCCGTTTGATGTACCGGCAGGTATTACGAGCAAATACGTCGGCAGAATGTTGCCGAGGGCAAATATGTCGGCCTTGTCTAAACCCAGCCTTGAATCTGTCCTCAAGGCGGGAAAATCTTCCGGACGCCTTGAGAAAGATGTTCCCAAGAGCTTAGAAAAAGCCGTCCAGGCAATTGACGACTATGACGCTCTCGCCGAAACCTCGCCCGAGGGGTTTACTTTTACGTCGATGATCTCAGAGGCAGATGAGATTAAGGGACTAGTGGATGTGATCAAGCCCCTTGGTTTGACCATGGATCAGTTGAGAGCGTTGAAGATGTACTATAAGCCAGGGAAGTTAGACTTTAACCTTTCTGTTCCTCCTAGTTTTACCATTGCCGCAGAGGCTGATTATCAAGTCTTGAAAAAGGCTGTAGACCTTGTTATGGGCGGGATTGGTCTATGACTGAACTCATTATTGACGCCCTGAGCGGCATAGACGGTCCTCCGGGGGAAGCTCCACGTTTTCCCGATCCTGAACCTTTGAAATTGGACGAGGACGAGCGGAAAGAGATCGCAGATACGATCAGCACCCTTATCCGCGAAGGCATACAGGCACGTCAGTCGTGGAGCAAGCGTCATTTGGACTATGATTTGATGTTCCGTGGCACTATGGACGCAAATCGACAAGGTCCATGGCCAAATTCCTCAAATCTTCACGTACAGATGCCCTACTGGCTGTGTGACGCCTACAATACTCGGCTCGTGTCGGGTGTTTTTGATCAGGCCCCCCTTGTAATAGGCAAACCCCAAGAAGACGCGGACGACGAGGTGGCAAAAAACGCCGCTGGTCTCGTTCAATGGCATTTTGAGGCCAAGCGGATGAACGCACGGAGCGCTTGGAGCCGTATTTCCAAGTCCCGCTGTATTCACGGACGAGGCGTGGGGATTGTTCCTTGGGTGAAGGACGAATACACCTACCGAGTCCGAGGCGAGAGGGAGTTTAAGCGCAACGAGGCCGATGAGATCCTCGAAGACGAGAACGGCGATGCGATCGAGGAAGAGTTTAAGCCGGTTCTGAAGAGGGCGACGAGGATGAACGGGCCATTATTGATTCCCGTGGCATGGGATGACGTGATAGACCCTCTGGACGGGATTAACCTCCAGCCTGTGACTCCAGCCAATCCCCTTGGTGCTGATTACTGTGGTATACGCCAGTGGGAGCCTCTCAGTCTGATCTGGAAAAAGCGCAATCTGTCCTACCCCTATATAGATGAAGACGAAAACCTCAAGGAGCGCGAGAAGTGGGTCGATCTTGCCCCCTCTCAAGACCGTTCGGAATCTGGTTCGTCTGGATCACAGGAACGGGTCAGGCTTGAGGATCACGTCACCGGCAAGAACCGCAGTCAGGCCAGCCACAAGCGACATCCTTCTGCAAGGCAGAATCCAGAGTTTGAGATCCTCACATGGTTCATGCCTTGGGTTCTGGAGAACGAGGCAGGCGAAGAGGAAGAGGCTGAGTGCGTTTTCTTCTTTATGACCAATCCCGAGAAGATCCTTGGAGCCTTCCGCCTGTCCGACATCCAGTGGAAGAACAAGAGACCCCTCGTTGAGTTGAATTTCCAGACCATCGGCACTCGTCGCGACTCGATGGGGATTTGTGAGATCGTCCAGCACCTTTCAGCCGAGCTTGATACGATCCACAACATGCGAATCGACGTTGGATTCGCCACCAACATGCCGTTCTTCTTCTACCGAGCCACCTCCACTATACAGCCCGAACGAATCACTTTACGCCCCGGCAAGGGTATTCCTGTCGATGACGTGAGGGATGTTCAGTTTCCCCAACTACAAAGCGTCACCTCGTTCTACTACCAGGAAGAGCAACTCCTGTATTCGCTGGTGGAACGCGTCCTCGGGGTTACTGACCTCTTTTTGGGCGTGTCCCCCACCCGTGGGGCTGCGGCCCGTCATGCCACGGGCTTTGTGGGTACACAGCAGGAGGCTCTTGCTCGAACCTCCGAGGTCATCTCCGGGGACGCAACCGAGTTTTCCAGCCTCTGCCATCTCG
>Ga0114901_1001624_pt1 | contig 12736 bp, 10 predicted proteins | sample MalvireepMed_s16_FD_89686 | JGI IMG/M metagenome (GOLD analysis project Ga0114901, IMG submission 89686) | Marine viral communities from the Global Malaspina Expedition - Malaspina viral metaG DeepMed_s16 | ecosystem: Environmental > Aquatic > Marine > Oceanic | place: Mediterranean Sea... | reverse complement strand
TCCGGACGCCTTGCGACCGCTGCGCGCCGTCAACTCCCTACTTGCCGCGTGACGTTCGCTATCCGTTCGCCCTTTCCGTGCAGATACGTCACTTTCGTGTAGTCACCCCATGTCGGGTGGCATGAACTCGTCTCGCGGAGTCGATCCGACAGCGGAGAAAAATGCGTCGGGGCGACTTGCTTCGGGCGTCGCTGCCGGAGCGGCCATCCAAAGCACCAAGCCGCAGATGGCGGGCATGGATCATAACACGATGGGAGCGATGGACCATTCCTCCATGGGTCAAGGCAGTGTGACCGGCATGGATCACGCGGCGATGGGCCATGGTGCGATGGCCGGCAGTCAGCCCATGGCGGGCCATGACATGGGATCGACGGATATGGGCGCGATGAACATGCGCGACTTCTCCAACGCACCTCAGGTCAAGCGCGGCCCCGGTGTCCAGACGATCTCACCGATGCCAATGGATCGGACTGGCGAACCCGGCCAGGGTCTCGAGGATGTCGGTCACAAGGTCCTCGTCTACAAGGACCTGATGGCGCTCGACCGCAATCCCGACGTGCGCGCGCCGTCTCGCAGTATCGACATCCATCTCACCGGCAACATGGAGCGCTTCATGTGGTCCTTCGATGGCGAGAAGATGTCCGACGTGCATGAGCCCATTCCGTTCATCGAGGGCGAGCGTGTGCGGGTGAACCTGATCAACGATAGCATGATGGGACATCCTATCCATATTCATGGCCATTTCTTCGAGCTGGTGACCGGCCATGGCGATCATGGGCCGCGCAAGCATACCGTGATCGTTCAGCCGGGCGGGAAGGTGACCTGGGATTTCACTGCAGACGCCGTCGGCGACTGGGCCTTCCACTGCCACCTACTTTATCACATGCATGCCGGCATGATGCGGATCGTCAGCGTCCGTCCCAAAGGAGAGGCAGCATGACGCGGCTCGCTGCTCTCCTCGCCGCATCGTCCGCCATGGTCCTCACAGCACCCGCGTTCGCGCAGGATCATTCGATGCACAACATGCCGGGGATGTCGATGCCGACGGCACAGCCACAGGCTGCAAAGCCCAAGCCCAAGGTGAGAAAACCGGCACCCCGTCGACCAGCGCCTGCGGCGCGCCCGGTGAGGCGCGAGCCTCCCAAGCCTGCCCAGCCACCGGCAGCGCATCAGGGTCATGATATGCAGGGCATGGATCACTCCAACATGCCGGGCATGTCCGAAGACCCCTCAAAGACCATGGCTGATGACGCCATGCCGGGCATGGACATGCAAAACGAGCATGCCGGCCACGACATGAGCGCGATGCCGACCATGCAGCCGACCGGTACGGCACTGCCTGCCGGCAGCGCGCCGGCTCCAAGGCCACCAATGGACCATTATGCCGATCGCCAGTTTCCCCCGGCCGAAATGGCGCTGGCGCGCCGGAAAATGATGGCAGAAGAAGGCGGCCAGACGCTGTCGCAGGTGATGTTCAACCTTGCCGAATATCAGGCCCGCAAAGGCCGTGACGGCTATCGGTGGGACGGCGAGGCTTGGTTCGGCGGCGACATCAACCGGCTGACGCTTAAATCCGAAGGAGAAGGCGCTTTCCGCGACGGCGTAGAAGCCGCAGAGATCCAGGCGCTCTACAGCCGCGCGATAGGACCCTATTTCAATCTCCAGGCAGGTGTGCGCTACGACTTCAAGCCCAATCCCTCACGCGCCTATGCCGTGCTTGGCTTCGAAGGGCTTGCCCCTTATTGGTTTGAGGTCGAGGGCGCTGTCTTCCTCTCGGACAAGGGCGACCTGCTCGGGCGCGTCGAGGGCTATTATGATCAGCGCCTAACCCAGCGCCTGGTCTTGCAGCCTAGGGTCGAACTGAACTTCGCTGCGCAAGACGTACCGGAAAATCGCATCGGGGCCGGTCTTTCCAATGCAGAGCTGGGCTTGCGGCTGCGCTATGAAATCACGCGCAAGCTCGCACCCTATGTGGGTGTGTCCTACGACGCGAAAAGCGGCCAGACCGCCCGTTACGCGCGCGACGACGGGGAAGATCCGACAACGACGAGTTTTGTCGCTGGCGTCCGAATCTGGTTCTGAGCGCTCACCGAGGACGTGAGGCGGACTGATATCCGGGCGGGACCGACAGGAGAGTGAGATGGACCATTCGCAGAACGCAGGAAGCAAGATGAACGGCTATTTGAGTCTTGCCCTGCAGACCTTGATCGGCGCCGTCATCATGTACCTCGTGATGTTCGTCATGATCGACAGCCTCGACAGCTTCTACAACAATCTCAACATGCTCTACATGACGCTGATGATGGTAGCACCCATGGTGGTGCTGATGATTCTGGCGATGAAGCACATGTTTGCATCGCGCTCCGCCAATCTTGCGATCATCGTCGTATCGGTGGCCGTTTTCTTTGGGTCATTCGCGCTGATCCGATCCCAAACGACAATCGACGACGTCGCCTTCCTGCGTTCGATGATCCCACATCATTCAGGCGCCATCCTGATGTGCCGCGAAGCGAATCTCCGGGATGCAGAGGTCAAGCGCCTGTGCGGCGAAATCCGAAACTCTCAGCGCCGCGAGATCGAACAGATGAAGGTCATCCTTGTGCGCCTCAATTGACGCGCGGCATATTTCGAGGGGTTCTTCTCCCGACCGCGTATAGGCAGATGAAGGAAAGAGGACCGAACATGCTGAAGCGCCATCTGCTTGGAGCCGCATTGATGCTTTTGGCAACCGCTGCAAATGCGGCGGGCCCGATCGTGGTTCACCGCGACCCGGGATGTGGGTGCTGCGAGCAATGGGCGGCACAAGTCCGCGCACAGTTCGGGCGGCAGATCAGGATGGTAGACGATCAGTCTCGCGCCACTTTCCAAGGCACGCGCGGCGTTCCGGCCTCGCTGTCCTCCTGCCATACCGCAGTCATCGACGGCCTGGTCTTCGAAGGTCACGTTCCCATCGCAGACATGAAGCGGGTGCTCGCCCAGCGCCCGAAGGGCGTCACTGGCCTAGCCGTGGCCGGAATGCCGGTGGGATCGCCGGGCATGGAGGTGCCGGGTCGTCGCGGCGACCCCTATGTCGTCGTCGCATTCGGTCCATCAGGCACACGAATATTTGCGCGCCATCAAGGATAGATGGCGATTGTCGGAAAGATTAGGCTGCGATAGATAGAAACGTCTTGAAACGCTTGCTCGCCTCTCTGCTCCTTGTCGGAGCGCTCTTCGGCCTCTTCGGGGCGCAGCTGGCCTATGCGCACGGCGTGCCCGTCGCGGCGCGTGCGCCCACAGCGATGGCGATGGACGCCGATTGCATGGCAATGATGGCCAAGCAGCAGCCCGCGCCAAAAGGAACACCGTGTAAGGGGCTTACGCTCGATTGTATCGGGGCGATGGGATGCGTTGTGCCAATCGTGCTGGGTAATGCAGTGCCCGCGCCCGCATCGCCGTGGATTCACAACCAGGCTATTTTCTGGACCACCGTCAGCGTCCTGCAGGGGCACGAGTACGCACCCGAGCCGGAGCCCCCCACCCTCCTTGGCTGATTGAACAATCGCGCCCGTCAGGCGCGCGGCTTCTTGTCGCGTCCAGACGCCCGCGATGCCTCTCCATACAGTCAAGGATATTCGTGATGATCAAGAAGTCGATTTTGGCCGCCCTGCTGGCGGTCTTCAGCCTCGCCGCGCCCGCATGGGCTGCCGACCAGAGCAGTGCGCCGCAAGGGCGCTGGGAATGGAAGTCAGTGCCGCAATATGGGCCGCGAGCGACCGGCCCGGCGCAGAAGCGCGTGTGGGTGCCCGACAGCGCGCAGATGGCGAACTGCGCCTGCGACATGATGAAGACGAGCGCGGCCGATTGCATGAAATCCATGCATGAAGGCAACATGTCGTCTTCGGCCGGCTGAGCCACGGTTCCCGGCCGATAGGATAGAACAGTGAGGCCAGGCGCGTCGCGCCGGCGCGGGCAAGAGACCGCGTCGGCGCGCGTTGGCACTCATAATTTGTCCTTCACGGCCCGGGATCCTCTGCAATGGGAGTCCTCCATGCGTACCTTCTTCTTAGCCGTCCCTGTGCTCGCTCTGACCACGAATCCCGCGCTCGCCGGGCAGCTTCGCTTCGAGGAGGCGCTCGCCCGAGCCGAGGCACAGGCTCCCTCGCTTCGCGCCAAGGCGCTGGAGGCTGATGCGCGTCGTTCTGCGCTGCCCGCCGCAGGGCAGCTTCCTGATCCCAAGCTTGGACTCGGAATCGACAATTTCCCGGTGTCGGGTCCGCCAGCGGGCAGCTTCGTCGAAGACAGCATGACGATGGCGCGGCTAGGGATCTCGCAGGAGGTCCCCAACGCCGCCAAGCGACGTGCGCGCTCAAGCAGAGCGCGGACTGATGTCCAGGCGGCGGAAGCAACCTTTCTGTCCGAGAGCAGGCGGGTCAAGGTGGCGACGGCGCTGGCCTGGATCGATCTCGCCTATGCGGAGCGTCGTCTTGCCGCCCTCAACGGCATAGTTTCCCGGCTCGCCCCCCTTCCCTCCGCGGCAAAGTCGGGTGTTGCCTCGGGCGCGGCCCGCCCCGCACAGACGCTGCAGGTTCGGCAGTCGCTCGCGGTGCTGGAAGACCGCCGGAGCGAGCTCGCCGCCGAAGTGGGACGTCAGCGCGCGCTCCTTTCGCGCTGGACCGGCGAGTCGGCGCCTGAAACCGTTGGCGACGTCCCAGCGCTCACGGTCGATGCAACGACTTTGCGAGCCGCATTAGCGGAGCATCCCGATCTCGGCGCCGCCAGTGCCCGGGTCGCCCAGGCCGAGGCTGACGTTGCCATCGCCCGCGCCGATAAACGTCCCGACTGGGGCTTCGACGTCGCCTATCAGCGCCGCGCAGACCGTTATGGCGACATGGTCTCGGCCGGCGTCACCGTCAGCCTGCCCCTTTTTGCCAAACGGCGGCAGGACCCGATGATCGCCTCCAGTACCGCGAACGCCGGCGCGGCGATGGCTGAGCAGGAGGACATGCGCCGGTCGCTGCTCGCCGATCTCGAAGCCGGCCTTGCCGACCATGACATGCACCATGAGCAATGGATGCGCGCACGCGACACGCTGCTGCCGCTCGCGCGCAATCGCGCTGAGCTCGAGACGGCCAGCTATGCGGCGGGTCGCGCCGGGCTGCTCGACGTGATCGAGGCCCAGACCATGCTTGCCGACATCGAACTGCAATTGCTCGACAGGGAGGCCGAAGTCGCGCGCGATGCTGTGCGGCTCGTCTTCACCTTTGGGGGGAACAGCCAATGAAATTCGACACAAGCTCGCGCGCGCAGCTGGGCATGGCCGCCGCGGCGCTCGCACTCGCGGCGGGTGGCCTCGGCTATGGCCTCGCGAATTGGCGCCATGAGTCTCCGCCTGGAGCAACAGCGCAAAGCGGACGCAAGATCCTCTACTGGTACGATCCGATGGTCCCGAGCCAGCATTTCGACAAGCCGGGCAAATCGCCTTTCATGGATATGGAGCTTGTCCCCAAATATGTCGACGAAGCGGCGAGCGGCGAGACCGGCGTGGCGATCGACCCAAGCCGCACGCAATCGCTTGGCCTGCGCATCGCGGAGGCGCGAACGGGCACGCTGGGATCGGGCCTCGCGGCGACCGGTACAATCGAGTTCAACGAGCGCGACGTCGCCATCGTCCAGGCGCGAACTGGCGGCTTCGTCCAACGGGTCTATGCGCGCGCGCCGGGCGATGTGATCGGGGCAGGCGCCCCGCTCGCCGACATACTGGTGCCGGAATGGGCGGGCGCACAGGCGGAATATCTGGCCGCCCGGCGGATCGGTGATGCGGGCCTCGCTCGCGCGGCCCGTCAGCGCCTGCTCTTGCTGGGCATGCCCACCGGAACGGTGGCCGCAGTCGAGCGGAGCGGGCGACCGCACAATGTGATGACGATTTCGGCGCCGACCGGCGGCACAATCAAGACGCTCGGCGTCCGGGCCGGGATGACGGTCGCGAGCGGTCAGACACTCGCCGAGGTGAATGGGCTCGGTACGGTGTGGCTCAATGCCGCCGTGCCGGAGGCGATGGCCGGCAGGCTTCGCCCAGGCCAGAGCGCGACCGCGACCCTCGCCGCCTATCCGGGCGAGCGCTTCACCGGCCGCATCGCCGCGATCCTCCCAAGCGTCGCCGCCGAAAGCCGGACGCTCACCGTGCGGATCGAACTTTCCAACCGAGCCGGGCGCCTGCGCCCTGGCATGTTCGCCTCGGTCGATCTCGGCGACGCTGCGCGGCCGGCACTGCTCGTCCCCTCGGAGGCGGTCATTCGGACCGGCAAGCGTTCGCTCGTCATGCTGGCGCTGGCGCAAGGGCGCTATCGGCCCGCCGAGGTGCAGACCGGCGCCGAGTCAGGAGGCCAGACCGAAATCCTTGCCGGCCTCGCCGAGGGGGAGAAGATCGTCGCTTCCGGCCAGTTCCTGATCGACTCCGAGGCCAGCCTCTCGGGAATCGAGGCGCGCCCGATCGGCGGGGCAGCCCCAACTCCGCGACCGGAAACGACATCCAACGGCGCCTATCGCGCGAGCGGCCGGATCGAAAGCATCGCGGGCGACCGGATTACCCTCAGTCACGCCCCTGTCCCCGCGCTCAAATGGCCCGCCATGACGATGACGTTCAAGCTGGGGAGCCCGGCGCTCGCGCGCGGGCTCAAGAAGGGCGACCGCGTCGTCTTCGGCTTCGACCAAGCGGCGGAAGGTCCAGTTGTTCGCACGCTGAGCCGCGAGGCGGCGCGATGATCGGCCGTCTCATCGACTGGTCGGCTAACAACCGCCTGTTCGTAGTGCTCGGCGCCCTGGCGCTCGTCCTCGGCGGACTCCTTGCCTTGCGCAGCACGCCGATCGACGCGCTGCCCGACCTCAGCGACACCCAGGTCATCATCCGCACGAGCTATCCGGGCCAAGCCCCCCAGATCGTCGAAAATCAGATCACCTACCCGCTCGCGACGACGATGCTGTCGGTGCCCGGGGCGAAGACCGTGCGCGGCTATTCCTTCTTCGGCGACAGCTTCGTCTATGTCATTTTCGCCGATGGGACCGACCTCTATTGGGCGCGCTCGCGCGTCCTTGAATATCTCAACCAGGTCCAGGGCCGCTTGCCTGACACCGCACGCAGCGCGATCGGCCCCGACGCCACCGGGGTGGGGTGGGTCTATCAATATGCGCTGGTCGATCGGACCGGCGGACACGACCTCGCGCAGCTGCGGTCGCTCCAGGACTGGTTCCTCCGCTACGAGCTCAAGAGCCTGCCTGGGGTGGCCGAAGTCGCCAGCATCGGCGGCATGGTCAAGCAATATCAGGTCGTGCTCGATCCGGTGAAGCTTGCCGGTTACGGCATCACCCACGCGCAGGCCGTCGCGGCGATCGGGCAGGCCAACCAGGAAACCGGAGGCTCGGTCCTCGAGCTGGGCGAGGCCGAATATATGGTGCGCGCTTCGGGCTATCTTCAGACGCTCGACGACTTCCGCGCCATACCGCTGCGCACTGCGGCCGGCGGCGTGCCGGTAACGCTCGGCGACGTCGCGACCATCCAGCTTGGCCCCGAAATGCGCCGCGGTATCGCCGAGCTCGACGGCGACGGCGAAGTGGCGGGCGGAGTCGTCATCCTGCGTTCGGGATCAGACGCACGTGCCACTATCCAGGCGGTGCAGGACAAGCTCGAGCTCTTAAAGAAGAGCCTGCCGCGCGGCGTCGCGATCGTGCCGACCTATGACCGCTCGCACCTCATCGATGCCGCGATTGAGAACCTCACGCACAAACTTGCCGAAGAGTTCGTGGTTGTGGCGATCGTCTGCGCGCTGTTCCTCTGGCACGTGCGCTCGGCGCTTGTCGCGATCGTCACGCTGCCGCTTGGCGTCCTCGCCGCCTTCATCGTGATGCATTTCCAGGGCGTCAACGCCAACATCATGTCCTTGGGCGGGATCGCGATCGCGATCGGCGCCATGGTCGACGCCGCGATCGTGATGATCGAGAACGCCCACAAGCGGATCGAGCAATGGGAGCATGATCATCCCGGTGAAGAGCTGGCCGGGGGGGCGCGCTGGACGGTGATCACCGACGCGGCGCGCGAGGTGGGTCCCGCGCTCTTCTTCTCGCTCCTCATCATCACCCTGTCCTTCGTGCCCGTCTTCACTTTGGAAGCACAGGAAGGGCGTCTCTTCGCGCCGCTCGCGTTCACCAAGACCTACACCATGGCGGCCGCGGCGATCCTGTCCGTGACGCTGGTTCCGGTGCTGATGGGCTGGCTCATCCGGGGCAAGATTCCTTCCGAGCAGGCCAATCCGGTCAACCGCGCGCTGACGCGGGCCTATCGTCCCGCCATCGACTGGGTGTTGAAGAAACCCAAGGCGACCCTCGTCCTCGCGGGGCTGGTCTTCCTGACGACCGCTTGGCCGCTGTCCCGGCTCGGCGGCGAATTCCTGCCGGCGATGAACGAGGGCGATCTTCTCTACATGCCCTCGGCGCTGCCGGGGCTCTCTGCCGCCAAGGCCTCGGAGCTGCTCCAGCAGACCGATCGCATGATCAAGTCGGTGCCTGAGGTCCAGAGCGTGTTCGGGAAAGCGGGGCGCGCGGAGAGCGCGACCGACCCCGCCCCGCTCGAGATGTTCGAGACGACGATCCGCTTCAAGCCGCGCGAGCAATGGCGGCCCGGCATGACTCCGGAGAAGCTGGTCGAGGAGCTCGACCGCACCGTGAAAGTACCCGGCCTCGCCAACATCTGGGTGCCGCCCATCCGCAACCGGATCGACATGCTGGCGACCGGCATCAAGAGCCCGATCGGGGTCAAGGTCTCTGGGTCGGATCTTGCCGCCATCGACCATATCGCGCGCGAGGTGGAACGGGTCGCGAAGGGAGTGCCCGGAGTGAGCTCCGCACTCGCCGAGCGGCTGACAGGCGGGCGTTATGTCGATGTGCAGATCGATCGGATCGCCGCCGCGCGATATGGCCTCAACATCTCCGATGTCCAGGCGATCGTCGCGGGCGCGATCGGCGGCGAGAATGTCGGCCAAACCGTCGAGGGGCTGGCGCGCTATCCCATCAATGTCCGCTACCCGCGCGAGTTGCGCGACAGTCCGGACGCACTGCGCGCTCTTCCGGTGCTCACGCCATCGGGCCAGCAGATCACGCTGGGCAGCGTCGCGCAGATCGCGATCAGCGACGGACCGCCGATGCTGAAGACCGAGAACGGACGGCCATCGACCTGGGTCTATGTCGACGTCCGGGGACGCGATCTCGCCTCGGTGGTCGATGATCTGCAGACTGCGGTGGCCCGCGAGGTCAAGCTCTCGTCGGGTGTCAGCCTCGCCTATTCGGGCCAGTTCGAATATCTCGCGCGCGCGATCGACCGGCTGAAGATCGTCGTGCCGGCGACGCTCGCGATCATCTTCCTGCTGCTGTACCTCATCTTCCGGCGGCTCGACGAGGCAGTGCTCATCATGGGCACAATCCCCTTCGCGCTCACCGGCGGTTTCTGGATCCTCTACCTGCTCGGCTATCACCAGTCGGTCGCGACCGGCGTCGGGTTCATTGCGCTTGCCGGCGTCGCCGCCGAGTTCGGCGTCGTGATGCTGATCTATCTCAGGGATGCCCTCGAGGCGCGGGGCGAGAGGCCGTCGCACGAAGATATTGCAGAAGCGGTGCGCGAAGGCGCGCTGCTCAGGGTCCGGCCCAAGGCGATGACCGTCGCCGTCATTATCGCGGGGCTTTTGCCGATCCTCGTCGGCTCCGGCGCCGGCTCGGAAGTCATGAGCCGGATTGCCGCACCCATGGTCGGCGGCATGCTGACCGCGCCGCTTCTCTCGATGTTCGTCATCCCCGCCGCCTATCTGCTTCTGAGGCAGCGGTCTTCTCAACCCTCGATCCCAATGAAGCACCACGAAAGGAACCTGCAATGAAAGTTCACGCTCTGTCCGTCCTGGCCCTGACCGCTGCCCTTGCTGCATGTGGCTCGAAGACCGAGACCAATGAGGCGGCAGCGACGAATACGGCGGCACCGGCGGCTACCGAAACCAACGCGATGGCGGGCGACATGGGCAATATGGCGATGTCCCCTACAGGGGGGCCGGTGAGAGAATGTTCGAAAACGTACGCTAAGCATCCCGACCGTTCCGATGGAGGCGGAGCGGCCTGAACCGCTCGCGGGGCTTGTCCATCTCGCTCCACAGATAGTCGCCAGTGAGGCCGATATGCTCCCAGCCCAATGGCGCGACATGGGCAAGCAGTTCGTCCAGCACCTCGACACCGCTGGCGCGCAAATGCCGGACGGCGCGGTCGAGATAGACGGTGTTCCAGAGCGTGACGGCCGCGGTGAGCAGGGTCAGGCCAGAGGCACGATGGCGCTGGTTCTCGAAGGTGCGGTCGCGCAGTTCGCCGAGGCGGTTGAAGAAGATGGCGCGGGCGAGCGCGTTGCGGGCCTCACCCTTGTTGAGGATGCTGCCGGTGCGACGCCGCTGTTCGGGATCGTCGAACCAGTCGAGCATGAACAGTGTGCGCTCAATCCGCCCGATCTCACGCAGCGCGCGGGCGACGGGGTTTTGACGCGGGAAACCCGCCAGCTTGCGCAGCATGACCGAGGCACTGACGGTGCCGGCGCGGATCGAGGCGGCGAGCCGCAGCGTCTCGTCCCAATCCTCTTCGATCGCGCGCACGTTGACCGGGCCCGCGACAAGTTGGCGCAGCGTCGGCCAAGGATCGAGCGACGACAGGCTATACAGGCGGCGTTCGTTGAGGTCGCGAATACGCGGTGCGAAGCGGAAGCCGAGCAGATGGCACAAGCCGAAGACATGATCGACCGCCCCGGCGGTATCGGTCGCATGTTCGCGGATCACCAGTTCACTCTCATGATCGAGCAGGCCGTCGAGGACATGCGCGGCCTCGCCAGCATTGGCGGCTATGACCTTGGTATGGAACGGCGTGAAGCGGTCGGTGACGTGGGTGTAGAACAGCACGCCGGGTTCGCTGCCGTAGCGGGCGTTGCGATCGGCGCGCGCCTCGCCCTGACCGCCGGCGCGGAAGAACTGCCCGTCCGAGGACGATGTGTCGCCCGGTCCCCAGACCTGGGCGAGCGGATGCGCGGTGTGGCAGTCTACGATCGCCGCCAGCGCCGACAGGTACGTTTCATCGCGCACATGCCATTCCGCAGTCCAGCGCAGGCGTGACAATGTCAGCCCACGCGAGCTTTCCGCCATGCGCCCGAGGCCGAGATTGGTCGCATCGGCGAGGATCGACCCCATCAGCGCGGACTGGTCAGAGGCCGGCTCGCCACTGCGGGCATGAACGAAACGGTCGGCAAAGCCCGACCACGCGGCGACCTCAACCAGCAGGTCCGTAATGCGGACACGCGGCAGCATCGCGTAGAGCCGGGCCTTCAGCGCCTCGGCATCGTCGGACGGAGATCGCCGGATCGGCGAGATCAACAACTGCCCGCGCTCGATCGTTACGTCGACCAGTTCGCCGGCCGCGGCTGCGCGCTCCACCTCGGTCATGCGCTGGGTCAGCATCGCGCGCCGTTCCTCATACCATTGAGAAAAACGGGACGGCACGGCGAGGCGCAGATCGCTATCGGTGCGCATCGTCTCAAAGGCGGGCACCGGCAGCAGGTAATCGTCCAGCGTGCGATAGGCGCGGCTGCCATCTACCCAGATGCTGCCTGATCCGAGCCGTTCGCGCAGGTGGACGATCACCGCGATCTCATAGGCGCGGCGGTCGATTGTCCCTTCGGCCGGCTGCACGACCTTGTGCCAGCGTGGCTTGATGAAGCTGGTCGGCACACGCTTCGGCAGGACCGATCGGCCGTCGCGGTACATCGTTCGCAGCGCCTCGATCGCGCCGAGCAGCGGATCGCCCGATCTCGCGGTCCGGAAGGTGAAGGCGGCGAGGAAGGTCGGGGCGAACCGCCGCACGGCAGGGTAGCGTTCGACCACTTCCTCCAGACCGTCATCGGCCGCACGCGTCAGATCCTCGGCGAAGCGGATGCTGCGTTCGAGCTGATCCCAGCCCACCCGGTCATCGATCGTGCGAAAGGCGTCGCGTCCGCTCGCGCGTGCATCGACCAGCAAGCGGCCGAGCCGGACATGAAAGCGCGCCGTGTCTTTCAGCATCCGTGCCTGCCCGAGCAGCCGGTCGGACCGGGTACGGTCGGCGCGGCGGAACAGCGCCCCCACCATCTTCTCGACCATGACCAAGGCGGCATCGGTCAGCGCCGCCTCCATCTCGATCATGGAGGCGACCAGCATCGCGAGTCGGCGCGGGCGTTCGAGACGCCGGAGGTGTTGCGCAGTGACGATGCCGGCGGTCCGGGCGATGACGGCATAGCGGGCGGCATGGATACGTCGTGCCCGATCGGTTGCGATCCCGATGCCGCGCACCGCGTCGAGCCGTTCGACGATCCCCTTCAGGTTCGACGCCGATGGCGCTTCCGGCCATTCGCGTAGCCATCCCAGACGGGTGCGACCATTGTCATCGGATGCGATCAGGCGTTCGAGTGCCGCTTCCTGATCGGCCGAGCAATCGCGGATCAGTCCGGCATGGGCGGCCTTGCGTGCATGGGCCCGCACGATGAGGGCGAGCCGTTCCAGCGTCGATGCCGCAGGCAGAACAATCCGGTCGAGCCGCAGGCGATTGACCATGCCGGCGACGATCGCCTCGCCCCGATCGGTCGAGGTGGCGATCTCTGATCCCAGTGCCAGCGTCGATCGTACGTCGATCCGGTCAAAGGCGCGCAGACCAAGAT
>Ga0114901_1001618_pt1 | contig 12769 bp, 26 predicted proteins | sample MalvireepMed_s16_FD_89686 | JGI IMG/M metagenome (GOLD analysis project Ga0114901, IMG submission 89686) | Marine viral communities from the Global Malaspina Expedition - Malaspina viral metaG DeepMed_s16 | ecosystem: Environmental > Aquatic > Marine > Oceanic | place: Mediterranean Sea... | reverse complement strand
TTGAGGTCCATTTTAAAACCCCACGCTTCTGAAAGGAGACTCTTAAGTTCTCCGTTTTTCCAATCTTTGATTGACATCGTATAATCTCCTTTTTGTAGATGCTCAAAATAAATAGTCTGTTTTATACTGTCCTCCCAATCTCGGAAGCACATATTTCCCATTTCGTATGCTTGGCGTTCCATCTCACGCATGTGAGGGTTGTTTTGAGCATAGCCTTCGCCCATTTCACCCGCATCACTAAAGTCGCCATTACAGTTCTGTGTATGGTGTACTAGTTCGTGTGATAATGACCGCATTACATCTTTTGGATGACGGTCGGTGATATAAAGTGTGACAGAAGCTTGTGCTGGATCATAAAAAGCAGTTTTTCCTAACGGATTTGCTGCATTTTGTGCATCACCTTTCACAAATAGGCGCGGCGGATCACTAAAACCCATACGTTCCTGTGCAAAAGGCATAAACTGTTTTATGAGCGGCATTAGAGTTTCAATATCAGCCATCTTTCAAAAAAACCTCTTTTTGTTGGTCGGAATACCAAATATACTCTAAATAGTTCCCAAATGGGTCTTTTACATAAACTCCTATCGTTCCGTCACGATGTTTTACAACTTCGCCTTTTTCTAATGGAAGATTTGTGATATCTTCCACTAAAATCCCCACATGTTCATAGGGATAGTGAATTTTGTCTATTAATGCTAAACACGTATTTTCTAACTGTATTCTTGTATAATAATTATCTTTAAATGTAATAGTTGCATTTAAATGTTCAATGTACCATTCTTCTGCTAACTTAAGATCATCAACTAAAATAGCTATATGATCAACTTTTGAACACATTTTAGTCCTCCATCATATTTGCACTTATGTTGGAAACTAATTTTAAACTGGCTGTAAAAAATTTGATTTCATTTTGTGGACCACTAATAGGTAGAACCTTAGAAACCGAAATTAATCTTCCCGATGATATTTCTTTTCGGATTGTTGTAATAATACCATAATTGTTTATCCAGTTTTGTGTATCATGGTCATAAGTCGACCATTCCACAATATCACCCACTCTAAAATCTTTTTCTACCAATTCACCAAAATATTGTTTCTTATTCATTGTATGTAACTACCCAAGAACAGTAACCATTTGATAGTTTTTCGCGCATAATCGCGTCGGCCTCAGAAAACTCATAAAATGGTCCATCGGATACCATAACGCGCTCGATGGTATCATAAATATAAACTAAAAATAATGTGCCAGATTTTATATCTCTATGATGAGATATAAACTGTCTCTTTCTTCTTTGAGAACTTTTTTGAGCTGCCATCCCGACAATAAATAGATTTTTCGTCAGATAATGGCTTATAATATTTACTTTTAAAGATAAACGGCTGTTTTTCTTCTTCGGTATCTATTATTTCCTGAAAAGTTCCGTTTTTTATAACTTCAACTTTCATTTCATATTCATCTTTATCAACATCAGCGCCAACAACGTGATGGCACAAAATTCAAACCCAAATATACCATAAACACCCCAAGAGCCAAGCAAAATCAATAAACTCGACCAAAAAGAGTTAAATGTATAAAACATTAATTAAATCCTATATTAAAAAGTTCTTCGGGCTCAATACACAGTATATCACCATTTATACAATATATTAATGTTTTTCCTTTAGAATCATAATTTTCTTCTAAAATATACACGCCGATACCTCTTTCTAACTGTATTACTGTCTTGCCGAACGGGTCATAACACCAAATAGTACCTTTTCCTAATATTATAGCTTCTTCAATAAACTGTTCATTATCATCTTTTATCTTTCCCGATAACTGACGAAGGATAATCTTTAATTTCTTTTGTATTTCTGCATTCTTTGTAGAAGCCACATAAAATGACTATTTGTTATTAAAAATAACCTAACATCGCAATTGCTGAGCCCATCGCAAACTGAATTACCATGAAAATAGTTACTGCTTTAGTTTTAAACAATTTTAGTTCTTCAATCTCGTCCAAAGCTACTTTGATTTGTGATGGAGACACTACATCGTCCATTCTTTCTTTCCAAACCCTAAGTTCTTGTATTCTATCTTCTTTTGCTTTAAGTTCAGTAAGCTGGGTCTTTACATTTTGAAGTTCAATTCGCAATGCTTCAATACCTGTCGACAAACTCTCCAACTGCTGAAGAATGAGCCGAGAATATTGATCCCAACCTGGGCTATCTTGTGACATTAATAGTCCCTCCTCCGCTTGTAAATAGAGCGAAAAAGGCTTATAAAATTAACTGTCTTCTTGTTATATGCAGTATCCATCATTTTTATACCCCCAGACTCTTAAATAAAGTTGTTTTTCCATCGCTTTAATGCCCAATTGGCATCGTCATACTTCATTTCAGATAATTGTTGGTTTCCAATTAGTTGTTTAATAATAGATTCTAAGGTTTCGGTAACTTCTTCTTCGGTAACTTCTGTGATTATCTCTTTCATTAACTCCACCATCTCATCATTTACATCATAAGGTAACTCTAGCTCCCATTTTATATACAGTTCGTTTGTAGCAGGATTTGTATTTACCTTACTGATTAGAGAAGGAATATAATATTCAGTACCAACAGTTTCCCTTGGACCCGCCATAATACGCTTACGAAGCTCAATATTGATTGGTCGGCCATTTTCGATGACCCAAGTAGCAAAATCTTGGCGCCCAGAACCTTCGGGCAACTCTACTTCGCCAATATCTGGGATTGCCACAGTCATTTCAGCTGTAATATCATCATATCCCTCATTTTCATCGCCTGAAACCTCTGTTATCCATTCAGTCCATCGATATTCGCCATTCTCAATGTCGCGCCCGAGGGTAATCATTCCGCCGCCTTCAATGTGTCCTTCTCGCTTGAAATAGTGCTCGATCCATTGTTTAATCGCCGGCGCAGTTGTATTATCATAACCTCTCAGAGATTTGCAAAAAAGCGCAAAACCTTCTGAACCCATAAATAAATATTCCATATATTTCTCTGGACCGGACAAAATCTTAGGATTAATGGGGATGTGGGCGATTATTTCATCTCCTATTCGGACAATACTTGACCGATCTGCTAGCAAATAATCAGCAGTATAGACACCCTCGACAAATCGCACCCCCAGACCCGATTCTTTGAGTTCTTCCACGACATCGTACATATCCGATGAGTTAGGGAGAGATTTCCATTCGTCGATCGGCCACTCAAACCGCATTCTTGCTTCCATTTCAATCCCAACAGACTCATTATCTTCAAAGGCATTACCATTTACGCGCATGTACTCAAAAGAATTGTTATAGCGCGCCTCGTACTCTTTGATCTGCTTATTCTCCGCCTTAACCATATCGAGAGTTAAAGTACTATCCAACTCATCTTCTGTATCAGTGTCTTGAATAGGGTTCCCCACAAATGCGCTAAACTGATCCGCAAAAAGGTCAGCCAATAGTAATGGCGCAGCATTATCTTCATAGGAACCACCAAACTTAATGAATCGGCCCATATTAAGGGCGTCACCCTCGCTTGGAACACCAGCCATAACGTCTTGTTGTTCTTCTCTCGCCCATTTCACAATGCGCTCAACAAAGCCTGGTAATCCTTCGGGATACATACGCCGCTCTGGGACGGCTATTTCGGTCCCCTGACCAATAGAAGCGTTTAGGGCGTCATCATCATCGTAATAGCGCATCTGGCGCAATCTGACACGGTATTTGGGCAGAATAGGGCCATCGTTAACTCTTTCATCATCATAGAACAGTTCATGATCAGGGTCTTGAATTTGTCTTTCGACTCCTTCGAGAGTATTGACCCCATATTCATCTAAAAGCTCTTTTTTATCCACCACATAAGCCACAGCACCGTGTCCGTGGGCTTCTGCGACCGCACACTTATATTGTTGCGTCATACGACCTTCACGCGACGGTGGGCTGTGACAAGACCGGATATTTTCAAAATCCGACATTCTAAACACATCTATCGGGTGTCTGGTAATGATAACGACATCATCGTTGTGAAATGAGTCAGCAATCTCTCTTTTTATAGATCCCGCGTTCGTTTGCCACCAAGAACCCCAGTTTTGAAGCTCGTATGGCTTGTTTCGAAACTCGACAGCCATATCTCCGGCCATCATATCCAAAAAGGACATATTGCGGTAATATGCGGCGACCTCATCTTCGCTTAGTGCAGCTTTAACGTGATTACCGGTTATTCTGTCGTAATCAATGTCCCCTTGGTGGTGATTCATGATTTTATCTGTTAAATCCGCGAGTTTTATGGCATAATCGCCCGTTTTTTTGAGCCATTTACCGATTTTCATGTGAACTTTGCGCGGTTTTGGGTCTGGGAAGGCGTTAGCTGCGATTGCGGCGGCTAACGCTGTGGGGTTTGAGTCTTTCATTTCACGAACCCCAGAAAGGGTGCCTTTGTCCCAATCGACGGTATATCCCATCTTATGGAACATATTAATGAACTTTCCAAGCTCTGTTTCATCGGAAAACTGCTCAAAATCGATAATTATGCGTCTTTTATCGCCAAAAAGCCCGGAAAAAGCCAAATCTTCGGGCTCCAAGAGTGCTGCGGCCCCAATATGCTCTAATTCTTCTTCCGTAACCTCTTTTAGGGCCGATTTTGTCGCATTTTCATGCTTATGGGGACATCCGCACCCTTTTTTCTTGCTTTTAAGACGAATTTTGATCATTTTTTGGTATTTCCAAGCAAAATATACTCATTTTTCAATAAATAGGTCGAAATCTTACTCATCTGCTGTATCTTCGGGCAAATTGTCCAATTCTTCCTCTTCCAAATCGTCCAAATAATCATTTAACCGTTGTGGAAACTCATGAGTCGGTATCGAAACGTCTTTTTTGGGCTTTTTGAGACACCCCATCACCATAAAAATACAAAAAATGGGTAAAATACGACTCATACGAAATCCCGCTTAGGATAGTCACTACGCTCAACGTCGTGTTGCCAACCTGGTCTAAAATGACCAACGTCTGTGATCACCAGTTCGTGTGATTTAGGCCGAATCATTACATTTCCATAATGTATATCATTAGGGTGAAATTCTCGACCATATAAATATTCCATTGCACTCATTAAACCCTCAATTTCTGGGAATACATCTTGAACTTCTTCGGCACTTCCCCCTAACTGAGAGTAAGATGGTTCGCCGTGTCGAACCGGCACAACCGCTCTGTCTAATTGTAGATCCAGTCCCTCAGCTATAGCTTGCATCGCTCTCCCAATATACCATGGATCATAATTTTCTGCATTTTTTAATGTTTCGTGCAGAACGTGTGCAATGGAATTTAATAGATCTTTGCGGATTTCGGTGGTGTCTTCGTAATATAAATCTCCCAATGGTTCCAATGATGAGGGATAATCAACATGATCTCCTCTTAAAAACGGCCCAAGCGCTTGAACTTCCATTTGCTCTATAGTATTCCAATCCTCACCCATCACCCTAAACAGATAAGGGGTTGCATCTCGCAAAATATCAGCCATAAAACTATAAACTGCTTCAGGGTTTTTCAGAATGCGCCGCTCCTTCATTTCACTAGCGTGTTCACTCCCTCGACCGCCTGTACTTAAAATTTGATGTGTTACGTCCGTTGGAGCAGCTTCCATCATTTCCATAAATATCAAGAGCCATTCTTCGTCCTCTATCATTACATCTGGTTCAATATCATAGACATCAGGCAAAAATTTTGCCACATCTTCAGGAAGGGATTTTTTGTTGGCACGGACCCACTGGTAATTAGCTTGTTCTTTTCCATATTGGTAGCCGGCATACCGTTTATTAATGACCTTCATGGCGCTTCTTCTACCATCTGGCATTTCGACTTCATAAACCTTTCCAATCGCACCGTGACCTAAATAACGAAGCATTCTTATATCTTTTTCTTTTTTAAGCCACCTATAGAGTTCCGGGTTTGTTTCCTCAAGAGGTGATTCTGTCGGCTCAAAACGAATAGTGGCATTAGGATCGACTTCTTCGTTTATAAATTGGCGCCAGTTTTCAAATAAGAGTTTCATTTTTCATACCTTCTTATAATTAGCAGCCAATGTGTTGTAAGATATAACCGTTTTCAGTTTTTACAACTTTATAAATCGTCAATTCAGCCAATTTTTCAGGACAAATGTGATTCATAACGTCTTGAATGTTTTTATCAGAGTCTTCATAATATTCTATGCGTTTAATATTGGATGTTCCATCAGGAAGTTTCTTTTGAGCAATCATATTAGCAATAACAGAACCTTTAGACTCACCACCGGTCGCAATCGGCCGCACTTTGCTGGAATCTACTCCGATCTCATCTAAATAAGCAAGAATGGGCCCAAGCGAGTTGCCTCTTCTTGCAGTCATAATATAAGTTTTTGAGTTTTCTGGAAATTTTTTCAATTCGACAGTGACAATTATAATTTCTTCTGGATCTTTAACTATAGAAAAATCACTCAAATCAATTTGATACCCTTTCTCAATTAAAGCATCAATGGGATCAAAATCGGTAATGCCCTCATTGGCCGCAGCTTGGCTCATATAGTCTTCAAACTCTTGCTGGTTAGCCAGTGTAGCCTCAGACCCGTCAGGCGCCTTCACGCGGGTCTCTGAGCGCGTATGAGCTATGGTCTCATCGAAGTCAAAGATACGAAGAGTATCGATGACCTCTTCTTCCATCTCGTTTATATATTGACGCCAATTTTCAAATAGGAGTTTCATTTATTTCTACTTCTTCTAAATATCGGCAAGTCTTTCCAGTCTTTGACTCCCTCTGGCGCCTCGGTGTCGTAGTGCCGACCCTGATACTCTACCCAATAATGACCGGGCCAATGAGAGTCGAACGGTACCGTTCTTTCAATTGCATCATCTGGCAGCCTCTGTATAAGATCCATCATGAATTCTTCACACTGTCCGCTGTTAATTTCTGTGGCTGAACATTCGCTGTTGGAGAGTAAATCAGATATTATGGCTGTCACATCCACTGCTTCGTTCAAATACTCTCGCCAATTTTCAAGTAGGAGTTTCATATAACTAAATAGTCCTTAAAACGAGACACTCTCGCCACAACCACAAGTTGTTTGTGCTTGGGGAGCATTAAATATTATTCCAGAATTTAAAAGACCCTCTTCAAAATCGATTTCCATTCCATTGAGAAATAAATAAGACTTTATATCAATACAGATTTTTACTTCTCCGAAATCAAAAACCTTATCTCTCTCGTCTGGTGTCTCAATAAAATCATATGAATACTTAAATCCAGAACACCCACCGCTTTTTAAGCTTATTCTTAAATAATGATCAGGGGTTTGTCTTTTTTTCGTTATCTCAAAAACTTTTTGAACAGCGAAGTCGGTCATTGTAATTGCCATTTTGTATCTCCTACTTGTAATATGGGTTTTCCCCACCTAAATGATCAGTAACGTCTTCAATTTCTCCAATATCTGGAAATATTTCCCTAAAATGTCTTTCAACTCCCATCATCATCGTTAACTTTGATGATGCGCAGCCATGACATCCACCACCCATCGTCAATTTTAAAGATTTATGCTCTTCATCAAAATCATGAATTGAAATATAACCACCGTGCATTGCTAATCCGGGATTTATCTCTTCATCAATAATCTCTTGTATATCACTTCTTATCATGTTTAGTTCCTTTCTCATCCTTTAAAGTCTTCTTGCTTTTTTTCTCATCTGGTAAGTGTTTTTCAATTCTAAACTTTAGGATGGGATCGCCGTTAATGGTTGGTTGCCCCAAGTCGTCTACTCCCATCTCTTTAACTACAATTCTTTTATTCTTGTATCGGCCGCCTAAGAGAATATCGCCAATCTCAATATCAAGTAGAAGTTTCATTAGTACCACTCCGGTTCTTTAAACTGCCACATAGGACCGAAAAACTCGGTTAAATGTGCTTTTTCACCGCCGCTGATCTCGCCATCATTTGCTAAGACAATCTTAGTGTTGCCACCTACATTTTTTGGCATATCATCTATTCCGTGACTGTCCCACAACTCTTTATCTTCATAATAACTGATATGTCCAACAGGTTGCAGATTTTTGTCTTCTATATCGGAATCTCTCACAATAATAAAGTCCCAGCCCATATCGTCAGCAGAGTTAATAAGTTCAGGAAATTCTCCATAATCAAATGGTACGAGAATCTTAGGATCAAAGACACCACCGAACGATTTATGACCCTCCCCAGCACGAAAGTCTAACGAACGCTCTTGGTCAGGGTCATTACGCAAGAGTTCTATCACCTCGTCAAAAGAGATGGTGCGCTTGTCTTCAGTTAAATACTCTCGCCAATTTTCAAGTAGGAGTTTCATTTTAATGACCCACTTGAATTAAGAATTCCCATAATTCATCACTTTTAACTGCAGCGACGGCGCTTTCTAATAGTCCCACACTAATGGCTTTTGCACCGCCACCGGCAAGTGTAGCTTTAAAAGCCTGAAATGCTGCGTAGCCAGAATATACTAAAAACGCCGCTACAATTAGATGAAATATACGACTGGCCACTTTGTGGTGCCACTCTTCATCCTTATCAGGAAAAAGTTTGCGGGAAACAAAAGTTAGAGGACTTAAATATTTATCATGGAGTTTTTCTGAAATCTCTAGGAGCTTATTTCCCCACGCCGTCCCTTCCGAGGGATCCTCGGTGCCCATGAGTTTTTTTATTTTGGACGCTATCCAGTTTATAGTTTCGCCCAGAATCTTTATAATATGTGGGGCCGCTAGCGCAAGACCCGCCGCGGCCATTACTGCTGCTTCATCTATTTCTTCTTCCTGAGGCGTTTCAGGGTCTATTTGATCCATGGATTTAACCAAGTGAGCAAGAGCTTGGTCCATAACCTGTGTCAGTTCGTTATCTACTTTGGCTTCGGCCAGATATCCTTGCCAATTCTCCATTATAAGTTTCATACCTATAAATAGCTTGTTTTTACTTACACGCCTCAACTAAATGAGGAATTTCAGTACAGAGAGGTCGCAGAGCCATATCCATATCTAAATTCTGAATAGGAGACACCCACACAATGTTTTCGTTTATTTGCTCACGATAATAATCAACATCAATTCCCCATAGAACACCAACGATTTTTCCGTATTCATCATAGATCACAGAACCCGAAGAACCAAACCATCCGAAAATATTCAAAATGATCTGGGTGCCACCGCCACGTTCGAATTCGTAACCAGCAATAGAACCTCTAAAACTAAGCAGAGAATGAGAAGAAGGATATCCAGAGTAATTGATTTTTGTCCCTACAGCAGGAATCTTTTTCACTGTTTTAAAAGGTATTGGTTTAATTCTTTTGAAGTGCTCATGTTTTGCAAGATAAAGTAGAGCAATATCATTAAGAGAATCCGAGTAAATCAAAACAGCAAGCTTTTGTTCAGATCCACTTTGAAGCATATAAGTTTGGCCCAAATTACCGTTAGTGACGTGCTGTGCGGTGAGTACGAACTGTGAACCCTTGTATTTGATGAGAGAACCTGAGCCGTGTCCTCCCTCAAAACGAATTACTTTAACAGCAGCTTGTCTCACTTTTTTTTCCACCATTGTGAGAGATTCACTGATTGGGTGGGTTTTGTATTCATTAAAAAGTGCGGTTGTTGGAATTTTATTGGTTTGGGGCGCGCCCACCGCGACACATGCAAACACCAACAATGTTAATAATGCGATAAACTTTTTCATTTTATTGCTCCCTTATTAATACCATGGATAGGAGCGCTATATTTGCCATTGATAGCAGTTGCAATGATAAGTCATCAATTTTATATGCGATACCGAATATAAAAAAATTTACAGGTATCCCTATTATTGCCCCCCATGTCAATATTTTGTAAAATAGTGTGCCCACAAAAGTATATAGGGGCTAACTCGCAGAAGACAACACCTCTAGTTGGTGGGGGAAGCATCTTTGGCGCTTATTTAAGCCAAAAATATACACAAACACACAAGGAAACATTGTATTTTCATCATTAAATTTGTCACTCAGAACCACACCTTTTTCTATTACAAGACCCTGATATTCGTATAATTTTACTTTTACGATATCGCCTTTGTTAATTTCCCAAACTGTGTTCATTTTTTCTCTTTTACTGAGTATAACTCAATCGTGCCGATTAATATAGATAATTTTAAAACTTTTTCTTCTAAAGCTCCCACAACTTCGATTTGTTGGCCTTTTCTTTTGTGGAATTGTTTGGTCCACTTAATTTCCCAAAAATAAACATCATCCTTGAACATATCAATGCGACTTTCGCGCCATATCAAAACGCCAACATAGCCAGTAAAATGATCCACAATAATATCACCGACATTTATATAAACATCGTTAAGTTCATTAATCAGATCTAATTTCACCCTATTCAATAGGAATGTGCAACAACATTCCGTCCTTTATACATCTAATTAATCCGTTTTCCGTATAAGGCATATAGCGCTTATCAACACTTGTTAATTTGCCCGTCCATACGATCTCCCACGCAAAAACACGATCACGCAGATATTCGTCCGCATGCTCTAATATATCAAAACGCTCTATAAGGAGTCCCACCTCCTCGGTAACCGTATCAACAACGATATCCCCAGGAGCAAATGTTATCGGCAAGTCCACATATTAAATATTATGTAAACGCAGCTTTGTCCGACCACAAAAACGCAAGTTTTCGTCAAACGATCGTTTAGCATCGTATTGAGGGCACATTCGATGTGGCTCAAACGCCATTATCTTCTCTTTTATAAAACTTTTATCTTGAATTGAAGGACACACCGCTTCTTCTACGGTTGTTTCATTCCCCGTATTTACGCCAACTGTATAGCCACTTAAAAATATAGTTAAAAGTAAACCAATAAATTTCATTTTTTATATCCTTTAAAGAGTATAAGTAGTTAAACTACAATATAGTGTCCGTGATTCTCCCACACAACCCATGTTTCTTTTCCCATCTTGGGAAACTTAACTTTCATCATGTTTGTGAGTAAATTAATTTCCTTTACGAGTCCCAAGGATCTGTTCTGGGGGCTTGTGTCTTTAATAAAGTCGCCTTCTTTGGCATTTGGCGCGCAAGTTCTAAATGTAAGCATTAAATTTTGATACGATCAATAATATAGGGGTGGTGGAAGGAGAGGTCTTTATAAAGCTTCTTAATGACGGTTTTGGCAATCTCACCAATATCACCTTTAACATCTTTTGACTTGAGAGCTTTATCAAGTTCTTCTTCTAAACCCTTCTTTAACTCTGATTTTAGCATACTTTCGACCTGTTTGTCAATCATTTTTTTTATTTCAGACTTGTCGGTCTTTGTGAGTTCTTCGTTTAGAAGAGAGATTATGTAAGATTTTGTAATTTTCATTTAAAAATTTTCCTTACGAAGTCGCGCGTTTAGGATTTAAAGCAGTTTGAGACATATGCCGACCAATTTTCGCAGACCTTTCTTTTTCGGCGTTTATTTCATTACGAAGGTGTTCTACTTCGCCGCTTTCTAAGGCGTCCAAAACTGCTTGTGCGGCCTCCACATCGTCGTGGCGTCCAACGATTAGAAAATAGAGATCTTTAGGATCCATTCCGTGAATGTCTTCGAAAGGCAACCCAGGACCCGGTTGTGTACTCATAGCATAAACGCTCTTCGCCAGGGCTTTGACATCTTTAATCCGTTGATGTTGGGCAGCGACCTTTTCTTTTTGCTCGTCGGATGCATCGCCCAGTTCTTCATCTAAAAATTTTCTCCACTCATTCAACATCTTCCGCATTATACCGCACTCCTTTGGCATGTTTACCTATAAATAGTATCTTACTACGCTTCAATACATTCATAAATAGTCGCATTCCACCACATTACCGAACATTTATTGTGATATTTTTACTATAGTTGTCGATAACATACACAGACTCAAGCTGCATGCCCGAATGCAGTATCTTATAGTTCTGCTGAAACCAGTACACCTCATATAGCGGGTCTGGACGAGAATCTAGATCATACTTCACATCTAACACCACACCCATCATACATGTATCGCGATGATGATCGAGACCTATAAAGTATACTAGATCTCCGACCACAAACATTGGTGGTTCTCTATATAGCGCGCCCATATAGATAAGTATATACCATCACGGATGTGGGTACCTAGTCCACGATAAATCGTCCCAAATTTCCACATTTCCGTTCGAGAGTCTAACCGCATCCCCCTTCCAGATACAAAAATCAAGATCTTCCCAATTGCGTTCGAATATTTGCGAAGCATATATCGACCTAGAACAATGAGCATGGCCCTTGGCGCCGGCCTTACCACCTTGTACGGCCCAAAGAATAAAAGCACTACACCGCGGACACCTAAAATTGTTCTCGGCAATACGGGGAAGTCTATATCGGCCATTGGTTCTTCTAGCCATATAGTAGATAGGCTAATATTATATTAAAACGACTATCTGCCACCAGATACTTGCACGTAATTGCCGTAGTCGTTCCTGTGAAGGCTGAACTTAAACGAAGCGAAGCGTCTTTTGAGTTCATCATATGCCGCTATCGCTTGTTCGTTCGTATCATACACATAACGTTGAGCACCACCACCTACTGATACGTTACCAAACCTTTCGTAACCCTCTAAACCAGACGCAACATCGAGGACATGCGAGTATGGACGCAACACTTCACGAATCATCTCCATCAATTGTTCTTTGAACCCAACCACAGGTCTATCGCCAAGCTCCCCGCCGGGCTGATAGGAAGTAGGAATGGGTTCCTCGTCCTCG
>Ga0114901_1001616_pt1 | contig 12794 bp, 9 predicted proteins | sample MalvireepMed_s16_FD_89686 | JGI IMG/M metagenome (GOLD analysis project Ga0114901, IMG submission 89686) | Marine viral communities from the Global Malaspina Expedition - Malaspina viral metaG DeepMed_s16 | ecosystem: Environmental > Aquatic > Marine > Oceanic | place: Mediterranean Sea... | reverse complement strand
GCGGCCAGCCAGTCGATAACCATGTCCCAAACACTTTGCTCGATACCGGAGGTGTCGTCGTACTGGGTGGTCAAGGCATGCCAGTCTGCAACGAAGAAGAAGCACTCATACTCGTGCTGGAGCTTGACCCAGTTTTTCAGCACACCGTGGTAGTGGCCGAGGTGCAGCTTGCCGGTCGGACGCATGCCGGACAACACTCTTTGCTGGGAATCGACAGAACTCAAAGCACGAACTCCTTCTTTCTGTTTATAAAGTGCCCGTTTCGGCCAGAATACATACGGCTGCGGGAAGCGGGCTGACCGGGCATTATAGACGCAACACTGCCCTGCGTTAAGCAAAGCGAATCAAAAGCCTGGCCACATAACGCAAAACCCCCGGAATTCTCGCGAATCCGGGGGGTTTGTTAAAGGCTTGAAACCGGACTGATTACCAGCCAGTCACTTCCTTCAGGGCCTTGCCGATTTCGGCCAGGCTACGCACGGTTTTAACGCCGGCGTCTTCCAGGGCGGCAAACTTCTCGTCTGCAGTACCCTTACCACCTGAGATGATGGCGCCCGCGTGGCCCATACGCTTGCCTGGAGGTGCAGTAACACCGGCAATGTAGGAAACCACGGGCTTGGTTACGTTCTCTTTGATGAACGCAGCCGCTTCTTCTTCGGCAGTACCACCGATCTCACCGATCATCACGATAGCTTCGGTTTCCGGATCTTCCTGCAGCAGGGCCAGGATATCGATGAAGTTGGAGCCAGGAATCGGGTCACCACCGATACCGATACAGGTAGACTGGCCAAAGCCGTAGTCAGTAGTCTGCTTCACGGCTTCGTAAGTCAGCGTGCCGGAGCGGGATACGATGCCAACCTTACCCTTCTTGTGGATATGGCCAGGCATGATGCCGATCTTGCACTCGTCCGGAGTGATTACACCCGGGCAGTTCGGACCAATCATGCGAACGCCGGCACGATCAACGTATTCCTTGGCGTACAGCATGTCGATGGTCGGGATGCCTTCAGTGATACATACGATCAGCTTGATGCCGGCATCGGCTGCTTCAATGATGGCGTCTTTACAGAACGGAGCCGGTACGTAGATAACGGTGGCTTCTGCACCGGTCTTTTCTACGGCGTCACGAACGGTGTTGAACACCGGCAGACCCAGGTGCTCGGTACCGCCCTTACCCGGGCTTACACCGCCAACCATCTTGGTGCCGTAGGCAATGGCTTGCTCAGAGTGGAAAGTACCCTGTGCGCCGGTAAAGCCCTGGCAGATAACCTTGGTGTCTTTGTTGATCAGGATGCTCATTATTTACCCCCTGCGGCTTTAACGACTTGCTCTGCGGCATCCGCCAGGCTGGTGGCGGCGATGATGTTCAGGCCACTTTCAGCCAGAACCTTGGCGCCCAGGTCAGCGTTGTTGCCTTCCAGACGAACCACAACCGGCACTTTAACGCCTACTTCTTTAACGGCACCGATGATGCCTTCAGCGATCATGTCGCAGCGAACGATACCACCGAAGATGTTAACCAGAACGGCTTGTACTGCGTCGTCAGACAGGATGATCTTGAACGCTTCGGTAACGCGCTCTTTGGTCGCGCCGCCACCTACGTCCAGGAAGTTGGCAGGCTGGCCGCCGGCAAGCTTGATGATGTCCATGGTACCCATGGCCAGGCCAGCACCGTTAACCATACAGCCGATGTTGCCTTCCAGGGCTACGTAGTTCAGTTCCCACTTGGCCGCTTCGGCTTCACGGGCGTCTTCCTGGGAAGGGTCGCGCATGTCGTGGATTTTCTTCTGACGGTACAGGGCGTTGCCGTCTACACCGATCTTGGCGTCCAGGCAGTGCAGGTCGCCAGCCGGAGTGATAACCAGCGGGTTGATCTCAACCAGAGCCAGGTCACACTCTTCAAACAGCTTGGCCAGGCCCAGGAAAATCTTGGTGAACTGACCGATCTGCTTGCCTTCCAGACCCAGTTTGAATGCCAGCTCGCGGCCCTGGTAAGGCTGAGCGCCTACCAGCGGATCGATTTCGGCTTTCAGGATCTTTTCAGGAGTTTCTTCGGCAACTTTCTCGATTTCCACGCCGCCTTCAGTAGAGGCCATGAAAACGATACGACGGGTGCCACGGTCAACAACCGCGCCCAGGTACAGCTCCTGGTCGATGTCGGTGAGGGATTCAACCAGAATCTTGCTGACCGGCTGGCCGTTTTCGTCAGTCTGGTAAGTTACCAGGTTTTTGCCCAGCCAGTTCTGTGCGAAGGCACGGATTTCTTCTTTGTCTTTAACCAGCTTTACACCGCCGGCCTTACCACGGCCACCAGCGTGAACCTGTGCTTTGACAACCCATGCGTCACCGCCAATTTCAGTGGCAGCGTCTACAGCTTCTTGAGGAGTATCGCAGGCGATGCCCTGGGATACCGGCAGGCCATATTCAGCGAAAAGCTGTTTGCCCTGATATTCGTGCAAATTCATAGTTAATGTCCCGTCTTTAGATGGATGATAACCACGTACGGAGAGTAACCGGCAGCGGGGCGCCAAAAGGCGCCCCGCTCAATCCGATAACGAATTACTTCTTCTTGCGACGGTTGGCGACGTGAATCGCTCCACCGGCAACGGCCAAGGCCGCTTCATGCACTGACTCGGACAGAGTCGGGTGCGCGAAACAGGTCAGGGCCAGATCTTCGGCACTGGAACCGAATTCCATGGCGATCACGCCCTGGGCAACGATTTCAGAAGCCTGGGGGCCAACTACGTGGAAGCCCAGAATGCGGTCGGTCTTCGCGTCTGCGATGATCTTGACCATACCACCCGTGGCGTTTGCCGCCATGGCACGACCGTTGGCCGCAAACGGGAAAGTACCCACGTTGTATTCTTCACCTTCAGCTTTCAGCTGCTCTTCGGTCTTGCCAACCCAGGCAACTTCCGGCGCGGTGTAGATTACGTTGGGGATGCAGTCGTAATTGACCTGCGGCTTGTGGCCTGCGATACGCTCGGCAACCATAACGCCTTCTTCAGACGCTTTGTGTGCCAGCATCGGACCACGAACGATGTCACCTACGGCCCATACGCCCGGTGCTTCGGTTTTGCAGTTGTCGTCTACAAAGATGAAGCCGCGCTCATCCATGGTTACGCCGGAATCTTCAGCCAACGCACCATCGGTGTACGGACGACGGCCAACAGCGACAATCAGTTTGTCGAACTTGGCTTCCTGCTTGCCCTTGGAGTCTTCGTAGTTCACGTAAACCAGCTTGCGCTTCACTTCAGCACCGGTCATGCGGGCACCGGTGATGATGTTCAGGCCCTGCTTCTTGAACTGCTTCAGAGCATCCTTGGCAACCTGCTGGTCAACAACCGGCAGGAAAGTGTCCTGGGCTTCGATCACGGTAACTTCGGCACCCAGGCGAGCCCAGACGCTACCCAGTTCCAGGCCGATTACGCCAGCGCCGATGATGCCCAGACGCTTGGGAACTTCGGTAAATTCCAGCGCGCCTTCGGAATCGACGATGTAATCACCGTCAAACGGAGCCGGCGGGATTTCGATCGGCTTGGAGCCGGTCGCCAGGATCACGTTGTCGGCTTCGTAGGTCTTGGTGTTGCCGTCTTTATCGGTCACTTCAACCTTGCGGCCGGCAAGCAGCTTGCCGTGGCCGTGGATCGGGGTTACACCGTTAGCCTTGAACAGACCGGCGATACCACCGGTCAGCTGCTTAACGATGCCATCCTTACGCTCCATCATCTTGGCAACGTCAATATCAACGCTCTTGGCCAGGATACCCATGGACTCGTAGTCGTGGCTTGCTTCCTCGAACTTGTGAGTCACTTCCAGCAGTGCCTTGGACGGGATACAGCCCACGTTCAGGCAGGTGCCGCCCAGAACCTGGCTTTTGCCGTCTTTGCCGGTCCAGGATTCTACACAGGCAGTCTTCAGACCCAGCTGAGCAGCCTTGATGGCGGCCACATAACCGCCGGGGCCTGCGCCAATGACAATAACGTCGAATTTATCGGGCATAATCTTTCCTGTTATCGAATTCGTTGAGTGTCAGCTTACACGTCCAGCAGGATACGGGCCGGGTCTTCCAGCATTTCCTTGATCGCAACCAGGAACTGCACCGCTTCCTTACCGTCGATCATACGGTGGTCGTATGACAGCGCGAGGTACATCATCGGCAGGATTTCAACCTTGCCGTTCACCGCCATCGGGCGCTCCTGGATCTTGTGCATACCCAGAATCGCAGTCTGCGGCGGGTTCAGGATCGGCGTGGAGATCAGGGAACCGAAAATACCACCGTTGGTGATGGTGAAGGTGCCGCCGGTCATCTCTTCGATGCCCAGCTTGCCGTCTTTCGCCTTGGTGCCGTACTCGACAATCTTCTTCTCGATGTCGGCCAGGCCCATGGCGTCGGTGTCACGCAGAACCGGTACAACCAGGCCACGGTCGGTAGACACGGCTACGCCGACGTCCTGGTAACCGTGGTAAACCATGTCGTTACCATCGATGGACGCGTTAACGGCCGGGAAGCGCTTCAGGGCTTCGGTCGCTGCCTTGGTGAAGAAAGACATGAAGCCCAGCTTGATGCCGTGGCGCTTCACAAAGCTTTCCTGGTACTGCTTGCGCAGCTCCATGATCGGAGCCATGTTCACTTCGTTGAACGTAGTCAGCATAGCGGCGGTCTGCTGGGCATCCACCAGGCGCTTGGCGATGCTGGCACGCAGGCGGGTCATCGGAACGCGCTTCTCGGCGCGCTCGCCCTGGGCAACTTCCAGCGCCGGAGCGGCGGCCGGCTTGGCGGCGGCAGCACCGGAAGACTTGTTGCTGTCTACGTGGTTCTGAACGTCTTCCTTGGTAACACGACCGTCTTTACCGGTGCCCTTTACAGCAGCCGGATCAACGCTGTTCTCTTCGGCCAGCTTGCGGGCAGCCGGGCTCAGGATAGCGTCGCCGGAGGAAGCAGCGGCTTCTTCCTTGGGCGCTTCGGCCTTGGCTTCCGGCTTGCTTTCAGCAGGCTTGGACTCGCCTGCGGCGCCTTCCTTGAATCGGCCGATCACTTCACCGCTTTCGCAGGTGTCGCCTTCGCCTTTAACAATTTCTTCAATCACACCATCAGCCGGTGCAACCACTTCGAGCACAACCTTGTCGGTTTCAATATCGACAATCAGCTCGTCACGGGAGCAGGCTTCGCCGGGCTGCTTGTGCCAGGTCGCGACGGTGCCTTCGGCAACCGACTCAGGGAAAACGGGGGCTTTAATCTCAGTTGACATTACAAATCCTTAGTTCGGTAGCTCGTCAGATTCCAAACGCGTCGTTAACCAGTTTCTTCTGCTCTTCGATGTGAACAGACATGTGTCCACAGGCAGGAGCAGCAGAAGCATCACGACCGGCGTACTCAAGGTGCAGTTTCGGGTTCAGGCGCTGCAGTGCGTGCCGCATGTGGTGCTGACTGCAGTACCAGGCGCCCTGGTTCATAGGCTCTTCCTGACACCAGACCGCGCTCTTGAGCTTGGTGTACTGGCCCAGAATTTCGTCCAGATCGTCTGCCGGGAACGGATACAACTGCTCGAGGCGAACGATGGCCACATCGTCACGTTCGTCCGCTTTCTTCTTCTCCAGAAGATCATAGTAGACTTTGCCGCTACACATGATCACACGGGTGACTTTCTTCGGATCAGAAGGTTCTTTCTCGGGCAGTACTGTCTGGAAGGTACCTGAAGTCAGGTCATCCAGGCCGGAGATCGCCTCTTTGTGACGCAGCAGGCTCTTCGGTGTGATCGCAACCAGCGGCTTACGCAGCGGGCGCTTCACCTGGCGACGCAGCATGTGGAATACCTGGGACGGCGTGGTGGGTACGCAGACCTGGATATTGTGCTCGGCACACAGCTGCAGGAAACGCTCCAGGCGCGCAGAGCTGTGCTCCGGCCCCTGCCCTTCGTAACCATGAGGCAGCAGCAGGGTCAGGCCACACAGACGGCCCCACTTGTGCTCGCCACTGGTCAGGAACTGGTCGATCACCACCTGGGCACCGTTGGCGAAGTCACCGAACTGGGCTTCCCAAACAATCAGTGCGTTCGGCGTGGTGGTGCTGTAACCGTATTCGAAGGCCATAACCGCTTCTTCAGACAGCAGCGAGTCATAGATTTCGAATTTCGGCTGGTCTTCGGCCAGCTCTTTCAGCGCAATGTGGGTAGAGCCATCCTTCTGATTGTGCAGTACCGCGTGGCGGTGCGAGAAGGTACCACGGCCAACGTCCTGGCCGGTCAGACGGATCGGGTGACCTTCGTTCAGCAAGGTGGCGTACGCCATCATCTCGCCATAGCCCCAGTTCATAGACAGGGCACCGGCAGTCATCTTTTCCCGATCGTTAACGATCTTGGAAACCTGGCGCTGGATGCTGAAGCCTTCCGGAACCTGGGTCAGTTTCTTGCCCAGCTTCTGGATCGTTTTCAGGGGAACGCTGGTCTTGCACTTGGCAGTCCACTCGTGGCCCAGGAACGGAGTCCAGTCAACGTAGAGCTCTTTGTTCGGCTCCTTGACCAGGGACTTGACCACGTGTTCACCCTTGTCGAGTGCGTCACGGTAGTCGTTCTCCATCTGCTTGGCTTCGTCTTCGCTGATCACACCGGCTTCAACCAGCTGATCTGCGTACAGAGCGCGAGTGGTTTTCAGCTTGCGGATCTTGTCGTACATCAGCGGCTGGGTAGCAGCCGGCTCGTCGGCCTCGTTGTGGCCACGGCGACGGTAGCAAACCAGATCGATAACCACGTCCCGCTTGAACTCGTTGCGGTAGTCCATGGCCATCTGGGTTACAAACAGCACGGCTTCTGGGTCGTCTGCATTCACGTGCAGAATCGGCGCCTGAACCATTTTCGCCACATCGGTACAGTACTCGGTAGAACGGGCGTCTTCCTGCTTGCTGGTGGTAAAGCCAACCTGGTTGTTGATGACGATGTGGATGGTACCACCTACACCGAAGCCCCGGGTCTGGGACATCTGGAAGGTTTCCATCACAACGCCCTGCCCGGCAAAGGCCGCGTCGCCGTGCATAACGATCGGAAGCACAGTGCTGCCGTCGGTATCGCCACGACGATCCTGGCGGGCACGGACAGAACCCTCAACCACCGGAGATACGATTTCCAGGTGTGACGGGTTGAATGCCATTGCCAGGTGCACTTCGCCACCCGGAGTCATCACGTTGGACGAGAAGCCCTGGTGGTATTTCACATCACCGGAGCCGGAATCCGCGAGCTTCTTGCCCTCGAACTCGTCAAACAGTTCCTTCGGATTCTTGCCCAGGGTGTTTATCAACACGTTCAGACGGCCACGGTGTGCCATGCCCAGCACGATTTCCTTGGCACCGTAGGAGCCGGCACGCTGAATCAGTTCGTCCAGGCACGGAATCAGGCTTTCGCCACCTTCCAGGCCAAAACGCTTGACGCCCGGATAACGGGAGCCCAGATATTTTTCCAGGCCTTCGGCAGCGGTGAGACGCTCGAGCACGTGCTTGCGGGTTTCCGCTTCGTACTCAGGGCGGGAGCGTACTGGCTCCATCCGCTGCTGGAACCAACGCTTGATGCGGGTATCCACCACGTGCATATATTCGGCGCCAATGCTTTCGCAGTAGGTTTGGCGCAGGCCTTGCACGATGTCTCCGAGCTTCATGGTCTCGGAGCCGAAATTCAGTGAACCTGTCTGGAATTCGAGATCCAGGTCAGACTCGCCCAGTTCGTGGAACGAGGGCTCGAGATCTTCAACAGGCTGACGCTGCCAGACTCCCAGCGGATCGAGCTTTGATTCCTGGTGACCACGGAAACGGTACGCATTGATCAACTGCAGAACACGGATCTGCTTTTTGTCAGCATCTGACGTGGCGCTTGCAGGCACACCACTGCTGGCAAGAAAACGCTGATTGCGTGAAATATGCTCGAACTGTTCGCGGATGGTCGAGTGAACGATGTCGCGGCCTTTATAGCCATCAACACTCGGAAGCTTGTCGAAGTAGCTTCTCCACTCTTCGGGAACTGAATTGGGGTCTGTCAGGTAGGTCTCAAAAAGCTGTTCAACGTAGGCCAGATTTCCACCTTGCAGGTGGGAAGTCTGCCATAACTGCTCCATGATGCTTTCGTGCATTTTGAATAGCTCACCTTGGGCTGGTGCGGGGGAGCGAGTATGGTCGGCCAGGGGTAAATCTCAGTCAATACGGGTTATTACGGCATGACTTTTGGCCACCACACCCTGCAAGGATGTTTTCCGTCCCCAGTGATTTTTATACTCAGCTGCGCCATCAGCCAGACTGGATAAGCCCAAGCAGACAGCGCGCATAAGTTTGCACCCCGATAAGACTTTTGACTATAAGCCTTTGGTTGAAGGCCCCGCATATAGCGAGGCCTTCGAGGGAACTAACTGGTGTCAGAACACCAGTATAGCTGGTGCTGCAGATTTTGCCGGTCAGGTGGCTCGTTGCAGCAGCAGGTTCCGGATATGGCCAATCGCCTTTGTGGGGTTCAGGCCTTTCGGACACACACTTACGCAGTTCATGATGCCGCGGCAGCGGAAAACGCTGAACGGGTCATCCAGGTTCGCCAGTCGCTCTGCCTGGGCAGTGTCGCGGCTGTCCGCCAGGAAGCGGTAGGCCTGCAGCAGGCCAGACGGACCAATGAACTTGTCAGGGTTCCACCAGAACGACGGACAAGCGGTGGAGCAGCATGCACACAGAATACACTCGTACAGGCCGTCCAGCTTTTCACGATCTTCCGGCGACTGCAGGCGCTCAATGGCCGGGGCCGGGTTGTCGTTTACAAGGTACGGCATAACTTTTTCGTACTGCTTGTAGAACAGACTCATATCCACGACCAGGTCACGGATAACCGGCAGGCCCGGCAGCGGGCGCAGAACCAGCTTGTTGTTCTTGACCACATCCGACACCGGAGTGATACAAGCCAGGCCGTTCTTGCCGTTCATGTTCATGCCATCAGAGCCGCAAACACCCTCACGGCAGGAACGACGATAGCTCATGGAAGGATCTTTTTCCTTCACCAGGTTCAGAACATCCAGAACCATGAGATCTTTGCCCGCAGGAATCTCGATTTCGACATCCTGCATGTAAGGGGCATTATCGGTTTCCGGATTATAGCGATACAGGCTTACCAACATATTCAGGATACCCCCTTAGTAGGTCCGGACTTTCGGCTGGAAAGTCGGAACCGTTTTCGGTGCAAAGTTCACGTCACGCTTGCCAACACGCTTGTCCAGCGGGAAGTACATGGAGTGCTTCAGCCAGTTCTCGTCGTCACGCTCGGTGAAGTCGTTACGGGCGTGTGCACCACGGCTTTCTTTACGCTCGATCGCAGACTTCGCTGTTGCGTAGGCAACTTCGTACAGGTTATCCAGCTCCAGCGCTTCGATACGGGCAGTGTTGAACGCCTTGCTGGTATCGGCCAGCTTGGTCTTGCGAACACGCTCGCCAATCTCTTCCAGCAGCTTGATACCCTTCTCCATGCTCTCGCCGTCGCGGAATACGCCGAAGTACAGCTGCATGCAGTTCTGCAGATCCTTACGAACCTTGGCTACATCCTCACCTTCAGAGGCACTGTCCAGACGCTCCAGGCGAGCCATGGCACGCTTGATATCTTCTTCGCTGGCGCCATCAACCTCGAAGCCGCCACGCAGCTGCTCTTCAATGTGCAGGCCAGCTGCACGACCGAAGACCACCAGGTCCAGCAGGGAGTTACCACCCAGACGGTTAGCGCCGTGCACAGACACACAAGCTGCTTCACCACAGGCAAACAGGCCGGGAATAGGCTTGTCGTTGCCGTTTTCATCCTGGGTCAGGGCCTGGCCACCTACGTTGGTGGGAACACCGCCCATCATGTAGTGACAGGTCGGAACGACCGGGATCGGCTCTTTAACCGGGTCAACGTGCGCAAAGGTACGGGACAACTCGCAGATGCCCGGCAGGCGCAGGTTCAGGGTTTCTTCACCCAGGTGATCCAGCTTCAGCAGCACGTGATCCTTGTCGGGACCACAACCGCGACCTTCCAGGATTTCCAGAACCATGGAACGGGCCACAACGTCACGGCCAGCCAGGTCTTTCGCGTTCGGAGCATAGCGCTCCATAAAACGCTCACCTTCGGCGTTGATCAGGTAACCACCCTCACCCCGACAACCTTCTGTAACCAGGGTGCCAGCACCGTGAATACCGGTCGGGTGGAACTGCCACATTTCCATGTCCTGCACCGGGAAACCGGCACGCAGCGCCATACCGATACCGTCGCCGGTGTTGATCATGGCGTTGGTGGTAGAGGCGTAGATACGGCCAGCACCACCGGTAGCCAGAACGGTAGCCTTGGACTTGATGTAAGCCACTTCACCGGATTCGATCTCGATGGCTACAACACCAACCACTTCGTCTTTGCTGTTCTTGACCAGGTCTACGGCATACCACTCGTTCAGGAAGGTAGTGCCGCCCTTCAGGTTGGCTTGGTACAGGGTGTGCAGCAGGGCGTGACCGGTACGGTCAGCGGCGGCACAGGTACGGGCTGCCTGGGTGGGGTTATCCGGACCCTTGGACTGGCCACCGAACGGACGCTGATAGATACGGCCCTGCTCGGTACGGGAGAACGGCAAGCCCATGTGTTCCAGCTCGAATACAGCCTGGGGACCTACAGAACACATGTACTCGATAGCGTCCTGGTCACCGATATAGTCGGAGCCCTTGACGGTATCGTACATGTGCCAGCGCCAGTCATCATTGGGATCAGCGCTTGCGATCGCACAGGTAATGCCGCCCTGGGCAGACACTGTGTGCGAACGGGTCGGAAAGACCTTGGTGATACACGCGGTGTTGATACCGGATTCTGTCAGCTGCAGGGCGGCACGCATACCGGCACCGCCGCCACCGATAACAATCGCGTCGTAAGACATGGTTTTGATGTTAGCCATCGATTAAAGCCCCCACAGAATCTGAATGCCCCACACGACATATACGAACATCACCAGAATGCAGGCTGCCTGCAGCAGGAAGCGCGGCATTGCTGCCTTGATGTAGTCGGTGGATACGGTCCACAAGCCTACCCATGCGTGCCCGGCAATGGACAACAGCGCCAGCAGGCTGAAAATCTTGAACCAACCCTGGCTGTACAGGGAAGACCACGCCTGGTAGTCCACGTCTGTAGTTACGAAGAAACCAAGGAGAAACAGCGTGTACAGAGCCAATACGTAGGCAGTAACCCGCTGGATGATCCAGTCCTGAATCCCGTTACGACCAATATTCGTTACACTGTTCATGCCCATACCCAGACTCCTGCCAGAATGATGAGAACAATGGAAACCACAAGCGTGATTTTGGCGGCAAGGCGGCCACTTTCCAGCTCTTCAGCAATACCCGCATCCATCAGCAGGTGCTTGATACCTGCAACAAGGTGGTAAAGCAGAGCAGACAGGATGCCCCAGATAATCAGCTTTGCCAGGAAGCTGTCCAGCAGTTCGTTAACCCGGTTGAAGCCATCTTCCCCGGACAGGGAGAGATCCAGGCCGTACATCAGGAATGCAACACCAACAAAAATGATGATGCCGCTGATACGATGCAGGATCGAAGTAATGGCTGGCAGCGGGAAATGGAACTTGCCGAGATCGAGATTTACTGGTCGTTTGCTATTCACAGCGCTCTCACACTCTCTCTTGGTACCGCGAAACCGGGAAAACCGGCGGCGGTTGGTTGGTATGTTAGGTCCGGAGAATCAGTACGATACCGGTAACCGATTGGTTCAGGAGGGCGGATGACAACCCGGTAGCTTGCTACGCTGAAGCATGCAAGAAAACGGTGCATCCCCGATTCCGGGCTACGGATTATAAGGAGACACCCCGGTAATTACAAACTTGCAACAACCGCCAAAGCCTTGCGAGGCGCTGCCCTGCCCCATCTATAGGGATTATTGACAAACCGGAATTCAGGGCAAAAGCGCCGTCATTCGGGATATCCCTCATTTACACCGGATGTTAATTTGGTGCCTTTCGCACCCAGCTCATTGACAAAAAAAGCTGACGCCCTATATTTTGCGCCCAGTTTTGCGATAATACGCGCTTTCTGGCGCATCTACACATGCAAATCAGCTGTCACAGCTAATCAAACGGGAGAGCACCATGACCGACAGGAAAGCCACGCTCTCGGTGGGAGACAAATCCATTGAGCTACCGGTTTACTCCGGCACCGTCGGCCCTGACGTTATAGACGTACGCGGCCTCGTCCAGGAAGGCGTATTCACTTACGACCCGGGTTTTGTATCTACCGCAGCCTGCGAATCTGCCATCACCTACATCGATGGTGCCAAAGGCGTCTTGCTGCACCGGGGTTACCCGATCGACCAGCTGGCCGAGCATTCCGACTTCCTCGAGGTATGCTACCTGCTCCTGAACGGCGAACTGCCGAGCGCTGAAGAAAACAAGCAGTTCCACGACACCATCAAAAACCACACCATGCTGCACGATCAGATGCGCAACTTCTTCAACGGCTTCCGCCGTGATGCGCACCCCATGGCCATTATGTGCGGTGTTGTGGGTGCCCTGTCTGCGTTCTACCACGACCAGATGGATGTGGCCGATCCCAAGCAGCGCGAGATTACCGGCCATCGCCTGATCGCCAAGATGCCGACCATCGCCGCATGGTGCTACAAGTACTCCATGGGCCAGCCGTTCATGTATCCGCGTAACGACCTGTCCTACGCCGAGAACTTCCTGTACATGATGTTCGGCACCCCTTGCGAGGACTACAAGCCGAACCCGGTTCTGGCCAACGCGATGGACAAGATCTT
>Ga0114901_1001615_pt1 | contig 12799 bp, 11 predicted proteins | sample MalvireepMed_s16_FD_89686 | JGI IMG/M metagenome (GOLD analysis project Ga0114901, IMG submission 89686) | Marine viral communities from the Global Malaspina Expedition - Malaspina viral metaG DeepMed_s16 | ecosystem: Environmental > Aquatic > Marine > Oceanic | place: Mediterranean Sea... | reverse complement strand
GGGCGATCGCTTCGGGTTCATCGCGCTGGCCGATGCGGGACTGCGCCTGCTGCCACCCGCCACGGGCCTGCGCCAGCGCGATCGGCTGCTGCTGGAACTGCTGGACGTCGGCATCGCGCGCGGCTTTGCCGCGCAAGCGCAGATGGGGCCGCTGTGGGAGCGGATCGGCGCGCAGGATCTTGTTATCCTGATCAGCGACTGTTTCGACGAAGGCGCCGTGGCGCTTGCCGAAAAGCTTGCGTCTGCCGGACGCGAGACGCTGGTGATCGAGATGCTGACGCTCGCAGAACGGGATTTCCCCTTCACCGGCGGCTATCGCTTCCGCGATCCCGAAACCGGCGAGGAACTGCTGGCCGATGGCGCCGCGCTGCGCGCCGAGTTTCTCGCCCGTTTCGCCGAAGCGCGCGCCGCGCTGCACGCGCGGCTGGATGCCCTCGGCATCCGGCATGCCGCCCATATGCTGGACGAGCCTGTCGACCTGCCCCTGCGCCGCCTGTTCGCGGCGCAGGGCGCGGCGGAATATACCTGATGGCCATAGGCCTGCTGTTTCCCGCCGCGCTCGCGGCCTTGGTCGCGCTGATCGTTCCGCTGGTCATCCATATCGCGCGCCGCAGCGAACAGCAGCCGACCGACTTCGCCGCCCTGCGCTGGCTGCGCCAGAAGCCGCGCCCGCGGTCGCGCCTGCGCTTCGACGAATGGCCTTTGCTGCTGCTGCGCCTGCTGCTGCTGGCCTTGGTCGCTCTGTTCCTTGCGCGTCCCGTGTTGTGGGGCGCGGCCGACCAGAGCCCCTATGTTGCGGTGGTCCCCGGCGTACGGGTCGATCCCGCCGCTTTTCCGAACGCCCGGCTGCACTGGCTCGCGACCGGCTACCCGGCGCTGGATACGCCGCCACCGGCCGCCACCATTCCGCTGGCCAGCCTCGTCCGCCAACTCGACGCCGACGTGCCGCAAGGCGCGCCCATCACCATCGTGACGCCACAGGTGATCGAGGGCGCCGACGCTGAGCGCATCCGCCTGTCGCGCAGAGTGACCTGGCGCATTCAGCCGGGCGCGATGCCGGCGGCGCGCGTTCGCGCCGCGCCCCCGCCTTCGCTCGCCATCCGCCACGACGCGGCGCATGCAGACGCGCTGCGCTATCTGCGCGCCGCTGCGCTGGCGTGGCAGCCGCAGGGCCGCGCCGCCGATCCGGACCTGGGCGATGCGGCTGCGCCCTTGCCCGATCCGCGACATCTGCTGGCATGGCTGGCGGCGGGCACCGTTCCTCAGGCGGTGCGCGACCGGGCGGCGCGGGGCGGCACGGTGCTGCTCTCGCATGATGCGCGCGCGCCCGATGGCCTGGCTTTCGTCACGATCTGGCGGGACGATGAAGGCGCGCCGCTAGCGGAAGTCGCCACCATCGGCAGCGGTCGGATGGTGCGACTGACCCGGCCGCTTCGCCCTGCGGCCATGCCGGTGCTGCTCGATGCGGATTTCCCGACGCAGTTCCGCGCGCTCTTGAGCCCGCCCGAGGCCGCGCCCTCTCGCGTTGCCGCGCGCGACTATGCGCCGCTGACCGGCGCCTCTCCCGCTGATCTGCCACCTCAGCCGCTTCAGCCTTGGCTCGGCTTGCTTATCGCGCTGCTGCTGTGCGCGGAGCGGTGGATGGCCACCCGCCGCAGCCGGAGCAGCGTGCCATGAGTGCCGACGCCCTGCTGCGCGACTGGATCGCGCCTTCGCGGCGGCGGCGTTTTGCCGACACGCTGTTGCTCGCGCTGCCCCTTCTCGTCGCTATCGCAGCCATCAGCTGGCGCTTGGCCGGCCTGCTGACGACCGGCGCGCTTCTTCTGGGCGGCGCTGCGCTCGCGCTGGTCGTTGCCCGGCAACGCGCCGCGCGTCATGATCGCGTCTGGCTCATCCGGACTCTCGACGCCACGCGTCCCGAACTTGAAGATAGCAGCGCGCTGCTCTTCTCGCCTACCCCGCCCACATCCCCGCTCCAGGCGCTGCAGCGCACGCGCGTCGCCGCCAGGCTCGACCAGGGCGCGCCGCAGGATCTGGCGCCGCCCTGGTCAAGACGCACTGTGATCGCGCTGCTGCTCGCCGCGATGCTGATCGTCGCTGCAGCCCTGCTCTGGCCGCGCGCCGGCGAAGGACCGCCCCGGCTCGCACCCAGCGAAGAGGGGCTGCCCGCGACACCGGGATTGCCGCGCCTCATCGCGCAAAATCTGCGGATAGTGCCGCCTGCCTACACCGGCCTGCCCGCCCGCGATTCCGCCAAGCTCGATGCGCGCGCGCCGCTTGGCTCCAGGCTCGAATGGACGCTCCGGTTCGATCCGGACGCGCGCATGCCGCGTCTGCTGGTCGTGGATGGTCAGGCGCTGCCTCTTCGCCGCGATGGCGACAACTGGATCGCCGGCCGGACGCTCGACCGCTCCTTCCTCTATCGCGTCGATCCCGCTGCGGGGGGCGGGCGCACGCCGCCGCTCCACCGGCTCGATGCGCTGCCCGACAATCCCCCGCAGGTGAAGGCGCTTGGCCCCGCGCTGACGCTGGTCAAGCCGGGCCAGCGCAGCTGGTCCCCGGCCTTCGCCGCGACCGACGATTATGGCGTCGCCGCCACCGCGCGGCTGCGCGTGACGCTGGCCATAGGCGAGGGCGAGAATGTGACCTTCTCCGAGCGCGAAATTCCGGTGAGCGGCTCCGGCCCGGCGCGCGATCGGCGGTTCGCCCCCTCGCTCGCTTTCTCCAGCTTCGGTTTTTCCGCAGGCGGCGACATGGTGGCGCAGCTCATCGTCCGCGACAATCGCAGCCCTTCGGCGCAGGAGGTGCGCGGTCCCAGCGTCATTCTGCGCTGGCCATCGGCCCGCGCACCCGAAAGCAGCGGTCTGGAAGGCATGGTGAACACCACCCTTCCCGCTTATTTCCGCAGCCAGCGCCAGATCATCATCGACGCCGAAGCGCTGCTCAAGCGCAAGCGGTCCTTGTCGGCGGATCGCTATCTGGCGCGTTCGGGCGCCATCGGCGCGGATCAGCAGATATTGCGCGGCCGCTACAGTCAGTTCCTGGGCGGCGAGGAAGAAGGCGAGCCGCAACTGCCTACCGCGGACGCGGAAGGCCATTCTGAAGGCGATGGACATGATCATGGCCCGCCTCAGGCCAAACCGGCCTTCGGCGCGCCGGAGGATGTGCTGGCCAGCTTCGGCCACCCACATGACGATTCACCCGCATCCAGCCTCGATCCCGAAACCCGCGCCATTTTGAAACAGGCGGTGGATGAGATGTGGGGCTCCGAACGCGAATTGAAACAGGGCCGCCCGGACCTCGCTCTGCCCTTCGCCAACCGCGCCCTGCGCTTCATCAAGGAGGTGCAGCAAGCGACTCGCATCTTCCTGTCGAAGGTCGGGCCGGAACTGCCGCCGATCGACCCCACCCGCCGCATGACCGGGGAACGCGGGGGGCTCGCCAGCCGCACGCTGGACGTCACGCCTGTTGCCTCCAGCGACGGGCCGGCGGCTGCGGCCTGGCGCGCGCTGGAAGGAAAGGTGACGCCCGATCTCGACCCGCTCGAACGCTGGGTGCGCGCCAATGCCGATCGGTTGCCCGATCCGCTGGCGCTGACCGGCGCGATCGACGCCGCGCGGCGGGAGCCCGGCTGCGCGCCCTGCCGGACCCGCCTGCGCGGCCTTCTCTGGACCGCGATGGCGCGTCCGACCGGCCAGCCGATGCGCCGTCCTCCTGCCGATGCCGCCGGCGCTCGCTATCTGCGCGCATTGCATGGGGGCGCGCCATGACCATGGAACGCCTGATCGCGGGATTGCTCGCCCTCGCCGTGCTGGTCGCGGCCATACGCCTCATCCTCTGGCATCGATCAGCGCCAGGATCGCGCCCGCTGCGGCTCATCGCGTTGCTGCTGCTCCAGCCGCTGTGCGCGACGCTGCTGTTCCTCACCCTCTACCCGCCACCGGTCGCTGACGGGTCAGCCAGCCTCCGCATCGCCACCGCTGGCGCATCGCGCCTCGCCGCGCGTCAAGGCGGGGCCTTGTCGCCTTGCCGGAAGCCGGAACCGTGCAGGGCGCAGAGGCCGCGCCCGATCTCGCCACCGCCCTGCGCCGTCATCCTGGCGCCCGCCAGATCAGCATCCTGGGCGAAGGCCTGCCGCCGCGCGACATCGACGCCGCGCGCGGCGTTCAAGTCAGCTATGATCCCCCCGCCCCGCCGACGGGGCTCGTGTCGCTGACGCCACCCCCAGCAGCCGCACCCGGCGAGGCATTCACCGTAGGCGGCCAGATCGCCGAGCTGCCGGGTGCAAGCATCGCCTTGATCGACCCCGCTGGCCGCATCACGGACAGCGGGGTGCCGGACCGGCAGGGCCGTTTCCGCCTCACGGGCACGGCGCGCGCAGCGGGAAACAGCCTGTTCACGCTGCGGATCATGTCCGGAAAGCATCTCGCTGCGCAGGCGGCGGTTCCGCTCACCGTCCGCGACGTCAAGCTACCCCGGCTCCTCCTTCTGGCGGGCGCCCCCGGCCCGGAAGTCAAATATCTTCGCCGCTGGGCCACGGATGCCGGCTTCGACGTGACCAGCCGCATCAGCGTAGGCGGCGGCGTGCTGCTGGGCGATGCGCCCATATCGATCGACACCGCCACGCTTCGCGGGTTCGACGCCGTGTTGATCGACGATCGCAGCTGGGCCGGTCTCGGCGGCCAGCGCAACGCTCTTCTCGCCGCCGTGCGCGATGGGCTCGGCCTCATCCTGCGCGCCGGCGGCCCGCTCGACGGGACAACCCGCGCCCAGTGGCGCGGGCTCGGCTTCGCGCTGTCCGGAAACAATGTCGCCGCGCCGCTCGCCTTGCCCAAGCCGGCGGCAGCCGCCATGGCGCGCACGCGGCAAGACATTGCCAGCGCCGACGTGCCAGACGATATGCGCCTGCCGGCGGACTTCATCCCGGACGTCAGCCGCCTGGCGCTCTCCCCGGCCGGTGATCAGGCCGTTACCCTGCTCCGCGACGCCAGCGGCACCCCGATCGCCGCCTGGCGCGCTGCGGGCCTGGGCCGGGTCGCGCTCTTCACCGGTCTCGACAGCTATGCCCTGGCGCTGACCGGACATGGCGCCCTGTATGATGACTGGTGGCGCGCCCTGCTGCGCGCCGTCGTCCGGCCCGCGCCCGGCAGCGCGTCGTTGCCCGGCATCAGTTGGGCAGGCGAGCGCCTCATTTTGTGCGGCATCGGCGGCGATGCGCAGGTCGAGCGGCCCGATGGCGCGGGCGCGGCGCTTCAGCAAGTGGGCGCCTGCGCCGCCTTCTGGCCCGCTACCGCCGGCTGGCACCGCCTGCACGATAAGGACGCCGTCACCCCCTTCTATGTCCAGCCCGCAGACGCACTGCCGGCGATGCGCGCCGCGCGCAATCGCGACGCCACGCTGATGCTGCGCAGCACAGCGCCCCGCGATGCAAGCGTTCCATTTCCGACGCCCGGCCCCGCCTGGCCCTTCGCGCTTGCCTGGCTCATCGCCAGCGCGCTGCTCTGGTGGTTCGAACGCAGCCGCCTGGGCCGCGATCAGCCGACTCGGTCGACCATGTAGAAATCGCGCAGCGCACGCGCGTCGTGCAGCGCATTATGGGGCACCCGGCTATTGGCCGCCGCGCTGAAGCCCGCCGCGTTGATCAGTTCCAGCTTCAGCCCGAAATCGATTCCCGCCATGCGTCCCGGCCCGGTCACCAGCAGGGCGCAGAAATGCGCCAGATCCTCCGGCCAATCGGCGATGATGACCGGATCGGGATCGCCCGCCAAATAGGCCGCCACCAGATCGGCGGCTTCCGCCCGGTCCAGTTCATGGTCGATGCCGGGCGGCACATGGCGCAGATAGGGGATGACATGCCCCGCCACCCACGGCTCGATCACCTCCGGCAGCGGCAGCGAGACATAGCATTCCTGGTCGCCATGCTCGGGCACCAGAGCCACGCTGATCAGCGTGCCGCCAAAGCCGTTGAATTCGGTGTCGAGAAAATAGCGCATGAAGAAAGAGGCTGCCTGTGGAGAGTCGCAAGGAAGTGGCGGGCCGATAGCATCCGCCGCACGGGTCGGCCAATCGGCGGCCGCCCCACGCGACCGCCTGTAGCATTTGCGCGACGGAAGCCAAGCTGCCATGCACTCTGGCTGATCAGACGATGCTAGGGAATGGACATGACGCCGCGCGAATATCTGGGCTCCGCCGCCGTGCCGGGCGGGCAGGAGTTGAAGCTCTACCGCCGCGGCGGCGATTACATGATCGTGCTCGATCGCAACGAATTGATGAGCAGCCGCATGAGCGGTTCGGAAAAGCAGCTGGCGTTGATGACGATCGACCGGCTGCGCGGGCGCAAGGCGCCGCATCTGCTGATCGGCGGCTATGGCATGGGCTTCACGCTGCGCGCCGCCCTGGGCGCGCTGGCGCCCGACGCTGCCCTCACGGTGGCCGAGTTGGTGCCCGAAATCATCGCTTGGGCGCGCGGGCCGATGACAGACCTGGCGGCGGGATGCCTGGATGATCCCCGCGTGCGGCTGGTCATCGACGATGTTGTCGATGTCATCGCCGCGGGCCGCGGCAGCTATGATGCGATCCTGCTCGACGTCGACAATGGTCCGGATGGCCTCACCGCCGCGGCCAATGACCGGCTCTACGATCGCAAAGGGCTCGACGCCGCCCGCGCCGCGCTGAAGCCCGGCGGCATTCTCGCCGTCTGGTCCGCCGGTTCCGACGACGCCTTCACGCGCCGCCTGCGCAGCGCCGGCTTCTCGGTCGAGGAGGTCGCCGTGCGCGCCCGCGACAATGGCAAGGGGCCGCGCCACGTCATCTGGTTTGCACAAAAAGGCTGAACATGCTGCATAGCAGGATGCGCCCAGCCGCGCGAGAAAGAGCAACTTCATGACCATGCAAGGGATGCCGGCGTGATCCAGACCGTTTCCACTACCCCCTTCTCCGATCAGAAGCCCGGCACGTCCGGCCTGCGCAAGAAGGTGCGCGTTTTCGCCCAGCCCCATTATGCGGAAAATTTCATTCAGTCGGTGTTCGACAGCCTGGATGGCTTCGCAGGCCAGACGCTGGTCGTTGGCGGCGACGGCCGCTACCTCAACCGCGACGTCATCCAGACCGTGCTCAAGATGGCGGCGGCCAATGGCTTCGGCCGTGTGCTGGTCGGCCAGGGCGGCATCCTGTCCACGCCCGCCGCTTCGCACCTCATCCGCGCGTCGGGGGCCTTTGGCGGCCTGATCCTCTCGGCCAGCCATAATCCGGGCGGACCGGACGAGGATTTCGGCATCAAATATAATATCGGCAATGGCGGCCCCGCGCCTGAAAAGGTGACCGACGCCATTGCAGCCCGCTCGCTCGTCATCGACCGCTACAGGATCGCCGAAGCCGCCGATGCCGACATCGACAGCCTCGGCACATGCCAGATCGGCGACATGGTCGTCGAAATCGTCGATCCCGTCGCCGCCTATGCCGACCTGATGGCCAGCCTGTTCGACTTCGACGCGATCCGCGCGATGATCGCAGGCGGCTTCACCCTCGCCTTCGATTCGATGAGCGCCGTCACCGGCCCCTATGCGAAGGAAATTTTCGAGCGTCGCCTCGGCGCGCCCGCAGGCACGGTGATGAACGGCACGCCGCTTCCCGACTTCGGCCATCATCATCCCGATCCCAATCTCGTCCATGCCAAGGCCCTTTACGAGCGGATGATGGCGCCGGATGGGCCCGATTTCGGCGCAGCGTCGGATGGCGATGGCGATCGCAACCTCATCATCGGCCGACATTGCTATGTGACGCCCTCCGATTCGCTGGCCGTGCTCGCCGCCAATGCCCATCTTGCGCCCGGCTATGCGCAGGGTCTGAAGGGCATCGCCCGCTCCATGCCGACCAGCGGCGCGGCGGATCGCGTCGCCGAAAAGCTCGGCATTCCGCTTTGCGAAACGCCCACCGGCTGGAAATTCTTCGGCAACCTGCTCGACGCCGGCATGGCGACGATCTGCGGCGAGGAAAGCGCCGGCACCGGCTCGGACCATGTCCGCGAAAAGGACGGTATCTGGGCGGTGCTGCTCTGGCTCAACATCCTCGCCGCGCGCAAGCAGAGCGTGGCGGACATCATGACGGAGCATTGGGCGACCTACGGCCGCAACTATTATGCCCGCCACGACTATGAATCGATCGTCAAGGACAAGGCGGACGCCCTGATGGCCGCGTTGCGCGGCCGGCTCGACAGCCTGCCGGGCACGTCAAACAGCGGCGGCGCGATCCAGAGCGCCGATGATTTCGCCTATACCGATCCCACCGACCAGTCGGTCAGCCGCAACCAGGGCGTGCGCATCCTGTTCGCGGACGGATCGCGCGTCGTGTTCCGCCTGTCGGGCACCGGCACCGAAGGCGCGACGCTGCGCGTCTATATCGAACGCTATGTCGGTCCGGACGGCGACCTGCGCATGGAGACGGCCGAAGCCCTCGCGCCGCTGATCGCCGCGGCGCAGGAACTGGCCGACATTCGCGGCTTCACCGGCATGGATCGACCCAGCGTCATCACCTGATCCGCCGGACAGAAACTCACATCCGGGCAACAGGTCGGAAACAGGGCGGCGCTAGGGAGAGCGGGATCAGTCCCGTCCCGTCTCCCCGGATCCTCATGCGCCGCATCGCCCTCAGCCTTCTCGCAATCCTCGCTCTTTCGGCGGCGCCCACGCGCGCCGCCACCAGCGAGGATGAGCAATTCTGGCTCAACCTCACCAGCATGGGATCGATCAAGGGCGATCTCGTCTATTTTGCGGAAATCCAGCCGCGAGCGGGCGATGGCGTTTCCCGGATCGATCAGGCGCTCTTCCGCGGCGCGCTGGGCTGGAAGCTCTCACCGGCGGTGACCCTCTATCAGGGGTTCGCACATGTCGCCGTCCCGGTGGACGGCGGCCAGGACGTCAATGAGGAGCGCGGCTTCCAGCAACTCAACTGGACGATGGGCAAGCCCTGGGGCGGCGAGCTATCGTCTCGCACCCGGCTGGAGCAGCGCTGGCGATCGGATGGGGACGATATGGGCTGGCGGCTGCGGGAAATGCTTCGCTATGAAAAGCCGCTGCGCACGGGCAGCGACGCGCTCAACGCGCTCGTCTATGCGGAAGGCTTCGTCGCCCTCAACGACACCGACTGGGGCGCACGCGGCGGCTTCGACCAGTTGCGCAGCTTCATCGGCGCGGAGCTGGGCCTGCCGGGCGCGTCGACGCTGGAAGTCGGCTATCTCAATCAGCTCATCAACCAGCGCGGCGGCCGCTCGCGCGTCAACCATGTGGCGGCAGTCACCTTGTTCTTCCGCCACTGACGCCGGTCAGGCGGTCAGCGCCTCCACCAGCGCCTTGACCTTCTTTTGCCGCCATTGCGGCAACGGCGCGATCAGCCAATAGGCCAGCAGGGTCGGCGTCGTGTCGCCCACCTGCCGCACGCGGCCGGCGGCGATGTCGGCCTGCGCCAGCAGTTGCGGCACGCGCGCGCGTCCAAAGCCGTTCGCCGCCGCCTCGATCGCCAGGCCGCCATCGGCGACGCGGATCGTCGCGGGCCGATCGCCGGCCGGGCAGCCCGGCCAGTCGATCCGCAGGTCGGGACCGCCTGCTGCCGCCTCGACCGTCACATAAGCGGGTTCGCCGATCTTGACGCCTTCATGTTCACCCGGGCCGTCGGCCAGGCGCAGCGCGATGTCCAGATTGGCCTCGGTAAAATCGAGCGCCTCGTCCGCTGCGACCAACTGGAACGTCAGGTCGCGCTGGCTCGCCGCATAGGCGGCAAGCCGGGGCTGCAGCCATTTGGCGGTGATGTCGCGCGGCGCAGCGATGGTGAGCGCGCTGCTCGACTGGCCTGCCTGCATCGCCCGCACCGCTTCTTCGAACTGCAGGAAGCCCGCGCGCAAGGCCTCCAGCCCTGCTTCCGTTTCCGGGGTCAGTTCCAGCCCCTTGGGCGTGCGGCGAAACAGCACCACGCCCAGCATGTCCTCCAGCGCGCGGATCTGCTGCCCGACCGCCGCCGGTGTCACCGCCAGTTCGTCCGCCGCGCGCGTGAAGGCCAGGTGCCGCGCCGCCGCATCCAAGACGCGCAGGCCGTTGAGCGGCAGATGCGTCCGCTTCATTCGGCCACCGCCGGCGCGATCAGGGCGAAATGCGGAATCTTCACGTCGAATGTCTCGCCGTCCAGCCCGATCATGCGATAGCTGCCCTTCATCGACCCCGTCGGCGTGCCCAGCGGACAGCCGGAGACATAGTCATAGCTTCTGCCCGGCTGCACCACTGGCTGTTCCCCCACCACGCCGTCGCCATCGACGCTATGCTGGTTGCCGCGTCCGTCGGTGATGATCCAGTGCCGGGTCAGCAGCTGCACCGGATGGTCGCCCATATTCTCGATGCGGATATGATAGGCCCAGAACCAGCGCCCGCGGTCGGGCTCCGACTGTTCGGGCAGGTAGGTGACCGCCACGTGCACGCCGATGTCGCGCGTCGTCGCATGGAATGGGAAGAGCGCGAAGCTGGTCGTCATGGCTGACAGATGCGCCCTGCCCCTGGCAAGGTCAACGGCCTATCGCGCGCAGCGCCTGGTCGAAATCCGCGATGACATCATCGGGATCCTCCAGGCCGACGTTCAACCGCAGCATGTCCTCTGTGATGCCCACTTCCAGCCGCGCTTCCTCCGCCATGCCATAATGGGTGGTGGAGGCCGGATGCGTCATCAACGATCGGGAATCGCCGATATTGTTGCTGATATCGACCAGTTGCAGCGCGTTGAGCAGCCCATGCGCTTCGGCGCGGCCACCGCCGACATAGAGGGAGAAGATCGGCCCCGCCGCTTCCATCTGCTGCATGGCCAGGCCATGCTGCGGATGGCTTTCAAGGCCGGGATACAGCACCTTGGGCAGGCGCGTTTCCAGGAAGCGCGCGACCTTGAGCGCATTGTCGCTCTGCCGCCGGATGCGCAGGTCCAGCGTCTCCAGCCCCTTGAGCACCACCCAGGCGTTGAAGGCGCTCAGCGTCGGGCCGGTATTGCGGTGGAAGGGCAGCAGCACCCCGTCGATCCATTCGCGCGTGCCGCAAATGGCGCCGGCAAGCACGCGGCCCTGCCCGTCCATCATCTTGGTCGCGCTATAGGCGACGACATCCGCGCCGAACGCCATCGGCCGCTGCAGCGCGGGCGAAGCGAAGGCATTGTCGACGACGGTGGTGACGCCATGCGCCCTGGCGATGGAGCAGACGGCAGCGATGTCCACCACGTCCATGGTGGGATTGGCCGGCGTCTCGAAGAAAAACACCTTGGTGTTGGGCCGCAGCGCGGCTTCCCAGGCGGCATTGTCCCGGCCGTCGATCGTGGTCGTCTCGATGCCGAATTTGGGCAGCAGCGTATCGACCAGCCAGCGGCAGGAGCCGAACGCCGCCTTGGCTGCGACGACATGATCGCCGGCGGACAGCTGGCACAGCAGCGCCGCCGTCATCGCCGCCATGCCGGTGGCGGTCGCGCGGCAGGCCTCGGCCCCTTCCAACAGGGCGATGCGCTGCTCCAGCATTTCTACCGTGGGATTCTGCAGGCGGCTGTAGGTCATGCCGACCTGTTCGCCGGCAAAGCGCGCGGCGGCGTCCTCGGCCCGGTCATAGCAATAGCCGCTCGTCAGGAAGAGCGCTTCGGACGTCTCACCGTATTCGCTGCGCGCGGTGCCGCCGCGCACGGCCAGCGTCGCCGGCTTCCAACTCTTCGTGATTTCCGGATCCTGCCCGCTTTTCCGCTTCATATCGCCCTTCGCATATCCTGCTGAACGCGCGGCGTCGCGCCGCTCAATATCTCGGCCATCTGGCTCCTGTCGCCATTACCGCCCGACAGGATTACCGCAACCGTCTTGCCGCGCATCCGGTCCTTTTCCTGGATCAGCGCCGCCAGCGCCACCGCGCCCGCGCCTTCGGCCAGATTATGCGTATCCTCCCAATAGACGCGCACCGCCTGCGCCACTTCATCGTCGGTCACCGCCACGAAGCGGTCGGCGCGCGGCCCGAAATAGTCGAGCGCCGCCTGCACCGGGGTGCAGACCGCCACCCCGTCGGCGAACGTATGGGCGGTGGGGCTGGCCAGCAGCTTGCCTGCCTCGAATGATCGCTTGGCAGCATCGACATGCGCGGACACGACGCCGACGACGCGTGTGCGAAGGCCCAGGGCATCGCGCGCCGCGATCGTCCCGCACAGGCCCGATCCGCAGCCGACCGGCACATAGACGGTATCGAGGTCCGGCACCGCCTCGAACAATTCCAGTCCATAGCTCGCGACGCCCCGCACCAGTTCGCCATGATAGGCGGGCACCATGTAGAGCCCCTGTTCGTCCGCCAGGCGCAGCGCCTCGGCCTTCGCGCTGTCGAAGTCATGGCCATGCTCGATCAATGTCGCGCCAAAGGCGCGCATCGCCGCATTTTTCTCGCGCGCATTGCCATGCGGCACGACGATGGTGACGGACAGGCTCGCCGCGCGCGCGGCGCGCGCCTGCGCCTGGCCATGGTTGCCGCGCGTCGCCGTGATGATGCCGGTCACCTGCGGATGGGTGCTCCGCAGCCAGTCGATATAGGGAATGGCGCCGCGCGCCTTGAACGCGCCCGTCGGCGTATGGTTTTCATGCTTCACCCAGACCGTGCAGCCGGTGCGCGCCGCCAGCAGGGGCCAGGCATATTGCGGCGTCGGCGGCATCTGCGCATGGACCATGGCCGCAGCCGAACGGAGCGAGGGAAGCGAGAGATCGGTCATCCTGCGCGCTTATGGGGTCGGCGCGGGATAGGACAGGACCGATGGGCAG
>Ga0114901_1001613_pt1 | contig 12818 bp, 16 predicted proteins | sample MalvireepMed_s16_FD_89686 | JGI IMG/M metagenome (GOLD analysis project Ga0114901, IMG submission 89686) | Marine viral communities from the Global Malaspina Expedition - Malaspina viral metaG DeepMed_s16 | ecosystem: Environmental > Aquatic > Marine > Oceanic | place: Mediterranean Sea... | reverse complement strand
TGCGAACTCTTCGCCGTCCTTGCCGCCGCCGAATATGCGCGGCTGGAAGTCGAAGTTACGCTGCACAAGGGCGCGCATTTCGAATTCGGCGGAATCACCGTCGGCGGCCGCGATACGGTGCGCGAATTCGTCACGCGGACGATCCACGCCGAACCCGAAGCCACCAGTAACCAGACCGTTCGCGCGGTCCATTGGGGCCACGGGACGGGCAATTTCCTCGGTAATATCGATGTCGTGCGCCATGCGCAGAAGACCGACGCGGCACAGGATTTCAAGGGTTTGCTGCTGGAGAAAGGCGCGAGCGTAAACGCTGTCCCGCAGCTCGAGATTTTCGCCGACGACGTCAAATGCGCGCATGGCGCCAGTGTCGGCCAGCTCGACGAGACCGCACGGTTCTACATGGCCGCGCGCGGCGTCTCGCCCGAACTTGCCCGCCGCTTGATGGTGCAGGCGTTCCTCGGCGATGCTCTGGTTGCTCTCGACGATGACGAAACGCGCGAAACCTTGATGCAGATCGCGCTCGACAAGGTGGACAAGGCACTGTGAGCGTCGCTGCCACCCTTTCGCCTGCCGCCGATGTCCGTGCCGATTTCCCCGGCATGGTAACCGGCGATGGCGCGCCGTGGCATTACCTGGACACAGCCGCCACCGCGCAGAAACCGCAGGCCGTCATCGATGCGATGACCCGCGCACTCGGGGTGGATTACGCCACTGTCCACCGCGGCGTGTACGGACGTAGCGCGCAAATGACGCTCGGCTATGAAGCCGCGCGCCGCCGCGTCGCCGAATTCATCGGCGCGAAGGGCGAGGACGAAGTGGTCTTCGTCCGCGGTGCGACCGAAGCGATCAATCTGGTCGCGGCGAGCTGGGGCATGGCGCAGATCGGCGAGGGCGATCGCATCGTCCTGTCGATGCTGGAGCATCACTCGAACATCGTCCCGTGGCAGATGGTCGCCGAACGGACCGGCGCGCAGATCGATGTCTGCCCGCTGACCGAGGACGGCCGGATCGATCTGGGTGCGCTCGAAGCCATGATGACTCCGCGGACCAGGCTGGTCGCGCTGGCGCATGTCTCGAACGTTCTCGGGAGCGTGCTCGATGCACGCGCCGCGGCGGATATCGCGCATTCGGTCGGTGCGAAGCTGCTGCTGGACGGCTGTCAGGCCGCGCCGCGCATGGCGCTCGACATGGCGGCGCTCGGCTGCGATTTCTACGCGCTGTCGGGTCACAAGCTTTATGGCCCCACCGGGATCGGCGTGCTGTGGGCGCGCGAGGAAATTCTCGGTGCCATGCCCCCGTGGCAGGGCGGCGGCGCGATGATCGACCGGGTCACTTTCGAAAAGACGACTTATGCGCCGCCCCCGCAGCGGTTCGAGGCCGGAACCCCGATCATCACCGAGGCGATCGCGCTGCATGCCGCGATCGACTATGTCGCCGCGCTGGGACCCGACCGGCTGTTCGCGCATGAGGCGGGCCTTGCAAGGCAGCTGCGCGACGAATTGCGTGCGCTCAATTCGGTCACGCTGTTCGGCCCGGAAGAAAGCGCCGGCATCGTCAGCTTTGCGATCGAGGGGGTTCATCCGCACGATCTCGGTACCATATTGGATGAAGAGAATGTGGCGATCCGGGCTGGCCATCACTGCGCGCAGCCGCTGATGGATCATCTCGGGGTTCCCGCCACCGCCCGGGCAAGCTTCGGGCTGTATTCCGACGAAAACGACATCGCTGCGCTGCTGCGCGGTATCGAACGCACCCAGAGGATCTTCGGATGAGCGAAGGAACGAACAAGGACCAGGATTGGATCGCGGCACCATCGCCCGCAGACGTGGCAACGGCAAAACCGCCGCGCGCCCGGGTGGAGGATGCGGTCGATCCCGAGGAAAGCGCGCGCGCCACGATGGAGCGCAAGCGCGACTATCTCGAAGGGTTCCTGCAGAAAAAGCCCGAGGGCTTGCCCGCGGGCGCCCCGGGCGGCGACCTTTATGAAGCGGTCGTTGCCGCGCTGAAGGAAATCTTCGACCCGGAGATCCCGGTGAATATCTACGATCTCGGGCTGATTTACGGGGTTGAGGTCGATGACGAGAGCGATGTCACCGTCACCATGACGCTGACGACGCCGCATTGCCCGGTCGCCGAAACCATGCCTGCCGAAGTCGAACTGCGTGCGGCCAGCGTGCCCGGCGTGCGCGATGCGGAAGTCAATCTGGTGTGGGACCCGCCCTGGGGCCCGGACAAGATGACCGACGAGGCACGGCTCGAACTGGGGATGCTGTGATGGGCGATACGAAGACACGCGCTGCGCCGAAAGCAGCCGTCATCCTGACCGAGCGCGCGGAACAGCGCGTCGCGCAGCTGATGGCGAAAGCGCCCGACGAAGCCATCGGTGTCAAATTGTCGACGCCCCGGCGCGGCTGTTCCGGGCTTGCCTATTCGGTCGACTACGTCACCGAGGAAGCCAAGTTCGACGAGAAGATCGAAACCCCCGGTGGGACCTTCTATATCGACAGCGCCAGCGTGCTCTACCTGATCGGCAGCACGATGGACTGGGTGGAAGACGATTTCACCGCCGGCTTCGTGTTCGAAAATCCCAATGCCAAGGGCGCCTGCGGTTGCGGCGAAAGCTTCATGGTGTGACCCGCACCGTCGAGCTGACGACCTGGCTCGACGCGCCACCCGAGGCGGTCTGGTATCACGCGCAGACGAGCGCCCTGCTCCGGCATGTGGCTGCGCCGCTGATTCGCTTCGTGCCGTGCGGCGGGCGCTTTCCCTACCGCTGGACCCCGGGCGAATACCGCGCGTGGATGTTCGTCTTCGGGATACTTCCCATCGGCTGGCAGGTCATCGGGATCGAATTTCCCACATCTCCGCCCACAGCGCATGTGCTGCGCGACAATGGCCATTCACCGTTCATTCGCCGTTGGGATCACTGGATCGAAATCGCCCCCGGTGACGGCTGCACGCGGTACACCGATCGCGTGCATATCGATGCGGGCATGCTGCCGCCGCTGGTCGCAGGATTCGCGCGCCTGTTCTACGCGCACCGGCAAAAACGCTGGCGCGCGCTCGCCAAGAACGGTTTTCACGCGCTCCGCAAGTGAAGCTCAGTCTTCGGCGAGGAAATCGAGCAGCGCCTGCTCGTATTCGTCGATCTGACCATCGGCCTCGATCCGCGCTTCGAGCCATTCCCGCTCGTCATCGGTAACGGCGTATGCGCGGCCGACGGCCTCCGAGCGATCCGGAGCAGGCGCCTTGCGGCCGAAGACCTTGCCGAATGCATTGGGCGAGGCTTTGGCCATGCGGCCGAGAAAACCGCCGACCCGCGCCTGCGTATCGCCCATGAAGGCATCCAGTTCGGCCGCGCGTTCGCGGCTCAGCTGCGCATTCGGATCGCTGTAGGCCTGCAGGTAATTGGCAATGCCCTGCACGAACAGATGTTTCCATTCGGGGGCGTTATCCGCGCCCAGCGTTGCATCCTTGAGCCGGAAGAGCATTTCGGCTTCCTTGCGTCCCACGGCCGCGGGCCGTTCGCTTGCGGGGGCGAATATCGCCCGCCGCAGCAGCAATGCCTCGGCCGCGTTGACATTGCCGGCTTCGAGCATGCCGCCATTGCGCGTCGGCCCCGTCCCCTCGAGAACGGCGTGTTCGATCTGCGCGACCGCATAGTCCTTCAGCGATACCGGCACGTTCTGTGCGCATTCGAACACGCGCACCAGCAATTCGATCTCGGCCATCGAGCCAAGCGTGCCATCGGCGTCCAGCTGCGCCATCAGCCATGCCGCGTTCTCGGCATCGACATAGCCCCTCGGCGCACGCTGATTGACGACATATTCGCCCAGCGCCTCGACATAGAATTCCACCCATTCCCGGCAGCGCGACGTAAGCTGGTGGTTGAGCGCAACGATCGCTTCGGCCTCGGCCTGCGAGATATGCCCATCGGGCCAGGCTTCGCGCCGTAGCGCAAGCACCTCGCCCGGCGAAATCACGCCGTCCGCACCGAATTTCATCGCCAGTTCGCCGAAATGCACGCTCATCTGTACCAAACTCCCGCCTAACACCGGTTCGCGGAGCCTAGCGCGGTTTGCTTAAGTCCGGGTTAGCGGATGCGGGCTTCAGCGGCGCAGCGCGCGCACGCAGGCCGCGCGATCGACATCGAGCCCGTCGCTCGCGCGGCGTGCATCGACATAGGTTGCACTGGGTTCCGCACCCGGGCTGAGCGGATAGAGATAGATGTCGAGTACGCAGGCCTCGCCCACGAATTGCAGCTTCTTCGCGTCACCTTCGGTTACGTCGATTCGCGGCGGCCCGAAAATATTCGCCAGCGCGGTCTGGTTGCGGCCGATCACGCCTTCGAGGCCAGGCACATTCATGACCCGCGGCGCGCGGAAGTCGGGGGTCGACGGAGCCACCCGCACTTGCTGCGGCGGCGGCGCGGACGCCGGCCGCGACGGTGCAGTGGAGCCGGGTACGGGTCCGGTGGCGCAGGCGCCCAGCAGCGGCAGCAGGAACAGGACGGACTTACGCATGCGGACCTTTCTCTCGAGCGCGGTGGACGAGATGCGTCGCACTCGCCGCGCCCAGTATCGGGGCGAGGAGGTTGAGGAAAGGTATTGCAAGCAGCGCCACCACCACGGCGCCGAGCAGAAATCGGGTCGCGCCGCCAATCGGCGCGGCTTCGGCCGCATGCGCGCGGTGGGGCAGCCATACGGCGTCATGCAGTTCGCGCCCGACCAGCACGGCGTTGACCACGAGGAACACCGCTGCAGCGCCCACGCCGGTAAACAGCAGCAGGCCGGCAACCGGCAATGCCAGCGCATTGGCAACGAGCGTGCGGCCCAGCGAACGCAAGGCATGGCCCAGCTCCTCGCCGAACCCGATTCGCCGGGCGTTCGCCGCAGCTTGCGGGTAATGACGCTGCTCGACCGCGCGGACCACGTCCTCGGCAAAGAACTGCAGCACGAACAGCGCGACTACCCGGAACAGGAACCATGCAGCCAGCACGGTCGCCGCCGCCGCGGCCAGTGCACCGAGACCGGCGGCCTCGATCCCGAAGGCGGTACCGATCGCGCTGTGGAGCGCGACATAGAGCGCCGTGCCCCCCGCTGCGAAAACCAGCAGCGTGACCACTGCGGTCTTTGCCAGCACTTTCAGGATAGCGGGATCGCCGAGCTGGACGATCGCCAGAACAAGAGCGCGGGAAAGCGACACCATAGGGCCACTGCGATGCGCGCGCGCCCTGCCCAAGTCAACGCTGCCCTTGGCCAAACCCCGACGAGCCGCTAACCGCGCCCGACACACCGATTATCCCCTCCCCGGAGTACCCATGACCGAACCCCGTTACGACGTAATCGCCATCGGCAATGCCATCGTCGATGTGATGGCCCCTTGCGAAGAAGACCTGATCGCCGAACTCGATCTCAACAAGGGCGGGATGACGCTGGTCGACGAGGACGGCGCCCGGCGACTGTACGAGGCGATGGGGCCGGCGAAGGAAATTTCCGGGGGCTCTGCCGCCAACACGCTTGCCGGCATGTCGGCGCTGGGCGCGCAATGCGCATTCGTCGGGCAGGTGGCGCAGGACCAGCTGGGCGACGTCTTCAGCCACGACATTCGCGCGGTGGGGATCGATTTCGAGACGCCGGCCCGCGAAGGCCAGCCCTCGACCGCGCGCTGCCTCATCTTCGTCACGCCCGATGGCGAGCGGACGATGAACACCTTCCTCGGGGCAAGCCAGTTCCTCCCCCCCGCGGCACTCGACGACGAGCTGATCGCCAGCGCAGGCATCCTTTATCTCGAAGGGTATCTGTGGGACCCGGAAGAACCGCGCCGCGCAATGCGCCGCGCTATCGAGGTGGCACGCAACGCGGGCCGCAAGGTCGCCTTCACTGCCAGCGAGAGCTTCGTCATCGATCGTCATGGCGACGATTTCCGCGCGCTGATCGAGGAAGGGCAGATCGACATTCTCTTCGTCAATGAAAGCGAACTGGCGACGCTGACCGGCGAAGCGGATTTCGACGCGGGCCTGGTCATGCTGCAGGACAAGGTCCCCGTGCTGGTCGCCACGCGCAGCGCCAGGGGCGCCGTGGGCATTGCCAATGGCGCGCGCGCCGAAATTGCCGCCGAACCGATCGACAAGGTCGTCGACACCACCGGCGCGGGCGATCTCTTCGCAGCGGGCTTCCTCACCGGCCATGCCCGCGGCGAAACTCTCGAAACCTGCCTGCGCATGGGCGCGATCTGCGCCGCCGAGATCATCTCGCACTACGGCGCACGCAGCGAAGCCGACCTCAAGGCGCTGGTTGCCGAGAAGCTGGGCTAGGCCACCTTCCTCCGCCTACCGATGAAATCACCCCAGGCCCGTCCGGGGTCCGGCTTCGTCGCGCGTTAGGCCTGCTCCCGCCGCACTTCGCGCTGGCCGATGTCGCGGCGGCAGAAGCCGTCGGGGAAGGTGATCGCGTCGACCGCCTCATAGGCTTTTGCCTGCGCTTCGGTCGCGCTTGCTCCGCGCGCGGTGACGTTGAGCACGCGGCCGCCGCTGCTGGTCAGCGTCTCGCCTGCGAGTTTAGTGCCGGCGTGGAAGACCTTGGCGCCGCCGGCTTCGGCCTCACCCAGATCGATCGTACCGCCCTTCTTGGGCGTGCCGGGGTAGCCCTCGGCCGCCATCACCACGGTCAGCGCGAAATCGCCCGATAGCGCCGGCTCGGCGATGTCGCCCAGCCGTCCTTGCGCGCAGGCCTGCATCAGTTCGACCAGATCGCTTTCCAGTCGCATCATCAGCACCTGGCATTCGGGATCGCCGAAGCGCGCATTGTATTCGATCAGTTGCGGGCCGTCTTTGGTCAGCATGAGCCCGGCATAGAGCACGCCCGAATAGGGCGTACCCTCGGCGGCCATGGTGCGCACCGTCGGCTCGACGATCTCGCGCATGACCTGACGTTGCAGATCCTCGCTCAGTACCGGAGCGGGGGAATAGGCGCCCATGCCGCCGGTGTTCGGTCCGGTATCGCCCGCGCCCACGCGCTTGTGATCCTGCGCGGTGCCGATGGGCACGATCGCCGTGCCATCGGTCAGCGCGAAGAAGCTGGCCTCCTCGCCCATCAGGAACTGCTCGATCACCACTTCGCTGCCCGCGCTGCCGAACTTGCCGTCGAACATCTCGTCGAGCGCGTGCTGGGCTTCTTCGTAGGTTTCGGCGATGACCACGCCCTTGCCCGCGGCGAGCCCGTCAGCCTTGAGCACGAAAGGCGGATCGAAGCGCTTGAGCGCGCCCCACGCCTGTTCGAGCGAGACGCAGCGCTCGTAGCGTGCGGTGGGAATGTTCGCGCGCTGGCACAGCTCCTTGGTGAAGCCCTTGCTGCCTTCGAGCTGCGCGGCTTCGCGCGAGGGACCGAAGGTGTCGATCCCCGCCGCGCGCAGCGTATCGGCGAGCCCGTCGACCAGCGGAGCTTCGGGGCCGATCACCACCAGGGCGATCGCATTGTCCGTGCAGAAGGAGACTACGGCATCGTGGTTGCCGGCATCCAGCGCGGTGCATTCGGCATGTTGTGCGATACCAGGGTTGCCCGGCGCCGCCCACAGCTTGTCGCACAGCGGCGATTGCGCCAGTTTCCACGCCAATGCATGTTCGCGCCCGCCCGACCCGAGTAGAAGGATATTCATGGCCGCCGATTTCCCGTCAGATTCCGAAGATGCGAGCTTGGTAGCGAAGCGCCGCACGGGCGACAACGCCGAGCCGCTCAGCGTGAGCGAAATTTCGCAGGCGTTGAAGCGGACGGTGGAAGACCGCTTCGGTTTCGTGCGCCTGCGCGGGGAGTTGTCGGGGGTGAAGCGGGCGGCATCGGGCCACATGTATTGTGCGCTCAAGGACGAACAGGCGGTGATCGACGGGGTCATGTGGCGGGGCAATACCCAGCGCCTGCCGTTCGATCCCGAAGACGGGCTCGAAGTGGTCGCCAGCGGGAAGGTGACGACCTATCCCGGCCGTTCCAAGTACCAGATCGTGATCGAGCGGATGGAGCTGGCGGGCGAGGGCGCGCTGCTCGCGCTGCTCGAGAAGACTCGCGTGAGGCTGGCGTCGGAAGGCCTGTTCGCGGCCGAGCGCAAACAGCCGCTGCCGTTCCTGCCGCGAACGATCGGCGTGGTCACCTCGCCCACCGGGTCGGTGATCCGCGATATCCTCCACCGACTTGCCGACCGCTTCCCCAGCCGCGTGATCGTGTGGCCGGTGCTGGTGCAGGGGAAGGGTGCTGCCGAGCAGGTCGCGGGCGCGGTCCGCGGGTTCGCGCAGATGCCCCGCGAACACCCCGACCGGCCCGATCTGGTCATCGTCGCGCGGGGTGGCGGGTCGATCGAGGATCTGTGGAGCTTCAACGAAGAAGCGGTGGTGCGCGCGATTGCCGAGTGCCCGATCCCCACGATCTGCGCGGTCGGCCATGAAACCGATACCACGCTGGCCGACTACGCCGCCGATCGCCGCGCGCCAACGCCGACCGCCGCGGCGGAAATGGCGGTGCCGGTGCGCGCCGAGCTCGCCGCGGTGCTGGCCGATTTCGAAGCGCGCAAGAAACGCGCGATCCTGCGCCCGGTACAGCTGGGGCGCGAACGGCTGCAGGCGCGCGCCGACCGGCTCCCCCAGCGCGAGGCGCTGCTGGAGCCGCATGCGCAGCGGCTCGACGATCTGGCCGAACGCCTGCGCCGGGGCTTGCGCGACCGCGCGGCGCAGGGGCGCGAAAAGCTCTCCAACCTGCGGCTGGCCCCGGTCGTGCTCCAGCGCAATCTGCGCGAGGCGCAGCGCGCGCTCGCCGGGCTGAAGCTCGCACCCGCGCTGGTCGAACGCCCTCTGGCCGAGCGGCGCGAGCGGTTGGCGGCGCTGACACGGCTGGCCGGACAGCTTCATCCCGACCGCCCGCTGGCGCGTGGCTATGTGCGCGTCACCGGACCCGACGGGCGGACCATCCCCGACCGGGCGGCGGCGGCGCAGGAGGCGGCGCTTACGCTCAAGTTCCGCGATGGCGAACTCGTGGTGGCGACTGGCATGGAGCCTCCTCTCCCCGCGCCGCGTCGCAAGCCGCGCAAATCCGGAACCCCGCCCAAGCAGGATGATTTGTTCGGGTGACGCGCAAATGCTAGGGACGCCGCCATGTTGATGAACAAGAATTCGGGCCCGGCGAATGGCGAGGCCAAACTGCAGTACGGCCCCTCGGGCTTTCGCGTCCTGCGCGCGGGCAACCATGTCTTTTGTGCGATGAGCGGGGTGCCGATCCCGCTCGACGAGCTGCGTTACTGGTCGGTCGAGCACCAGGAAGCCTATGCCAGCGCGCAGCTCGCGACCGAGCGGCTCGCACCGTGAATCCGATCCGGGTCGCGCCGCTCCTCCTCGTAGCCGCCGCCTGCGTTCCGACTGCCGAGCCGGAATCCGCGGCCCCGGCCGAAGTCGTACAGCCCGTACGGGCCACGCCTGCGCCGGTGCCCACTCCCACACCCAGCCCCAGCACGGCCGCTGCCCCCGCGCCCCTATTCACCTTCGATGGCGAGCTGGAGCAGGGCGGCTGGATCCGGGGGCGTGTACCCGCCGGAACGGTGGAAGCCGCGCTCGGCGAAGAACCGTTGTCGCTGGACGAAGACGGGCGGTTCTTTGCCGCCTTCGACCGCGATGCGGACCCGGCCGCGACCCTGCGGGCGACGCTGGCCGATGGCCGGACCGTCACCAGCCCGCTCGCGATTGCACCGCGGGCCTGGGACATCGAACGCGTGAACGTCGCACGCCGCGCCGGTGGAAGCTCGGCATCGTTCATGCGGCGCCGCCAGCCCGAACTCGACGCGATCTGGGATGCGCGGCTCAGGGAGACCGGGGCGACGGGCTGGCGACAGGATTTCATCTGGCCGGTCAAGGGACGCATTTCGGGCCGCTTCGGGGCGCAGCGTATCTACCGCGGCGAACCGGGCAGCTACCACTCGGGCATCGATATCGCGACCGGTGGCAGCGGGACGCCCTATGTCGCGCCTGCCGACGGCGTGGTGGTGCTTGCGGCCGAGGATTTCAGCCTCGAGGGCAAGCTGCTGATCATCGACCACGGCCAGGGCCTGAACAGCGCGTTCCTGCATTCCTCGCGTCTTTACGTGAGCGAGGGCGAGCAGGTCCGGCAGGGCCAGCATATCGGCGATATCGGCGCATCGGGCCGCGCGACCGGGCCGCATCTGCACTGGAGCCTGAAATGGCGCAATTCACGTCTCGATCCCCTGCTCTTCACCGGGCCGATGCGTTGAGCGCTTGACGCGCGTCCGCGCGCTCTGGAGAGACCCGCTCGCATGCGTCCAAAGCGCCTTCTCCTTGCCGCCGCGCTGACGGTCGCGCTCGCCCCCGGGACCTGGCTGCGCTCGCCCCCGCCGCCCAGCGCATTGCAGCCGCACGTCACTCTGACACCCATCGCGGCGCAGCAACGCACGGCTGGGCCCTTCACTTTGCTTGGCGCATGGGAGCTGGCGGGCGATCGCCTGCGCTTCGGGGGAATCTCGGCGCTCGTCGCCTTGCCCGATGGCCGCTTCCTTGCCGGCAGCGATACGGGGCGCAAGCTCGAGTTCCACCGACCCGATCGCGGGCGCCGGACGGGCCTGTTCAGCGCGTTCGAGCCGAGCGAGACATCCTACAAGATGGGGCGGGACCTCGAATCGCTGGCGGTAGATCCGGAAACCGGAACGGTCTGGGCCGGCTATGAATATCGCGAAGCGATCGTCCGGCTCGACGCCGCTTTCCGGCCCGACAAGGAAGTGCGGCCAGCGCTGATGGCGGATTGGGCCAGCAATTCGGGTGTCGAATCGCTCGTTCGTCTCGCCGATGGACGCTTTCTCGCGATCGAGGAGCGTTCGCGCCGCTGGCGTGGATCGCGGCATATGGCGGTGCTGTTTTCAGGCGACCCGCTGGAGGACGACAATCCGCAAAGCGTGGTCGTCGATATTCCTGCCGGATATCGTCCGGTCGATGCTGCTCCGGTCGGAAAGGGCCGCGCGCTGGTTCTGCTGCGGCGTCTGGACTGGGGCATCCCGCTGGGGTTCGAAACCGCAATCGCCGAACTCGATGTCGACGCGCCCGACGATGACGGGATCGTGACGGCCCGCCTGCTGGCCGAACTGGGAAAAACCATCCCGCGCGACAATTACGAGGGCCTGACCCTTACCGAGGATGCCGATGGGCAGCATGTCTGGCTGATCTCGGACGACAACTTCATGTCCTTCCAGCGGACGCTGCTGCTCAAGCTGCGGTGGCAGACACGCGAAAAGGCGCGCGAGTAGCCCTCGCGCGCCTTTCGAACCGCCGCAGGTGCCGGGGCGCCGCAGCGCCCGCACGGCTTATGCGGAAGCGGCGTTCGCCTTCTTCAGTTCACGCTTCACCTTGAGCGCGTTGGTCGACAGCTTCTCGTCGCTGGTCTTGAGCAGCCAGTTGTCGAGCCCGCCACTGTGTTCGACCGAACGCAGGCCCTGCGTCGACACGCGGAACTTGAAGCTGCGATCGAGCTTCTCGCTCATCAGCGTGACGTTCTGCAGATTCGGCAGGAACACCCGCTTGGTCTTGTTGTTGGCGTGGCTCACATTGTGACCGACCTGGCGGCCCTTGCCGGTGAGTTCGCAAATGCGCGACATGATACGTCTCTCGTTCGAGTGTTGGTGCCCCGAAAATCGGGTTCGGGGCTCGGTTTGTCCCGGAAAGCGGCGCGGATAGCGGCGAGGGGCCGAATCGTCAAGGTAGATGCGTTGTTGCGCCGGTTCGCACAGGCACCTACCATACACTTCCAATCCTTAGGAGCACTTCTATGCGTAAATTTGTCCTTGCTGGCGCGGTTGCCTTTGCCTCGCTGTCGCTGGCGGCATGCGATGTCGACCAGACGGAAGAAGGCGAAATGCCCGAAGTCGATGTCGATGGCGGCAACATGCCCGAATTCGACGTGGAAGGCCCCGAAGTGAATGTCGACACCGGTACCGAAACCGTCGAAGTTCCGACGCTCGACGTCGATGTCGATGGCCCGGACGATGCCGCTGGCGAACCCGTAACCGGCGACGAATAAGTATCGGCGCGCGGTCCTCGGCATCGAAACGGACGGCAAGCGCCGTGATCGATCGGCGCTTCATGGACCGCGCGCTTGAACTGGGGTGCGCCGCCGCCGCCGCGGGCGAGGTGCCCGTCGGCGCAGTCGTCACCCGGAACGGCGCAATCGTCGGCGAAGCGCACAATGCGCCGCGCGATCTTCACGACCCCACTGCCCATGCCGAAATCCTCGCGATTCGCCGCGCTGCCGAATCGCTCGGCGCCGAGCGGCTGACCGATTGCGACCTGTGGGTCACGCTGGAGCCATGCGCGATGTGCGCGGGCGCGATCGTGCACGCGCGGATCGGCCGGCTGTATTACGCGGCCAGCGATCCGAAGGGCGGGGCAGTCGAACATGGCGCGCGCGTTTTCGACCAGCCGCAGTGTCTCCATCGTCCCGAAGTCTATGCGGGAATCGGCGAGCAGCGCGCCGCGGACATGCTGCAGGGGTTTTTCAGGCAGCGACGGTGAACGTCGCCCGTTTCGCGGCAAAGAGCCGGCTAAATGCCGCGCCAGATCTTGGCCGGGGCGGCATCACCCGCGCCGAAGCGCGTCCGGTCGCAGCGTGCGGGCATGAACCGCTTGTCGTAACATAGCCGCAATTCCTCCAGCCAGCCGCGCGCATTCAGCTTCACGCCCACTGCCTCGCGCGGCCAGCCCCTGTTGGCATCGACGAAGCGGGTGCGGATCGTGCCGGCAGTAAGCCCGTCCTCGCGGCTCACCCGGTCGTAATCGGGCAAGC
>Ga0114901_1001611_pt1 | contig 12833 bp, 13 predicted proteins | sample MalvireepMed_s16_FD_89686 | JGI IMG/M metagenome (GOLD analysis project Ga0114901, IMG submission 89686) | Marine viral communities from the Global Malaspina Expedition - Malaspina viral metaG DeepMed_s16 | ecosystem: Environmental > Aquatic > Marine > Oceanic | place: Mediterranean Sea... | reverse complement strand
ATGGGTCTATTTGGCTATCCGGTGCTGATGGCGGCTGATATCTTGATGTTCAATGCCACTCACGTTCCTGTAGGCCGTGACCAGATCCAACATATTGAGATGGCGCGCGATATCGCTGGTACTTTCAATCATAGATATAAACCACTATTCACCTTACCAAGCGCAGTAGTCGATGATGACACTCCATTACTGACGGGCCTTGACGGCCGTAAAATGAGCAAGAGCTACAGTAACACTATTCCGCTGTTTGGCGAAACCAATCCGCAAGTGAGCTCAGAGAAGCAAATGCATAAAGCCATCATGAAAATTGTGACCAACTCACAGCTGCCTGATGAGCCAAAAGACGCGGATGATTCGGCTATCTTTGAGATATATAAAGCCTTTGCTACTCCTGCTGAGATCGCTGATATGCGTGCGCAATTTGCGACAGGTATTGGCTGGGGCGATGCCAAACAAGCGCTCTTTGATAAGATTAATAATGAGATTGCCCCGTTCCGCGCGCGTTATGAAGAGCTGATGGCTAATCCAAAAGAGTTAGAAAAAATCTTGCAAATGGGCGCAGACAAAGCTCGCCGTCATAGCCGTAAACAGCTTGATAAAACGCGCCGCGCCATCGGTATTCGCCCGCTAGCTAAACTCAAATAATCCGTTAGCTAGTCAGATTAAGATGCCTTCAACGATTAGCATAGCGCCTAATGCTGCCTCTGATTTAGCTGACCAGGCGTCAACTGATACGACTGATGCCGCTCTGCGCATTTATCAAACGCCAGTAGCAAACCTGCCCGAGGACTTATATGTACCGCCTGGGGCTTTTGCAATTTGGCTTGAGCAGTTCGCAGGGCCGTTAGACTTTTTGTTGTATCTCGTCAAAAAAAACAACGTCGATCTAACGCAAATGGATATTTTGCCGATCACTGAGCAGTATTTGGCTTATATTGGCGAGCTTGATAGTGATCATTTTGAGCTCGCTGGCGATTATCTATTGATGGCCTCAACTTTGATTGCTATCAAGACAGAGCTGCTGCTACCAAAACCGCAAACCCCAACTGATGAACGTGACCCAAAAGCGGAGCTGATTGAACGCCTAGAAGCTTACGCGCAAATCAAAGAAGTAAGCAGGCGTTTAGATAGCTTAGTTCGTCTTGAGCGCGATGTGTTCTTAGCTATGGTTAGTTTGCCAAGTACGGATGTCATGCAAGCTGAGCTACTTTGCTACTCACCTACTCTACTGATCGATAGCTTATTTAAGATGCAACTGCAGCCTGATTATCAAATGCATAACATCAAAGTCGACGCGGTGCCCCTATCTGATCGAATCGCTAGCATTAGTCGGCAGTTAAGTACTGGTAGTGCTCGCTCCTTTTATCAGCTATTAGACAAGTCGCAAGGCAGAGTCGGCGCAGTAGTGAGCTTCGTAGCGGTGTTAGAGCTCATGAAAAGACAATTGGTAGGCGTAGTTAGTAGCGATGTAGAAGCTGATAAAGAGGCTAGCCAGATAAACTCGTTAACTTTGCAATGGTTGCTGTAGTGTTCGCCGTTGGCGTTTAATTCATTCGTAAATAGAACAGACATGATAAATAATAACGATATCTCTAATACTAAAGAGCATAGCCTACAAATAGAGGTGCTACTGCACGCCTCAGATGCACCGCTGACTGATAAAGCTCTACGCAAGCATCTGTCTGTGTCTGCTAAGGAATTAGAGCAAGCATTAGCGGAATTACAACAGCGCTTAGCTTCTAGTGTGTTAAGACTTCATCAAACCGCTAGCGGCTACCGTTTGCAAATCGCTGATGACTATAGCGCGCTCATTCAGCGTGTGTTTCCACAGCGGCAACAGCGTCTTAGCCAGGCGCTACTTGAGACGTTAAGCGTCATTGCCTATAAGCAGCCGGTCACTCGTAGCGACATTGAATACGTGCGCGGCGTGACTTTATCTAGTAGCCTGTTAAGACAGCTGTTCGATAAAGGTTGGATTATGGAAGAGGGCTATAAAGACACTTTAGGACGTCCAGCGCTACTGCATACTACCCCGCAGTTTCTGGACGCTTTTGGATTGACAGCTTTGGACGAGCTGCCACCGATGCCGGATTTAAATCAGCTTCGTGACAACTCTTAATGTCATCGTAAGTAGTACTCACCCCTTTATTTCTCTAACTAATATAAAGGCCTCAGCTGCATGAACGCCCACACAGTAGCCGCGATGTTGAGCTAATAGCTCTATATGCTTAAGACTACGCGAATGCGGCACTGCGCGCATCTCATCTTCATAGGCCGTGACAACTTCCATCTTTGTAGATAAATAATCGCTAATATCAATAAAGACATTAGGAATAAAGGGCAGTACACTTGGCGTTTGCCACTCAGTGCTTGAGAGCACCTCAAACGCATAAATGGCTTTTACACTAAAACCTGGCTGCGGGCGACAGGCAGTCATTACCGCTCTGTGCGTGATTTGGTGGTCAACATTCAAGTCGCCGATATGATGAGTATAGATAATCTCCGGATTGATCTCTTTTATTTTAGCTTCGACTTCTTTGACAATATCAAGGAGCGGCAAGGCATCCATACTATTATCAGGGAAGCTTAGATTCGTCACTGAGCTTACCTTTAATATTTCAGCCGCCTGTTCAGCCGCGCTTAAACGCGCGTCTGCCTCATTAGCGACGACCTTACGCGCGCCAACACCATCAGTCATAAATAACAAATGCACGCTATCGCCCTCAGCCACATGCCGAGCAAGGGTACCTGAGCAGCCAAGCGCTTCGTCATCAGCGTGGGCGGCGACCACCAAAATAGTTTTACTCATCAAATAACTCCCAAGCAGTAGCAGTTCCGCGAGTGACCGCGACCTTTAGGCGTTTACCTATGATGTCCTGCTCATACTTAGGCGCTAAGCCAAAGCCTGGACGGATACGGCGGATGCTATCTTCGGTAACCACGCTACCAGCCGGCAGATCCTTTACAAAATAAACAGAGCGTCTAAATTTTACGTTAGCCTCTTCCGCAGGCTTTCTATCGTAACCCACCTCACCAAGTGACAACCAAGCATCATGGGTTTGCTCGACCAAAGATGTTAGCTCGTCAGGTTCTATTGAAAACGAAGAGTCAGGCCCTTTATCTGATCGATCCATAATAAAATGCTTCTCAATCAATGTCGCACCAAGCCCGGTAGCGACGATAGCAGCAGTATTTGAGATAGTATGATCAGATAAGCCAATCTGCACCCCTAGCTTTTCTCGCATATCATTGATCGTTAATAAGTTTGATTGCTCAATAGGCGCAGGATAACTACTCAGGCAGTGGAGCACGATTAGATCCTCACATCCGCCCTCTCTTGCTGCGGCAACCATCTCCGTTATCTCAGCGAAATTTGCCATACCGGTTGATAGAATCATAGGCTTTTTTGTTGAGGCGACGTATTTAATTAAGGGCAAATCGGTTGCTTCAAACGAGGCTATCTTGTAAGCGGGAACGTTCATATCTTCTAGCAGGTCAACCGCCGTTTCATCAAATGGGGTCGAAAAACAAGTGATATCTATGCTGCGCGCATGCTCAAACATAGCTTTATGCCAAGCAAAAGGCGTCTGTGCCTTTTTATATAAGTCATAAAGCTGGTAGCCCTTCCACAGTCCATCTTTGATAATAAAGTCGTCAGTATCACAATCGATAGTCATCGTATCAGCAGAATAGGTTTGCAATTTGATACCATCAGCGCCGCACTTTTTGGCGGCCGTTATGGTATCTAGAGCTTTTCGTAGCACCCCATTATGATTGGCAGACAATTCTGCCAGTATGTACGGTCTAAAATCTCGACCTATTTTGCGTCCGTCAATTTCGATATAAGACATGTATCAATCCTTTCGTTTAATCGTTACCGTAGCAGTGATCTCGTCTGCCCCCAAACGGGCTTGTTCAAACTCTATATGATAAGACTCAGTCTGTATAAAAGCTTTGGGATAGTTGGGTGCATCTAGCATACGAATATAATCATAGACTTGGCTAAGCGTTAAGTTATTTGGAACCCTGCTCTGCTCAGGTTTTCGACGCTCAAAGCTCACTACTTCACCTTGCTGCGCGCTAGGGGTTATCTCTTTGCTGATAAGCTCTGCGATTATCTCCCAAGTCATTTTACTTGCCCGCTCATAGATCGCTTCGGCTCTACCCGCGAGGCTTAGGGGTTTTTTGAGATATACGGGACCGGTATCTAACCCCTCCTCCATTTGTAGCGCTGTCAAAACGGTCTGTTTATGACCGCGGACAATCAGGTTTTGTAGCGGCGATCCGCCTCGTCCGTAAGGCACGTCAGTCATATGAAAACAAACACATTCATACTGATTAACAATATCAGCGGGTACTATCCAGCGCCAATGCGGAAAGAATATATAACGAGGGTTAAAGCCTGAGTCTATAAGCTCGTTTAACTCATTCGGAGTTGATACATAAGCCCATTTGCCTGCAAGCTTAGGGGTATGTGTATCAAACTGCGCTTGGTTCCACTCCCCTATAGCAGCCACAATATAGTGCATCATGTTCTTCTAACCCACTTCATATTGAGCACTTTGTGACCATTCTGATAAAAACGCTTGTCCACTAAAAAGCCAAATTTTACATATAATCCTACTGCCCTTTGATTATACTCATAGACCTCAAGATTCAAAGTTCTAAAGGATAAAATATCTTTGAAGTAAGTGAGCGCAGTCTCCATCAGTATCGATCCCATTTTGTCTCTCTTCTCAAACAGATTGGCATAGATACCAAATACAGCGCTTTTATCTTGATGGTCTATATCAGTAAAGTAGATAACGCCTAGCAGCTGCTGTTTTGACTTTACGACAAAATACTTTTTATCATCATTACCTTTTAGGCTAGCGATAAAATTCAGATGAGCGTTTTTATCGATAACAGCTTGGTTGTGCATCTGCTCTCTAACTTTGGGATAATTGCGCATCTCAAGTACACTATCTTTCATTGCGTTATCTAAAGTCGTAAAATCTAATAGCTCAACCTCGCCAAAAGTAGGGGTTGATATTGTCATGCCTGAGTTGATAGCTGAGTTCATAACTGATAGCCTTGTAACATATAATCCACCACTCTTTTGACGCCTAAACCATCGGTAACGTGTTTGGCACTGTTTGCTAAAGGCGTTATCCAAGACTCTATATCTTTAAGTACTTCTGGTAATTCACTGACATCATTTAATAGCTTAATAATGTTATCTTTTGCCAAATCTTCAGCGATTCGGCGCTGATTTTCGGCCGTCACTATCTGAATAGTCGGCAAGCCTAAGCAGCAGCGCTCCCAAGTGGTAGCACCTGCTGCCCCTATTGCCAAATCGGCATGACTCATAAGCTCTGCCATATTGCCCACGTTAGTCTTGGCTATAGTCCGTACAGGCATACTAGCCGCTTGCTGTTGTATAGCCTGTAGATGCGGCGCCGTTGCTCCCATAACTACAGTGATGACAACGTGCGGACTCATTTTTATTCTAGCTAATTGAGCTAATAGTGCACCTGTATAATTCTCAGGGTCAGCGCCGCCTAAGGTGATTAAAATGTTGTTAATAACAGAGCTGCCCTTACGCTCAGGTTTTTTATTATGATCAAAGCTGTTGCCACGACGCTCAAGACTATAGGCGCGCCACTGGGCGAACTCATCTCTTAGTAGAGCAAACTGAGTACCGGCTAAGACTGTACAGCTATTGGGTACTAAGCCTTGGTATTTAGCAGTCGTTGCGCCGTAGTTTTGATCGAGTAATATATCAGCTAAATGCTCTCGATCACCCAAATCATCTATCACCATAAGCTTATTATAATAAGGTTGTAGCCTTTGCTCCCAGCGTTTATCTAGCGCATAGTGGTCTACGATTAACCAATCGGGCTGTAATTTTTGTAAGATACCTAGACATTCTGTAATGTCTTGCCACTGCGTGGTACCGAGCCAATCTGCATGAAATAAAGGCTGTCGTTGTTTACATTGATTTTGCTCATTAATCGACAGCTCAGCGCTATTGTTATTCTCGTCAGCGCCAAGGGTATACACTTTAAATCCTGCTTGGGCAATCTTTTCTATCAGATTGCCTGCATGATTACGGCACATAAAGGAGCACTCAGCGCCTTGCTGGTAAAGCTCCTTAGCCAAAGTCAAACAGCGCATCACATGACCTGTACCCATTTGAATAGAAGCATCAACTCTAAATACTACGTTCATAGCAGTCACAATGTTTGCTTATTTTGAATGGATAAAGCCTGAGCAAACTGCAAGTCAGTGTAATCGTCTATATCTACTGCACTTTTTATAGACATAGGCTCAAACGTATGATTTGGTGAATAAAAAGTCTTATGTGTCAACAGCGTAGCAGTATTCGATATCCAAATAGCGCCTGTCGGACAATACAGTTTAGGTAAATCTTGCGAGCGACTGGCGAAGGCTTCAGGAAAAAGTTTCACTGGCCGCCCTAACTCATCTAATTTAGTCGCCCACCATGGGTTCATCCAGCCGTATTCAAAACAGCTGATTTGCGCGGTGCGTTGATGCTGCTCAAAGCTGGCCAGCGCTGCCCTAATATCCACGCTATCGCGCAAAGGACAATTCGCCATCAGCTGCACCACGACCTTATAGTCTTCTTGCCAATAATCCATAGCCTGCTGCAAGGCCGCTGCGGTCGCCTCGCTTACGCTAGAATGATCGTCAGCGTATTGTTCACGCAAAAATGGCACTTCAGCGCCCAAACTTTTAGCTACTTCTGCAATCTCTGGGTCATCGGTTGAGACCAATATACGTGTGAATGCTCCTGAGTCTTTAGCGGCCTGAATACTCCAAGCGATCATCGGCTGACCATTAAAGTCAATGATGTTCTTTTTGGGTATTCGCTTTGAGCCGACCCGAGCCGGAATAATAGCTATGTTTTGATTTACCCCGATGTTTTGATCTACCATAGTGTCCAACCGTCATCTGCTTGAATGGTTTGGCCATTGATTGCTCTTGCGCTAGCAGATATCAGAAGATCTAAAGGACCGATTATGTCGTTCTCAGCGAGCATTCGCCGACTTGGGGTCAGCTTGGCATAACGGGCTTTAAAAGCATCATCAACGCGGCCTTCAACACCGCCATACGCCACACAGTTCACCCGAATATTGCTATCTGCCAATCGCACGGCAAGCTCTTTGGTCAGGTGCATAAGGGCCGCCTTGGCAACGCCATATTGAATGGGTGAGCTTTTTAACGGATCATCATATAACTGCGGATTCGCTGCTACAACGCCATATTGCGAGCCAATATTAGTTATCGTTCGCAGGGCATCGGCTTGAGTATTAAACAGTGCCATAGATAACTCATAGGGTACAACCACATCCATGAGATACTCAGCCATAAAGTCATCACGCTTGGCTTGCCCGTTGTCATCTGTCTGCAAAAAATCCAAACTACGCGCGTTATTCACCAAATGATTAACTTTGTAGCCTTTGTTCTCGATAGTTTCAACAAGTTTTGGCGCCACATTGTCTTCTGTCAAATCAACGACTAAAGCTATTAGTCGGTCATTAACGACTTTATTGTTAGCTGTGCTCTCACTGTTATTAGCCGTATAAATATTCAAATTACCACTTAGCGATGCAATCAAGCTATCGCCGCGCTCCTTGCTAGTGGTGGTAAACAACACCTGCCAGCCTTTTTTAAAAAAGTGTGCCACAAATATGCGTCCAAACTTACCTGTACCACCGGTAATGAGAATACTTTGCTCGCTCATATTCCACTCTCCAGCAAGCTAACAACTTGTTCGTTAAATGCTCTATCAGATGCGATCTTTTTATTATTGATGCCGTTTATGAAGGCTTGTAAAGCGGCTCTAAAGGCCGAAAAAGAATCGGTAAACGTCAGATCTTGCCAATCATTGTCTCCAAATACTCTGATAGTAATCGGTGTCTTAGCCGCGCCTACCGCAAAAAAGTTGGTTTGAATACCGCTTTGCCAGCGTACCATCAAGCTGCCTGTTTCATCTAACGCTTCATTTGAGCTATTTATTCTACTATCCATTTTGCTTTGAGGTAACGAGACCGTTGCGATAGCAGTATCACCTTTTGGTAGCATATTGAGCACAGGCTCGATAATATGCACAGCGTACTTTTGCCAAGATTTGGGCGTATGCGCGGTGATTTGTTGTATTTGTCCAAGTCGCTGCTTATCAGCTTCGCTTAGCATCAACTCTTGGCTATATCTCAGCGCTGAGCAGGTAAATATCTGCCTCTCGTATTGCTGCAAACTATATAATTTGTCTAAAGCCGCTAATGATAGGGCAATGGGTTTATCAATATAAATCGGCAGTCCTGCGCGCAAAAAAGGCTCTGCGTATTTTAGATGATTTTCGGCATCATCACGCGCCAGCAGCACCGCATCGACCTTGCCTAGCATATCGCTATAATTTGACACTACTTCTTTGATATGCGCCGCCTTGGCAATATGTCTGGACTGCGCAATATCTTGCGTCCATACAGCCACCACCTCAGCACCCTCTAGACGGCATTCAGGCCAGCTTTGCTGCTCAAGATAACGCGGAATCACAGGATAACCGCAGTCCTCCATAGCGTCAGCATCGTAACCATTAAAAATAGCGCTCCATGAGTATGGATGCCCATTGCCTTCAGATAAGCCTATAACCCCTAGTCTTAAACTCATAGTTGCCACCTTGAGGGGTTAATCAAACCTTCATCGGCGGACTGTAGCTCTAAAGGCGGCGCTTTAGTCGCAGTATCTATAGCAGCCGCAATCTCATTGAGCTGAGCTAAATTATCCACACCGACAATAATTTTATCTATATCGGGATGCTGGTTTAGGTAGCCCAAACAGGCTTGTAGTGCTGAAATATTATTAGCATTAAGCCAATGATGATAGCTCTTAAATATATCCTTCCATGGGGCAAAATAAGAAGGGACATTCTCCTCAGGCATCAATAATAAACCCTGCAAGAATGCCGAGCGTGCATGCACCTCAACGCCTTTACTTTTTAACTTTTTAAGTAGTCCTAAGCTATCCAAACGTCTATCAAAGAGATTTATAGGCACTTGGATAATATCAAAATCAGCATCAACATTATCTATAACCTCGTGTAGCTCTTGATAGCCATACATTGAGAGTCCTATCCGCTTGACCACGCCGCGCGCTTTTAGACATTGTATAGCCTGATAAAGTTCTTGCCCACCATTGCCAAGCAGCTGCGCTGGACGGTGCAAAAGCAACCCCTCCAAAGAATCAACCTGCAAGCGCGCAAGCGACCCTTGTACTTGTTGCTCTACCCAGTCGGTTATATCAGAGCAGTTATCTGGAATCTTAAATAATTTGCTGATAACCTTGAAATCTTGCAAATCTTGCTGCCCTAGTACTTTTTCGCTCTCACCATAAGCGATAGCGGTATCTAAAGTTGTGATGTTAAGCTGATGTGCTTTTTCCAGTATCTGTTGTAGGTCATCTTTTGGTACTTGACCGTTTGGATTGGCAACCCCATAAGGCTGCCCAAACTGGACGGTGCCTAATATAAGCTTTTGTCTATTATTATTCATGATGCTACCTAAGCTTTCAGTTACTTAATATCTTAGTTGTTAAATAAGCTGATCTTGTAATACTGACACAACTCTATTCTGCTGCTCTTCAGTTAATGTTGGGAACATAGGAAGACTAATTGCTTCTTTATAGTACTGCTCAGATTCTGGAAAGTCTCCAACTGCAAAACCAATTTGTTGGTAATAGGGGTGGGTGTGCACCGGAATATAATGCAAGTTAACTAAAATATTAGCGGCGCGCAGCGCTTCAAATACTTCAAGGTGCGTCTTAGCTATTTTATCTAGTTGCAAGCGAATCACGTAGAGATGAAACGCAGAATAGTTGTCAGGATGTTGCCAAGGCAGTGTGATAGGTAGATCTTTTAGCAAATGATCATAGCGCTGCGCTATTCGATGCCGCTTTTGTATGAAACAATCTAGGCGCTGCATTTGTGATACGCCCAAGGCCGCTTGTAGATCGGTCATACGATAATTATAACCAAGCTCTAACTGTTCATAATACCAGGGCCCATCTGCAGGTTTGCTCATCAATTGCTCATCACGGGTCACGCCATGACTACGAAACAGATCCAAGCGCTCAGCTAAGTTTGGATCATTAGTGACTGCCATACCACCTTCGGCCGAAGTAACAATCTTTACTGGATGAAAGCTAAATACGGTAATATCACTGTACTGACAATTACCAATCGGCTTACCTTTATAGTTACCACCAATGCCATGAGAAGCATCTTCTATAATCTTAAAACCATACTCTTTTGATAACTTAAAGATAGCTTCCATATCGCAAGACTGACCACTTAAATGAACAGGGACTACAATCTTAGGAAGTCTACCCTCTTTTTTAGCGATTTCTAATTTTTCTGCAAGCTTTTGAGGACACAAATTATATGTCTTAGGATCAATATCTACAAAATCAACTTTAGCACCGCAGTATAGTCCGCAATTGGCTGAAGCGACAAAGGTATTAGGCGTGGTCCAAAGCCAATCGCCCGGCTTTAAATCTAACGCCAAACAAGCAACGTGTAAAGCTGAAGTAGCGCTATTCACTGCGGCGGCATACTTAGCCCCGCAAACATCCATAACAGCTTGTTCAAAAAGAGGGACTTTGGGACCTTGCGTCAAAAAATCTGATTTTAGGACATTGGTTACTGCATTAATATCTTGTTGACTGATATCTTGACGTCCGTAAGGGATCATTCGCGTATCACCGTTCTAAAATTGGGTAGAAATAGAGTAGCTGTATTCGCAATAAAACATAATACTAATAAATAACTATGTTCTAGAATCGGCTATAACTATTTATTTTTTAGACTTTAACATAGATTCGCTACCTAAAGTTATATCCACATATAAGAATATTACCAATTTACAATAAATTTATGTTTGCATCATTGCTATCAGTATAGTAAGTAATTGGATTTTCTAAAAATAACACCTCAATAAATAGTATAAGATTTTTCTAGAACACGGATATAAATTTACTAGTAACAAGACATGTATATTTTAGAAACAAAGAAGTTATCAAATTAATGGAAGTTAGGTCTTATTAGTATCCCAATATCTAATTGATTCTTAACATAGCAATCTAAAAAAAGAGAATCTATTAAAACATAATAGATTCTCCCTAATTTTAAATTTACCGGTGGCTAATATGTCTTAAGCTCTATACTCGCGCCAACACCAATATCACTAGAGCGGTTATCTGAATCTACCGCCCATACTCTACTAGTTACTTTAGTTAGCGGTTGCCATTGATGCTCCCATGACACATCTATACTGGTTAGTTTATCTTCTTCAGGGAAAGCTTGGTTAATCGCTTCATCAGCTTGATTAACTTTAGCATGCTGCAGCTTAGCATTAATAAAATTGCGGTTATCTAACCATACTCTACTGCCTATCGCTATACTCTCAGCATCACCGCCTAACGCATACCCTAACGGATAACCCTGCTGATAATAACCATCAGTATAGATAAAGTGGTCATAAGAGATTCCCTCAACATCACCACTACTACGAGTATCCGTATATTCAGCATACAGCTGATACGGCTTACCTTGTATACTAGAAGCATAATCGACGCCAGCCAAATACATGTTCTTAGCAGGTAGTCCACCCGCTTCATCTTCACCTATATACTGACCATAAACATTAGAAGGCACATTTATTAAAGAAGATAAGTTTAACTTAGCATCAAATCCACCTAACTGATTGGCAGGATCATCTACTGAATCGCTACTATTAGTGCTTTCATTATCTTTAGTTCCTAGTAGCGCATCACCAAAAGAGCTCAAGCTCTCAGGCCTGCCTTCTCCGCCCCACATAAAAGTGCGAGAAGCCCCTAACTCAAGCCATGGCCATGGACTAGCAGTCAAACGTGCTCCAAATAATTTCGCATCAGGCACCGCTTCGTAGTCGTCAAATTGACCTGCAAAAAGTTGATACTGCCAAGGTCCTAACCAAGATAGGTATTGAGAAGTCGGCGCGTTCTGTATATCACGTTGCATAGTAAAACCAGTCACTGGAATACTAGCATCGCCGCGAATGAGGCTACCATCATGACCAGGGCCCCACCAAGTAGGTATTTTACCTCCTATTAGCCATTGATTGGCATAGTTACCAGCGAGATATGAACCTTCAAAGCTCACATCTGAGCTGTCATCGATGAGCTTATCATTTTTAACAGTAGCTTGTATATTGGCTTCCCAGTCTCTTTCAGTCAGCGCTATTCCAACCATCGCTTGTTGCCCAGCAAGCTTATTATCTGCAAAAGCCTGCGGTAATTGCTGACGACTTGTTTGCAAGCTTAACTCTCCAAAAGCCTGAACCACAGACTCACGGTTGTTACTTAATCTAATCTTTACAGACTGAAGCACTTGCTGCTGGGCCTGAGTCTGAGCAGTAGCTACACTAATACTGCGTCTAATTTCATTAGCGGTCAGTGGCCAAGTACTGGTACTGATCTGAGTAACCCCTTGCGTATTAAGCCAGTCGATATCCGCTTTGAGCTTCAGATCATTCATATGCAAGTTCTGCGCTGAAGCTGCAAAAGTTACTAAGCTAAAGCCTAGCAAAACTCCTAATTTTTTATACATAATTGACTACTTCTATAAATATTGTTTACAGTGTACTTTCTATTGGCGATGACTCAATGACAGCCTACCTACCCTAACCGCTTTTCTTAAACTTAATTATTCTAACAAATCCTAAAAGCTTTATCTTAAATATTATTTTAAGGATTATATAGACTTGCATTTGTAAAAATAAGTGATATAAAGATTT
>Ga0114901_1001607_pt1 | contig 12847 bp, 17 predicted proteins | sample MalvireepMed_s16_FD_89686 | JGI IMG/M metagenome (GOLD analysis project Ga0114901, IMG submission 89686) | Marine viral communities from the Global Malaspina Expedition - Malaspina viral metaG DeepMed_s16 | ecosystem: Environmental > Aquatic > Marine > Oceanic | place: Mediterranean Sea... | reverse complement strand
GCGCTGATCAGCAGCGGCGCGCCGATCACCGGCTTGCCCTTGGCCGCCAGCACCGCGCCCACCAGCGCCGCGCCCAGCGCCATGCCGTCCTTGGCGGTCATGCGTTGCAGCTTGCCCGACCAGATCAGCCAGATCGCGACGGCCGCGATCAGCAGCGCCAGCACGCCCATCAGGCCGCGCCGAGCAGGTCCACCGACGCCGTCCCATCCTGCGTCGGCAGGGCAAAGCCCGCCACCATCTCGCGCAATTCCTGCCGCGCGGCGATATGACTGACCCCCAGTTCGCCCAGATGCCCCTTGTCCAGCAGGGTCAGGCCCGACGGGAAGAGTTCGCGGAAGATCACGCGCTCCGACAATCCGGGGATGACGCGAAAGCCGACCCGGCGCGACAATTCCATCAGCGCGTCGCCCACCCTTTTCTTGTTGCGCGCATCATGATGCTGGACTCGGTTGCGCAGCACCACCCAGTCGATGGCGACGCCGTCCACCTTGGCCCGCGTCTTGCGCGCGTCGAAGATCAGCTCGGAATAGAAGGACAGGCGCCGCACCTTGAATGTTTCGGGATCGACCTGGCCGATCAGGTCGAAATCGACGAAACTGTCGTTCATCGGCGTCACCAGCGTATTGGCGTGGGGCGCCAGATGCCGGGCGAAGACGTCGTCGCGGCCGGGCGTGTCGACCACCAGGAAATCCTTACCCTGCGCCATCTGGATCACCTGGTCGTCCAGCGCGCCGATGCTGTCGCCGGTGAAGACCGCAAAGTCCGGCACCGGCAGCTCGATGCCCCGGCGACGCGCGGTTTCGACGCGATTTTCCATATAGCGCGTGACGGTCCGCTGGCGCGGATCAAGGTCGATCAGGCCGACATCATGGCCCAGCGCGCTCAGCGCGATCGCCGTGTGGACGGCCGTGGTGGACTTGCCCGTGCCCCCCTTCTCATTGGCGAAAATGATGAGATGCGGCTGAGGATTGCCCATTGCCCCTGATAACCCCGTTGACTGTCGCAATGATTATTGACGCTCGCGCCGGCGCCGGCCTAGCGAGGACGCGCGATATTCCTCGCCCTTATCGGAGCCCATCCTCCCGTGCAAACGCTGCGTGATCTGCCCGCCCTCCGCGCCGCCATCGACGCCCTGCGCCGCGATGGCAAGCCCATTGCCCTGGTCCCCACCATGGGCGCGCTGCATGACGGGCATATGGCGCTGGTCGACGAGGCCAAGCGCCATGGCCGCCATGTCGTCGTCTCGATCTTCGTCAATCCGCGGCAGTTCGGCCCCAATGAGGATCTCGACGCCTATCCCCGGCGCGAGGCGAAGGACGCGCAGCAGCTCCAGGCCGCCGGCGTCGCTCTTCTCTGGGCGCCCAGCGTGGACGTCATGTATCCCGCCGGCTTCGCCACCAATATCAGCGTGTCGGGGATCAGCGAAGGCCTGGACGGCGCGGCGCGGCCGGGCCATTTCGACGGCGTGGCGACGGTCGTCACGAAGCTGTTCAACCAGGTCCGGCCCGATGTCGCCATCTTTGGCGAGAAGGATTATCAGCAGCTCGCCGTCATCCGCCGCTTCGTCGCCGATCTCGACCTGCCGATCGACATCATCGGCATGCCGACCCAGCGGGCCGAGGATGGCCTCGCTCTTTCCTCGCGCAACGCCTATCTGTCCGCCGATGAGCGCAAGGCCGCGCTCGCCCTGCCCCGCGCCCTGGGCGAAGCGAAACGGCAGATGGAGCGCGGCGAACCGGTCGACGCCGCGCTGGCCCAGGCGGTGGCGACGCTGGCCGGCCACGGCTTCGGGCCGATCGACTATGTGACCTTGTGCGACACCGCCACGCTGGAGCCGATCCATGTCCTCGATCGCCCTGCGCGGCTGCTGGGCGCGGCGAAACTCGGCACGACGCGGCTCATCGACAATATCGCGGTCGATCCCGCCTGACGTCAGCCGAACCGCTTGAGCAGGATGCAGGCGGCGACAAACAGGCCGATCACCGCCCATCCCTCCCATGTGCGTGGACTATAGCCCCATCCCAAACGCTTGGGTCCGAACCAGAAACGCGGATGATGCATGACCTGCGCTCCGTGTCAGAAGGGCTTCACGATCACCGCGATCACGATCACCGCGGCCGCGACGCCCGGAATCTCGTTCATCATGCGCAGCTGCCGGTCGCTCATCGGCCGCTGCCCGCGGGCCAGCTTCCTGGTATAGCCCGCGATCCAGCCATGATAGCCCGACAGGCCCAGGACGAAGAGCAGTTTCAGGTGGAACCAGCCGAAATGCCAGGCGCCGATCTCCACCATCAGCATCAGCCCCAGCAGCCACACCAGGATCAGCGAGGGATTGAGGATGATCCGAAGCAGCCGGCCTTCGCGTTCGATCCAGCGCTGGTCCTCGGGCGAACCGGGCGCGGTTTCCTGATGATAGACGAAGAAGCGCGGCATCATGAACAATCCCGCCATCAGGAAGATGACGAAGATCAGATGAGCGGCCTTCACCCACGGATAGGCGGCGCCAAGATAGGCCATCAGCTGCGATCTCCCTGCTTTCGCACATAGCTAAGCAGCGCTTCGACATGCGCAATGGGCGTGTCGGGCAAAATTCCATGGCCCAGGTTGAAGATATGCGGCCGGTCGGCGAAGGCGGCGCGGATCGCGTCGACCGCTTCCTCCACCGCGCGCCCGCCCGCGATCAGCGCCAGCGGATCGAGATTGCCCTGCACCGGCATGCCCGCCGGCAGCGCCGCATGCGCCCAGCGGGGGTCGATCGTCTCGTCGACGCCGACCGCATCGACGCCGGTGCGCGCCGCATAGTCGGCCAGCTTCGCCCCCGCGCCCTTGGGAAAGCCGATCACCGGAATATCGGGATGGCGCGCCTTGAGCGCTGCGACGATGCGGCGATTGGGCTCGATCACCCAGCGTTCGAACTGGATCGGCGACAGGCTGCCGGCCCAGCTGTCGAACAGCTGCACCGCCTCCACGCCCGCTTCGATCTGGCCGCACAGATAGTCGACCGTGGCCGCGACAATCGCGTCGATCAGCGCTGCGAAGCGATCGGCCTCGCCATAGGCCATGCGCCGCGCCGCGCCATGATCCTTGCTGCCCTGGCCCGCGACCATATAGGCGGCGATCGTCCAGGGGCTGCCGGCAAAGCCGAGGAAGGTGACATCGGGGTCGAGCGCCGCCTTCACCTGCCGCACCGTTTCGTAGACCGCCTCGAACCGGCTGAAATCGGGCGTCAGCGCCGACAGGTCGTTATCCGCCAATATGGGGGCCAGGCGCGGCCCTTCGCCCGCTTCGAACCACAGGTCCTGGCCCATCGCATAGGGCACGATCAGGATGTCGGAAAACAGGATCGCGCCGTCGAACCCGAAGCGGCGCAGCGGCTGCAACGTCACTTCGGCGGCCGCCGCGCTGTCATAGACCAGTTCCAGGAACCCGCCCTTCTGCGCGCGCAAGGCGCGATATTCGGGCAGGTAGCGGCCCGCCTGGCGCATCAGCCACATCGGCGGCACCGCCGGACGCTCGCCCTTGAGCACGCCCAGAAGTTTCTTGTCGGCGATCGTCGCCGGGGCGTTCAGGCTCATCAGACTCTCACTTAATTAAGATTCAAAAAGGATGATGCAGATGCTGGTGCGTTGGCAGCGGGGTTTATGCGCTGTGCCCCGATTTGCCAACAGATTGACTTCCGCCGGCCACGCGATCCCGCCCGAGTCAGTCCGGCTATCCCCATTATCCACAGGCTGTGGAGGAATTTGCGGGCCTGTTGGGGGTCTGTGGATAAGAGTCCCGCCAGTGGGGAAGGGAAAAGCCGCGGATTTCATCCACGGATTCCTCCCTTGCTTTATCCACAGCCCTTCCACACAGAAAGGCACATGGCGCGCATTCACCTTCATCTCCTGTCCGACTCCACCGGCGAAACGCTGGAGAATATCGCCAAGGCGGCGATCGGCCTGTTCGAGAATGTCGAGGCGATCCGCCATTTCTGGCCCATGGTGCGATCGGAAGTCCATCTCGACCGGATCATGGAGGACATCGCCGCCAATCCCGGCCTCGTGCTCTTCACCCTGACCAACCACATGCTGCGGCGGCGGCTGGAAACCCGCTGCCGCGCCCTCGGCCTGCCCCATGTCGCCGCGCTCGACAGCGTGGCTGACGCGCTCTCCAACATATTGGGGCAGGAAACCCGCACGCGCCCGGGCCGCAACCATATATTGGACGAAGCCTATTTTGCCCGGATCGAGGCGATCCAGTTCACCATCGCCCATGACGATGGCGTGGGCCATGACAATTGGGAGGAGGCCGACATCGTCCTTGCCGGCGTGTCGCGCGCGTCCAAGACGCCCACCTCCATCTATCTCGCCAATCGCGGCTACAAGACCGCCAATATCCCGCTGGTGCCGGAATCACCCCCGCCGCGCAGCCTCTATGCGCTGCGCCACCCGATGGTCGTGGGCCTCACCGTCAGCCCTGAACGGCTGGTGCAGATCCGTCGCAACCGGCTGCTTTCGCTCAACCAGGCGCCCGAAACCGCCTATGTCGACATCGACAAGGTGCAGGACGAACTGGCCTTCGCCCGGCGCCTGTTCGCCGACAATGGCTGGCCGGTGATCGACATGACGCGCCGCTCGATCGAGGAAGCGGCCGCGGCCATCATCAATCTCTTCAACGACCGCGTCCTGGCGGAAGGAGACGGCGCATGATCGTCCTTGCCTCGCAAAGCGCCAGCCGCCGCGCGCTGCTCACCGCCGCCCATGTCCCGTTCGAGGCGCTCTCGCCCGGCGTGGACGAGGATGTGGCAAAGGACGCGCTGCGCGCCGACGGCCTCGATGCGCGCGCGCTCGCCGACGCGCTCGCGGAGCTCAAGGCGCTCAAGGTTTCGCGGCGCGTGCCCGGTGCGCTGGTGCTGGGCTGCGACCAGACGCTCAGCGTCGGCGACGGCGCGGACCGGGGCGCCATGATCGACAAGGCGGTCGACCGCGCCGACGCCGAACGCATCCTGCGCCTGCTCTCGGGCCGGGTGCATCATCTCCACAGCGCCGCCGTGATCGTGCTCAATGGCGAGCCGATCTGGCGCCATGTCGAACGCGTGCGCATGACCATGCGGCCGCTGTCCGACGATTTCATTCGCGCCTATCTCGACGACGACTGGGACGCATGTCGCTGGTGCGTGGGCTGCTACCGGATCGAAGGGCCCGGCGCCCAGCTGTTCAGCCGCGTCGAAGGCAGCCAGTTCGCGATCCAGGGCCTGCCGCTGCTTCCTCTGCTTGACTTTCTGCGCACCCGCGGCGTTCTGGCGGCATGACCGACACGCTCCCCTATGCCGAAGTCATCGGCGATCCGATCGCGCACAGCCAGTCGCCGCTGATCCATAATTTCTGGCTCGAAGCGCTGGATATTGAGGCGGAATATCGCAAGACGCATGTGACCGCCGACGGGCTGGCCGCCTATTTCCTGCAACGGCGCGCCGATCCCGACTGGCTTGGCTGCAACGTCACCATTCCCCACAAGGTCGCGGTGCTTGATTTTGTCGATGATCCGGGCGGCGTGCGCGACCGGATCGGCGCGATCAACACTATCGCGTCGGAAACCGGCGGTCCGCTGATCGGCACCAATACCGATGCCGGCGGTTTTCTCCAGCCGCTGCTGCGCGACAAGTGGAAGGGCAGGCGCGCGGTCATCATCGGGTCGGGCGGCGCGGCGCGGGCGATCCTGTTCGCGCTCTCCAGCCTCGGCGTGGCGGACATCAGCATCATGGCCCGCGACGTCGATCGCGCGCGCGCGCTGCTCGCCCGCGCCGGGACGATGGGGCGGGTGCTGGGCATGGCCGATCCGCTGCCGCCCTGCGATCTGCTAGTCAATTCGACCTCGCTCGGCATGGTGGGCCAACCGGCGCTGAGCCTCGACCTGGCGCCGCTGCCCGACGGCGCGACCGTCTATGACATCGTCTATACGCCGATTGAAACCGGCCTGCTAGCGGCCGCTCGAGCGCGCGGCCTCAAGACGCTCGACGGGCTGGAAATGCTGATCGGGCAGGCGGCGCTCGCCTTCGACATCTTCTTCGATGCGCAGGCCCCGCGCGAACTGGACGCGGACCTGCGCGCGCGGCTGATCGCCGCCCAGCGATGAAGGTCTACGGCCTCACCGGGTCGATCGGCATGGGCAAGTCGGCGGTCGCGGCCATGTTCCGCCGCGAAGGCGTGCCGGTGTTCGACGCCGATGCGCAAGTTCATCGGCTCCAGGGCCCCGGCGGCCGCCTGCTCCCCGCGATCGAGGCGCGCTTTCCCGGCGTCACCGGGCCGGCCGGGGTCGATCGCGCGAAACTGGGCGCAGCGGTGTTCGGCCATGCCTCCGCGCGCCACGCGCTGGAGGCGATCGTCCACCCCGCCGTCTATGCCGAGCGCCAGCGCTTCCTGCGCCGCCATCGCGCCCGCGCCTTCGTCGTGCTCGACATTCCACTGCTGTTCGAAACCGGCGGCGCCCGGCGGCTGGACGGCGTCATCGTCGTCACCGCGCCCGCTTGGAAGCAGCGCAAGCGCGTGCTGGCCCGCCCGGGTATGACGCCCGGCAAATTCCGCCAGATCCTGCGGCTGCAAATGCCCGACGCGGAAAAGCGGGCGCGCGCCGATCATATCATACACACCGGCGTCACCTTCACCGCCACCAGGGCCCAGGTCCGGCGTCTGGTCGCTTGCCTTGGCGGCCATAGAGGCAGATAAGGGTTGGCCCACAGAGTCGATTGCGAGGGCGATGCGCGAAATCATATTCGATACCGAAACGACGGGTTTTGACCCGGTTTCCGGCGACCGGCTGGTGGAAATCGGCTGCATTGAACTGGTCAACCGGGTGCCGACAGGGCGCAGCTTCCACGCTTATTACCATCCCGAACGCGACATGCCCGCCGCGGCCTTCGCCGTGCACGGCCTGTCCGCCGATTTCCTGGCAAAGCATCCCGTCTTCGCCGCCGGCGCGCTCGAACTGCTCGACTTTCTCGAGGACAGCCCGCTGGTCGCGCATAATGCGCGCTTCGACTTCGGCTTCCTTAATTATGAGCTGAAATTGTGCGGCCATCCCGAAGTCGGGATGCACCGCATGATCGACACGGTCGCGATCGCGCGCCAGCTGCATCCCGGCGCCAAGCACAGCCTGGACGCGCTCTGCACCCGCTACGGCATCGACCGCAGCCATCGCATCAAGCATGGCGCGCTGCTCGACGCCGAATTGCTGGCGCAACTCTATATCGAACTGACCGGCGGCCGGCAGATCGGCCTGGGTCTGGCACAGGAGGAAGCAAAAGAGATCGTCAGGGTGGAACTGACGGAAATCCCCGTTGTTCGCCCTGTTCGTCCTGCGCGCGTCTTCATGGCGAGCGCGGAGGAGCTGGAGCGGCACGCCGCGTTCGTCGCGACGCTGGACAAGCCGCTCTGGCTGGAGGAGGCATAGGACCCCATAGGGCCTGTGCCTTCACGCCAACCCGGCCGCCCTCCCGGCGGTTCGGCAAGAACAAGGAGAAGGCATATGGATATTCGTGTTTCCGGACATCAGGTCGAAACGGGCGACGCGCTCAAGCAGCATGTCTGGGATCGGCTGGAAGCGATGGCCGAGAAATATTTCTCCCGCACGATTTCCGCCCAGGTCACCTTTCGCGGCGCGCCGCACGGCGCCTTCCATTGCGACATCGTCTGCCACGTCATGACCGGCCTGATCCTCAAGGGCGCGGGCGAGGCGCAGGATGCGCACCCCGCCTTCGACCAGGCGGCCGACCGGATCGAAAAGCAGCTGCGCCGCTACATGCGCCGCCTCAAGGACCGCAGCCAGCAGGCCGCCGCCGCGGAGGCGCAGCGCGCCAACGGCTTCAGCCTGGAGGATATGGACGGCGCGGGCTACACCATCTTCGCCGGCGGCGCCGATGAGGAGGAGCCGACCGACGCGCCGCTGATCGTCGCGGAAACCCGGGTCGATATTCCCGAAGCCAGCGTGTCGGACGCGGTGATGATGCTCGACCTGCGCAACACCAACGCGCTGCTGTTCATGAACGCGGGCACGTCCACCTACAATATGGTCTATCGCCGTAAGGACGGCACCATCGGCTGGGTCGAACCGCGCGGCTGACCCCGCTCGCCCGGCCCCCCGCTGTTGACCTGCGGGCGCAGGCGGCCTATGGGGCCGGGCTTCACAGTCCCCGAGCATACGCGCATGATTTCCCCTGGCTGGGCGCGGCTCGGCTGGTTCGGAATGGTCATGGTGCATTTCAACGACATCGTCGCGCCCGACGCGCTCGCCACGGGCCTTACGATCAATGGCAAGAAGCAGTTGTTCCAGAAAGTGGCGGTGCTGGCGGCGGATGCCTATGGCCTGGACGCCGACATGGTGGCCGACGCGCTGTTCGATCGCGAACGGCTGGGCTCCACCGGCTTTGGCGGCGGCGTCGCCATTCCCCATGCCAAGATCCCCGGCCTCGCCCGCATGTGCGCGCTGGTCGTGCTGCTGGATCCCGCCATGCCTTTCGACGCGGTGGACGATGCGCCGGTCGACATCGTCTTCGCGCTTTTGTCGCCGGTCGACAGCGGCGCGGAGCATTTGAAGACCTTGGCGCGCGTGTCGCGCTATCTGCGCGACGACAATAATGTCGCGCGGCTGCGCGGCGCCAATTCGGCCGAAGCGCTCTTCGCCTTGCTCGCCAGCGGCGGGGCGCGTGACGCAGCCTGACGGGCCCAGCGGCGAAGCCGCGCATTTCCGGGCGCTGGAGCAGCTTTATCGCTCCGCGCCGATCAATCGGCTGTTTCGCTCCGACCTCGTCATTCCGCAGGCCGGCCGGTCGCTGATCGACTTCGATGTCGATGAAAGCCAGTTTCACGCCGCCGGCGCGGTCCATGGCACCGTCTATTTCAAGATGCTGGACGATGCCGCCTTCTACGCTGCCAACAGCCTGGTGAGTGATCGCTTCCTGCTCACCACCGCCTTCAACCTGCTCTTCACTCGCCCGATCGGGCCGGGGCGGATTCGCGCCGAGGGTCGTTGGATCAGCGGCAAGCGCCGCGTCTATGTCGCCGAAGCCAGCCTGATCGATTCGGATGGGGAGGAGGTCGGCCGGGGCACCGGCACCTTCATGCGCTCGCAATTCCCCCTCTCCTCGCTGCCCGGCTATGCCGCCTGACGCCCGGCTGACCAGCGCGATGCTGGTCGGGGCGCTGCGGCGGCGGGTCGCCGACGCCGGCGGATTCGCCACCATCCTCGTCAAGGGCGACGAGATTAGCGGCGTGATTCTGGTCCAGGCGCTCGATCGCGGGCAGGAGGCAGGACTTTTTGAACGGGTGCCGAACCTTGATGGCGGTTATGCGTTGATGCATTGTGGACCTGCCCCCGCGGAGGGTCCGGAGGCGCTTGCGGCCTATGTCGCGCGCCGGCGCAGGTCGGATCCCGACCTGTGGATTGTCGAACTCGATGTCCCGGATGCGGAACGCTTCGCCGCTGAAACAATCTGCTGATCGTTGACAGGCCGTCATGGCCCGTGCAGAGGCGCGCGACGCCAACGCGCAGGTTGCCGTTTTCGCCCATGGGGGGCGGGCACGGTAAACACGCAGACGGGGGGCGGCCGGTCGTCGCGAATATAGGGTTACAACAGACGACGCTCCGGCCAAGAACCGCTTGATTTTGAGCCGAGATGAGTTTTCGCCTGAAAGCTGCGATCCTTGCAGCCTTTGCCTTGTCCACCGCCGCTGCGGTATCCGCTTCCGACATGTCGATCGCTGGTGAATCGATTGCGTCGGTGGCGTCTCTTCCCCAGATGTCCTCGGCCGGCTCTCAGCCCGCCGTCGTCTTCGCCGCGCCGCGCGAAACCGCGCAGCCGCTGGCTTCCGACCATTCGGTCGACGCTTTTTCCTCCGACTCCGATTCCCCGGCAACCAGCCTCGCTGCTCTGGTCGACGCCCAAGGCGCGCCCGAGGAGCTGGACGGCGACATGCAGTGCCTGGCCGGAGCGGTCTATTTCGAATCCAAGGGCGAAAGCCTGGAGGGCCAGCTGGCCGTTGCGCGCGTGATCATCAACCGCTCCAAGTCCGGCCGCTTCGCCGACAGCCTGTGCGGCGTCGTCTATCAGCCCAGCCAGTTCAGCTTCGTGCGCCGCGGTGGCATGCCGCCGATCCGCACTCACAGCCGCAGCTGGCGCGAAGCCGTCGCCATCGCCCAGATCGCGATGAACGACAGCTGGGACAGCCGGGCAGAAGGCGCGCTCTTCTTCCACGCCCGCCGCGTCTCGCCGGGCTGGGGCAAGGCCAAGCTCGCCTCGATCGACAATCATATCTTCTACCGCTGATCGCCGCCTCGGCGCATCGCCACGGGACAGGGAACTGGCCGGTTCGGACACACCGAATCGGCTTTTCTTTTGTTCCCATAATGTTCTAATGATCGGCCATGGATAGCGCTGCAACCGACGCCTGCTCCCCGCTCACTGACGGCACCGCCCTGGCGGTGGCGCGCGGCACGCTGCGGCTTTTCTTCCGTCATGACATGAGCGGCATCTTGGAAGTGCCGCTGCCCAATGGCCGCCGCGCCGACATCATGGCGATCGACAGCGCCGGCCGTCTCACCATCGTCGAAATCAAGTGCAGCCGCGCCGATCTGCTCGGCGACATGAAATGGCCCGACTATTTCGACTATTGCGACCGCTTCTACTGGGCCGTGCCGGCGGGTTTCGATCTCAGCCCGTTCGACGGCGAATCGCTCTGGCCGACGCGCACCGGGCTGATCGTCGCCGATCAATATGATGCCGAACTGGTGCGCCCCGCGCCGGTCGAACCGCTCGCCGCCGCCCGGCGCAAGGCCGAAACGCTGCGCTTCGCCCGCCGCGCCGCGCGCCGCCTCACCGCGCTGGGCGATCCCGATCATGCGGCGGAACTGGGCTGGTAGCGGCCCTTTCCCGCACCGCCACCACCTGTCGCTCCGCGTCGAGCTGGATCAGCATGTCGGCTCGCGCCGGCATGTCGGCCAGCATATGGCGCGTGATCCGCTCATAATGCTGGATGAAGCGGGCGAGCGCCGCTTCGTCCATGCCGCGCCCCGCCGCCCGTAGCGGCGCTTCCTGCTCGCCCCGCCAGCGCGCCACCACATCGAAATCAGGCGCCGCCAGGAAGGCGATGCGGTCGATCCGCGCAAACAGCGCCTGATAGGACCCGGCGAGCGCGGCGTTGACGAAGCGCCGCCAGCGCCCGTCGGCATCCTCCTGTCGTTCCAGCGCATTGACCGGCGCCGCCAGCGCCTCTTCCGGTTGCGGCCGCGCGCCCACGCACCAGCCCTCCAGCAGCAGCAGTCGCGTGCCCGCCGGCGCGCGATCCCACTGGTCCGCGGGCAGCCGGTCGTCCGCGCCCTTGTCGAACCGGGGCAGGGGGACCGCGTCGCCCCGTTCCAGCGCGGCGATCAGGTCCAGCCCCAGCGCCACGTCATGCGTGCCGGGCACCCCGCGCGTGCGCAGCAGCGGATGCATCGCCTGCGCCAGCGCTTCGCGCGCCGCAGAACCCAGATAGAGATCATCGATCGATAGCAGGGCGCTCGCCTCCCCCGCTTCGTCCAGGCGCTGCTTCAGCGCCCGGGCGAGCGTCGACTTGCCGCTGCCCTGCGCCCCGGCGATGCCCAGCACCGCCAGCCGCCCGCGCGCCTTCGCCTGCGCCAGCATCGGCGCGATCAGCGCCGCGCATGCCTGCAGGCTGTCCATCCGTGCGCCTCCCGCCCGTGCGCCGCTCGACCGGTTCAGGGCAGCGCCGCCACCAGCAGCTTGTCGATCTTGCGCCCGTCCATGTCGACAATCTCGAATCGCCAGCCCTGGTCGTCGACGAAATCGCCCACTTCGGGCAAGCGCCGCATCAGCCACAGCGCATGGCCCGCCACCGTCGCATAGTCGCGGTCTTCCGACAGGGTGATGTCGATCCGGTCGGCCAGCTGGTCGATCGGCATCTGGCCCGACACCAGCAGACTGCCATCGTCACGCTCGACCAGGTCCGGCTCGTCGGTCGCATCGCGGTCGGACGCGAAATGGCCAGCGATTGCGGACAGCAGGTCGGCCGGCGTCACGATGCCTTCAAAATGGCCATATTCGTCATGCACCATCACCATCGGCACGTCGGACCGGCGCAGCACTTCCAGCGCGTCCATCGCATCGACCTGGTCGGGCACGATTTCCGCGCGCCGCATCAATATGTCGAGCGTCAGCGGCTCGCCGCGGAACAGCGCGGTCATGATGTCGCGCGCCTGGACGACGCCGACAATGTCCTCCACCGATCCGCGCCCGACCGGCAGGCGGGTATGCGACGATTCCAGCAGCTTGGCGCGAATCGTCGCCTCGTCGGCGGACAGGTCGATCCAGTCGACATCCATGCGCTGCGTCATCACCTCGCGCACCGGCCGGTCGGCCAGGCGCACGACGCCCGAAATGATCGCTCGCTCGCTTTCCTCGATCACGCCCGAGCGGCTCGCCTCGGCGACGATCAGGTGCAATTCCTCGGCGGTAACGTGATTCTCCGATTCGCGGTCCAGCCGCAGCAGCTTGAAGATCAGCGCGCTCGACCCGTCGAGCACCCACACCAGCGGCGCGGTCAGCTTCGCCAGCCACAGCATCGGCGTCGCCACCAGCACCGCGATCGGCTCGGGCGCGCGCAGCGCAAATTGCTTGGGCACCAGCTCGCCCACGATCAGCGACGCATAGGTGGTCAGGCCAATGACCAGCGCGAAGCCCGCATTTTCCGCCAGGTTGGGCGTCATGCCCAGCCCCTGCAGCCGCTCGCTCACCGGCCCGCCCAGGCTGGCGCCCGAATAGGCGCCCGCGACGATGCCGATCAGGGTGATGCCGATCTGCACGGTGGACAGG
>Ga0114901_1001602_pt1 | contig 12878 bp, 10 predicted proteins | sample MalvireepMed_s16_FD_89686 | JGI IMG/M metagenome (GOLD analysis project Ga0114901, IMG submission 89686) | Marine viral communities from the Global Malaspina Expedition - Malaspina viral metaG DeepMed_s16 | ecosystem: Environmental > Aquatic > Marine > Oceanic | place: Mediterranean Sea... | reverse complement strand
TCTAAAAATGTCATAGCGCTACTGGGATGAATTTTGCGCAGCCTCTGGGAACGCAGCACGCAAGTAAAATTTATACCAGTAGCGCGTTTAAATCCATAACAGTTTTACATTCAGCTAACTATACTACATGTTTTATGTCAGAATCGAATGATAAGTTACAAACAGCTCGGCAAGTCACGAGCCGGATCGCTATCGCGAGCGGCCATCGCATCTTCGACGCTCAAGCCTAGCGCTTTGGCCACGCCTTCACCATAAGCCGGCTCACACCAGTGACAGTTACGGATATGACGATACTTAATAAAGTCTAGCGCATCGCCCATCGCTCTTGCCGTATTATCAAACAGAGCCTGCTTTTGCTCATCATTCATCAAGTTAAACAGCGCACGCGGCTGGCTAAAGTAGTCATTATCATCTTCACGGAAGTCATAATGCTCAGCGTAGCCATCGATCTTTAGTGGCGGCTCAGCATACTGCGGCTGCTCTTGCCACTGCTCAAAGCTGTTTGGCGTATAGTGCGGACGACCGCCATAGTTGTCATCGACGCGCATGAGACCATCACGGTGATTGCTATGCACAGGGCAAGTCGCTTTATTGACTGGTATCTGCTTGTGGTTGACGCCAACGCGGTAACGCTGGGCATCAGCGTAGCTAAACAGACGTGCTTGGAGCATGCGATCTGGAGAGGCGCTGATACCAGGCACAAGATTATTCGGAGCAAACGCCGCTTGCTCAACATCGAGATGGTAGTTTTCAGCGTTTCTGTTAAGCTCAAACTCGCCAACTTCGATTAGTGGATAGTCGTCTTTTGGCCAGACTTTGGTCAAATCAAAAGGATGATACGGTACATTATCGGCCTCTGTTTCTGGCATGATTTGCACGTACATTTTCCACTTTGGGAAGTCGCCATTATCGATAGCATTGAGCAGATCTTCTTGATGGCTTTCACGATTGCTTGCGATGATATCAGCGGCCTCTTGATCGGTTAAGTTTTTGATACCTTGCTGAGTGACAAAGTGAAACTTGACCCAAAAACGCTCATTATCACTATTGATAAAGCTATAAGTGTGCGAGCCAAAACCATGCATATGTCTATACGAGGCGGGAATACCACGCTCGCTCATGGTGATGGTCACTTGATGCAAAGACTCTGGCAGTAGTGTCCAAAAGTCCCAGTTATTGGTCGCTGAACGCATATTAGTACGCGGATCTCGTTTTACCGCTTTATTCAGATCAGGGAACTTACGCGGATCACGGACGAAGAATACTGGCGTATTATTACCAACTAAGTCCCAGATACCTTGTTCCGTATAGAACTTTAAGGCAAAACCGCGAATATCGCGCTCCGCGTCAGCTGCACCGCGCTCGCCTGCGACGGTACTAAAGCGCGCAAACATCTGAGTCTGTTTACCGACTTCATCAAAGATTCCAGCGCGTGTATATCGAGTGATGTCATTGGTCACAGTAAAGGTACCAAACGCGCCCGAACCTTTGGCGTGCATACGGCGCTCAGGGATAATCTCACGGTTGAGATCAGCAAGCTTTTCGTTCAGCCATAAGTCTTCTGCTAGTAGTGGACCACGCTTGCCAGCGGTTTTGCTATTTTCGTTATCAACAACAGGCGCGCCATTGCTCATCGTCAGCGGCGTTGCACTATAGGGGCATTTCTTGTCATTCATATTATCACTCATCGGGTTGTTCTTAATGGTCAATTAAATAAATAGTTAGTCGAAGCATAAGCGCTCTTACGCTTCCCCATGCTTGCTTAAGATCTCGTTGCTAGTGCCTATTACACCTGAACTATTGTCATTTGTATAATAAATTAATTATATCTTTTAGTTTTGTTTTAATAATCATCACATGAGATCGTTTGCTAATGAGTATCAACACTCATTTACTTTATCGCACAAAAAAAGGACAGCGTAGCAGCCGTCCTTTAAGGTATTAATAGAGTAAAAATAAGAGCGAAAAATAGTAGCTCATTTGCTAAATTAGCTGGGCATCGGACGAATGGTCAGAATTTGCTCACTACGACCAAACGGGCCGTGCACATCATGCAGCACCGCGCTCGTCAAGCCAATACCATCGCTGCCATACTGTTGTACCGCTTCAATCCCAAGCCACTGTCCTTTTGGTGCTCGGTGCATATGGATTTGCAAGTCAGTGTTAGGGAACATCCACTCAAGCTTTGTCAGCCCAAGACCCAGTCTTTGTACCACGCCATTCGCCGTATCGACCATCCCTAATAGCTTCACTAGATCGCTGGTCGCCTCGCCTTCGATCATGTCCACGTCATTACTGATCCACACCATACCTTTTCCAGAGCGGCGATCCGCTTCGGCAACTAAATGAACAGACTCAATAAACCCGCCCGGCCATTGTTTCATGCCTTCCCAAACTGGCAGTGCTTCGGGTTGATGCTTGGCAGGCGTATCCTCAAGACCTGCGATCTCGCTAGTGTCTTGGGTCATCAGTCGCCAAGCGCGCGCAATAATACAGTCGCGGCCACGACTAGTCATCACCGCTTCAATAAGCTCAATGGTTCTGCCAGGTCGAATACAGCGTGTGGTAATGGTAAAGTCGCTCAGCGGAATCAATCCCAAAATATCAAGACTAATACGAGCAATACGCATATTGTCTTGCGGCGCGAACTGGCTGAGCTCGTATGTGAGCAGCCCTGTCGCTGGCGCCATATGCTGCTCATGCTCGTTCCAAGCGCCTTGAACATTGCTGGTAGGCTGATAATAAGCGATACAACTGCCATCGGGCTGCTGCTCGCGTTTGCTAAACTGATAATACGCTAACATAGTAGTCCTATATTTTTATGTGCATTTATATTTTTATCTGCAATTTGTTTGGCGATTACGGCACCTGTATTTTAGTGCCTATCACAGTACCCTTAATGCCTATGACAGTGCCTTATTGACTAAGCTGTTGTTTTCTTAACTTGAGAAGCCTACGACTTTTGAGAGTAAAGAAGAGCAAAACAATCATAACAGCGACAAGTACCCCATAAAAGACGCTGTACTCTTTTATAAAATGCATTAGGTCTAAGAAGAGTATTATGACCAATACGCCAATGACAAACATATTGATATTTAATTGTTTGTCAATCTCCTTAAGACTCGCCTCTGCTAGTACGAATCTTTTTCTCTGCTTTTTCATCTTACTTTACCTATGATAGATAGTTCTACGCTACTTGCCCACTTCAGTCACCGGAATACGTAGCGCTTTTGGCAGACTAAAAGTGACATTCTCTTCAATTCCAGAGAGCTCATCAGGCTGTTTGCCGCCCCAGTCCTGTAGTTGTTGCAGCACTTCTTGGATGAGAATCTCAGGGGCTGATGCGCCCGCTGTGACCCCTACGGCCTCCACACCATCAAACCAAGATTGCTGGATCTCGCTAGCATTATCAATGAGATAGGCCTTACAGTTCATGCGCTCAGCAAGCTCACGCAAGCGATTGGAGTTTGATGAGTTTGGCGAGCCGACGACTAATACCACCTCACAACGACCTGCCAAGTCTTTGACCGCGTCTTGACGGTTTTGGGTGGCATAGCAGATATCGTCTTTTCGCGGCCCTTGGATGCTTGGGAATTTACTACGAAGTGCGTCTATCACTCTAGCCGTATCGTCCATCGACAGAGTCGTTTGGGTAACAAAGGCTAAGCGCTCAGCGTCTCTTACTGAAAGTTTAGCGACATCTTCTTCGTTTTCTACTAGATGGATATGCCCGCCATGTCCTCGATTAAAACGGCCCATCGTACCCTCAACTTCTGGGTGGCCGGCATGCCCAATCAGTACCGCATCCATGCCTTCGTGGGCGAACTTTGCCACCTCAATATGTACTTTTGTCACTAGCGGACAGGTAGCATCAAACACGGTGAGATCGCGGCGATTGGCTTCATCTTCGACCGCTTTTGACACTCCGTGCGCCGAAAATATCACAATAGCGCCATCTGGCACCTCGGTCAGCTCTTCGACAAATACCGCGCCGCGATTGGCAAGATCTGAGACCACAAACTTATTATGCACCACCTCATGGCGCACATAAATGGGCGGCTCAAAACGAGTCAGCGCTTCGTTGACAATCGCAATGGCGCGATCCACGCCAGCACAAAACCCGCGTGGATTGGCAAGATAAATTTGCATAAGACAGCCTATCATTAGATAATTTGGAATCAGTGGTTTAGCACTTCATACTTATAATAACAGTGCTCAAAAACGAATACTTACAAAAGGGTACTTAAAAAACGAGCTATTACACTTAAATGATTACTCATCAGCATTTAAAAGAATCAATGCTGAAAAATTCAGTACTTAAAGCAGTTATCTGGGCACAAATGCATAGATTCAACGCCCTCGCCCCTACTTTATCATAATATATTCTCATTACGCTTTAAATTGCTATCGCATCAGTATTATAATTGCCGGCACTATCAGCGACTTTATTAAAAAACACTTATCATCACTTTATTGGGAGACTTATGACGGGCTCATTGTTTATCATTACCGCGGCCTCTGGTACGGGTAAGACCTCTTTGGTCAAGCAGCTACTGGCGACCACTAATGACTTGACTGTCAGCATCTCTCACACTACTCGTGCGCCTCGTCCCGGTGAGATTGATGGTCATCACTATCATTTTATCGACAAAGAGGTATTTGTTTCTGCTATTGGCGAAGGCAAGTTTTTAGAGCACGCTGAGGTCTTTGGCAACTACTATGGTACTGCAGAAGCTAGCGTGCGCGCGCAGCTAGAGGCAGGTATCGACGTCATTTTGGAGATTGATTGGCAAGGGGCGCTGCAGGTCAAAAAGATATTTACTGATGCCACTATGATTTTTATCTTGCCGCCTAGCCTCTCAACGTTGCGCCAGCGCTTAGCGGGCCGAGCCCAAGACAGCGCCGAGGTAATCGAGCAGCGTCTGGCCGGCGCTGTCACTGAAATGGCGCAATACGTGCATTTTGACTATGTGATTATTAATGATAACTTCGAGGTGGCACTGACTGAACTTAAAGCCATCATCGTCGCTGACCGACAAACGCTTTCTCGTCAGCAGCGTCATCATCGCCGTATTATCGACGCTTTACTGACGAATGAGAGTGAAGAATAGCTTTAGATTCAGTTTTGGGTAGCGCTCAAATGCTCATAGTCTAAATACAGTCTAAATATCGGTGGCTTGAGCGTTACTCATTCAAGGGTTATTAAAGTGCTAATAGCGACTTTGGGGCTTGAGTAATCAAGTACAAAAGCCATGACGCGACTGGCGAAAAAATGCTATAATAGCCAGTTATTCCCCCTATATCTTTCTATATTTTTGCTCCCATACATTAGCAGGCACCCTATTGGTGTATCATTTATCACCTCCACACTACCTGCTAATCCTAAATCACTGAGGTAATGAACTATGGCACGTGTCACGATTGAAGATTGCTTAGAGAATGTAGACAACCGTTTTGAGCTGGTACTTGTCGCTAGCAAACGCGCTCGCCAACTGGCAAAAGGTATCGCTGAGCCACTTGTTGAAGTTGACAATGACAAGCCAACAGTTTTAGCATTGCGCGAAATTGCTGATGGTAAAATCACCCGCGATATCCTAAACCAGCCTGAGCATAGTTTTGCAACGAGTTCATTGGACTTAGCGCTATCAGGTGATCATAGCTTTTAAAGATAGCTTCTAAAGAAAGATAGCTTAAATAGCTACTGATGCACTCAAGTAGCGCGATAAAACCACAGTTCTAAGCTGTGGTTTTTATGATTTAAAAAACTGTTTTTTGCTATTTACAGACTGAGTGTGCTTAGTAGTTGACATTGTAGGCTATTTACGATTAATTAGAGAGTGAAAACCAAACTCGTATTAGAGTCTATTTTATTTACTTTTGGCTTGTTTTTTTAAATAATAGCCGCTAAATCCATTGCCAAGTTATAGGCGCCTCATAGTAGGCGCTCAGTCATAGGATAATCTTATATGAGCCAAACCCTTCCTAAGCTCAGTCATCGTCTAGTAGACGAGGCCCAATATAACTTGCTGCGCTCGGTTGGGTATTTAAGTCGGGACGATCGCCGCGACATTATCGATGCATGTGAGTTTGGTGATATCGCTCATATCAAAGACAAGCGCAAATCAGGTGAGCCCTATATTACTCATCCTATCGCGGTTGCTGAGATTTTGGCCGGTTTTCGTTTAGACCGTGATACGATTATCGCCGCAATTTTGCATGATACGGTTGAAGATACTGAAGTCACTGGCGAGCAGATTGAGCAGCGTTATGGCAAAGTCGTCGCCCGCTTGGTTGATGGTGTCACCAAGCTTAAGTCCTCAAAATACAATAAGCAGCAAAACAAAGCGGCAACCTTTCATAAAATTCTTACCGCAACCTTGTTAGATCCGCGCGTGTTGATTATCAAGTTATCAGACCGCCTGCATAACATGTCCACGCTCGATGCGGTCAGCACTGAAAAGCAGCGCGCCACCGCGCAAGAGACTTTAGATTTTTATGTGCCCTTCGCCCGCTTGATGGGCATCAATGACATTGCTGACTACATAGAGGTGCTCTGCTACCGCAATCTTAACTCTGAGATGTATAACAAGCTGTCTGATAAGCTGTTGCAGCACGGCCTTGGACGCAACTTTCAAAAAGAAGCCATCCATCGCTATCTGATTGTGGTATTGAACAACTTAGAGTTAAATGGTCACGTTAAAATCTTAGACAACCGCGTTGCTATGTACCGTCAGTTCTTTCGCAACCGCGGCGAGATTAATGCCCTACTTCGTCACTACTCTTTTGAGATCGTCCTCGATACGGTAGAGGCCTGTGATAAGCTGGCTTACTATTTCATCAAAAAATATCAAATCGAAGATGCGAATATTCAGGACAATATTCGCCGGCCGCTACCTGGCGGCAATCAATCTTTGACTTTACTTTATGAGCGTGACAATGATTGTATCAAAGTAGTCATTATGACCAAAAAGATGCAAAAGGTGGCGCGACTCGGCGTGATCGGTGCTGAGCATGCCTCTGATGTCAGCCAATCAGTGATTCAAGCCTCACTACGCAATATGAAAGAGCTGGTCGATGAAGAGACCTTAGATGAAAATAGTCCTGACTTTACCGCGGCGGTGTCTACGATTAACGAGCTGATGGACTATCTGCATTCAAGCAAAATCCTCTGCTATAGTCCGCAGGGCCGTGCCTATGAGCTGCCGCAAGGCGCAACGGCGCTCGACTTCGCTTATGCGGTTGGGCCTATGGTGGGTAATGTCGCTGTCGGCGCGAATATTGATAATGAAAAAGCCAAACTTGGGACGGTTGTCAAAAACGGACAGCTGGTCGAGATTGAAGTCGATAGCGACTCTGAGCCCAAAGCGGAATGGCTTGGCTTTGTGGTCACCAATAAAGCCCGTAAGGAGATCTTGCGCTGGTTTAAAGACTTACCCACGAGTGAAAAGCAGCGTCATGGTCAACAAGCGCTAGATCGCGCTTTAAAAACGTACCATAAAAGCCTAGCGGACTTATACGATTCTGAGTGGAACAACCTACTTGAGTGGCGCGGTGTTAATGATAAAAACGTGCTGTTTGAGCAAATAAGCTCTGGCACTTTATTGCCGCAGCTCGTTGTTTCACGCTTATTTAGCGACGAGATGAGCAGTCTGCAAGCGGATGTCAGTGAAGCCTCGCAGCCGCAGCAGCTCATCGTCAATACTGCGGGTGTTGAGCTTGATTTTGCCAATTGTTGTCATCCTATTTATGGCGACCCAATCGTTGGCCACTTATCACGGCATGGGTTGGTCGTGCACCGGCATAAGTGTTTTTCGCTCGATGATATTCGTAAAGACAATCCTTACCAAATCATTCAGCTACAGTGGCGCGATGATAAAGCAGTTAAACAAAACGAATCTGATGATGCCGGAAATAAGATACGCTTTCCAGCTTATCTCAAACTCTCCATCTCGCTAAGCGATGAGCAAATCAGCGAAGTGGTTTATCATCTGCGCCAGTTAAATATTGGTGTAGAGACGATCGATGTACGTCACAGTGATACGATCGTTCATGTAGTCGTTCGCAGCCGGGTGCACTTAGCCCAAGGTATCCGTGAGCTAAGATCGCTATTAGGCTTCCCTAATATTATGCGTCTGTATCAGCTATAAAACTATCAAAATAACTTAACCCCTGCTTATTTACTATTCACTTACTAAAAGGAATAACTATGAGTCGTCAAACTATTCAAACCGATAAAGCTCCTGCCGCTGTTGGCACTTACTCACAAGCAGTAAAGGTTGGTAATACGGTCTATATCTCAGGCCAGCTTGGTTTTGATCCTGATACTATGGAGCTAAAAGAAGGCTTTGAGGCGCAGGCCAAGCAAGTATTTGAGAATATTAAAGCCATTTGCGCGGCCGCTGGTGGTACTATCAATGATGTGGTCAAATTCAATGTCTCCTTGACCGATTTGAGCGATTTTGCGGCACTAAATGAGGTATTTGTAGCCAATCTAAGTGAGCCGTATCCTGCTCGCGCTGCGGTACAAGTAGCAGCCTTGCCAAAAGGCGGCGTGGTAGAGATTGAGTCAATTATGTATATAGAATAACGGATAGCGTCAAGTCTGAGAGTATCGAATCTGATAGCTCAAGACTACAGTCGTGAAGTCAAAGGCAACTTTATCAAGCTCAAAAGCTTAAGCCCAAAGCGCGGTTATCGATAACGGCAATTTGGGCTTGCTTATTTGTGCTACTCATATTACGCATAATAAAACGAGTACCCTCATCTATTGGTATGCTTCACTTATTAATATGTTTCACTACACTTTAAACATCACCGAATTTAACTTTTAATAAGGCTGCGAGCGTCATTTATGTTAGTTCAAGTTGCTCTACCGGTTCCGCTTTATCGAGTATTTGATTATGGCGTGCCTGCAGACTTATCTTTGCCCGAAATCGGTAGCCGCGTCGAAGTCTCTTTTGGTAGGCAGACTTTGATCGGTATCGTCATCGCTCATATTGCTCAAGCGGATAGCGATGTCCCGGTAAGCAAGCTTAAAGCCATTAATCAGTGCTTAGATGATGAACCTATCGTCGATAGCGCTATGCTTCGCCTTGCGTACTGGCTTGCGCGTTATTATCATTACCCTTTAGGCGATGTACTCGCTGTGATGCTGCCAAGCCTTGTGCGGCAAGGCAAACCGCTCGACTTGCTTATTACTCATTGGCGCATCCTGCCGCACGTCACCGATGCTGACTTTCATGCCAATGCGGTCAAGCAAAAACAGCAGTTCGACATGCTCAAGTTGCATGGCGAGCGCGGTGCGAGCGAAGATGTGTTATTACTCGAAGGAATGCAGCGCAGCTTTTTGAAGACGTTAGAAGACAAGGGCTTAATTGAGCGCTACATAGAGCACAAATCAGCGCCTAAGCCTGTGAGCTTAGCGAAGATGCCGCTTGATCTCAATGACGAGCAGCAGCAGGCGGTGGCGACGATTACTGCTGCTCATAGCGCTGAGCAGTATAAAGGTGTTTTACTCAACGGTATCACCGGTAGTGGTAAAACGGAAGTCTATTTGCAAGCAATGCAAGCGGTATTAGAAGCTGGCAAGCAAGTACTCATACTGGTGCCAGAGATTGGCCTAACGCCGCAGACGCGAGCGCGTTTTGCTAGCCGCTTTGCTGCGCAAATCGTGCTACTGCATTCAGGTATGACCAACACCTACCGTCTGCAAGGTTGGCAAGACTGCCGTACCGGTCACGCACAAATCATCATCGGTACCCGCTCAGCTGTGCTGTATCCTTTTGCCAATTTAGGACTGATCATCGTTGATGAGGCGCATGATAGCTCTTATAAGCAGCAAGACACCCTACGCTACCATGCAAGCGACGTGGCGCTATATCGCGGCCTGCAATACAAGATACCCGTCGTACTCGGAACTGCGACCCCAACGCTTGAGCATCTAAAGCTTGTAGCAGACGGTAAGCTGATAGAGTGCCAGCTAACGACGCGTCCTGGCAGTGCCAAACCTGCGACTATGCAGCTCATCGATGCTCGCCTGCAAACCACTCATCAGCAAACTGCAGACGATGGCGCAAACTATGACACAGGTCTGACCGATGATCTCATCAAGGCTATTCGGCAAACGCTCGAAGCCGGCGAGCAGGTATTAATATTTCTAAATCGTCGCGGCTATGCGCCGGTATTACTCTGCGAAGCTTGTGGCTGGCAAGCAGACTGTCCACGCTGCGATGCGCATCTAACGGTGCATTATAGTCGCCAAAACCAAAGCAGCTCTTATTTAAAATGCCATCACTGTGACTGGCAGGCTTACATTCCAAATAGCTGTCCGGACTGCGCCAGTCAAAACTTAGATACCAAAGGGATGGGGACGACAAGACTTAGCGAAAACTTACATGCGCTGTTTGCTAATCCGCAAACCAGTAAAATACAATACCCGATTATTCAAATTGACCGTGACACCACAAGGCGTAAAGACAGCTGGGAGAATATCTATCAGCATATTAACGAAGGTAAGCCGGCGATTCTAGTCGGCACGCAAATGGTGGCTAAAGGTCATCACTTTCCTAATGTCACGCTCGTCTGCTTGCCTAATGCTGATAGAGGCTTTTTATCTGCAGACTTTCGCTCGCCTGAGCATACCGCGCAGCTGATGATTCAAGTCGCGGGCCGTGCTGGACGCGGTGACAAGGCTGGTCGCGTACTGATTCAAACGCTACAACCGGATAACCCACTACTGCTTAAGCTGGTCAAAGACGGCTATCACTCCTTTGCGCAGTCGTTGCTACAAGAGCGCAAAATGATGGGCCTACCTCCCTATAGTCATGCTGCGCTTGTTCGCTGTGAAGGCAAGACTTTGGCGGCGACCACGCAAGCGCTCAAAGATGCCGTAGCTCATCTACCCACAGGTCATAAGCTGGCCGTTCTCGGCCCTATTGATGCGCCAATGAGTAAAAAGAACAGCCGTTATCACTCACAGCTGCTGCTATTAGCCAAAGAGCGCGGGCAGCTCCACCAAGTACTGAACCACTGGTGGCAACCGGTACTGGCGCTACCCAGCGCTAAATATCTAAAACTGACTTTAGATATCGACCCTGTCGGCTGGTAGGCTGACACCTATCACCGTTTCTTCTTATTATTCTTAGGCTCCTAAACGTATAGTCAGTTCAAAATAACATGGTGCTAAATTGAAGAGTGCTACTGGAATGAATGTTGCGCAGCCTCTGTAATAACAGCATGCAAGGAAAATTCATACCAGTAGCACGATGTCATTTTTGCAGTGACTCGACTATAGCTTACTGGCTGCATTTTTACATCGTCGTTACAGCTTCTAATACTCGACTATGTTAGATTTATCATTAATCCTTGAAATTATTTACCATAAGTCTTAATAAATTTGAGTAACGTTATGAGTCAAGAAGATCCCATTCATAAGCAAAATAAGCATTTGCCTCCAAGTGAGCCTATTGATGTCTATAAAAACAACGATAGTAACTATACTGCTGGCAATCAAGACGCTCATGATCATGACACTCACCTAGAGCAAAACACCGCGCCAAGAGATACCAAAGGCTATCAGCGTACGTTACTGATTAGCTTTGTGATCATCACAGGCTATATGTTTATCGAGGCGATTGGTGGCTTACTGACAGGCAGCTTGGCGTTACTCTCTGATGCAGGACACATGCTCAGCGACGCCATCGCCCTTGGTGCGACGTTGATGGCATTTAAAATCGGCGAAAAAGCCGCCACTCATCAAAAGACCTTTGGCTATAAACGCTTTGAGATTATCGTGGCCACCGTCAATGGTGCGACGCTAGTAATTATCGCCTTGATGATTTTTTATGAAGCGATCAAACGTTTTAACTCCCCGCCAGAGATTGCGACCCAAGGTATGCTGATCATCGCTACTATCGGCATGCTTATTAATATCCTAGTGGCTTGGCTGATGCACCGAGGTAGCCGTAGTGGCGATAGCGGACACAGTCATGGAGAAAAACAAAACTCCTCTGACGCTAAAGAGCCTGTCAACCTCAATATGCAAAGCGCTTACTTGCATGTATTAAGTGATTTGATGGGCTCAGTGGCCGCTATTGTCGCCGCTTTACTGATGATGGGGTTTGGCTGGGTTTGGGCCGATGCCGCAGCGTCGGTGATCGTCGCGGTACTTATCTTAGTAAGTGGTTACCGCGTTGTACGTGATTCGGTACATGTCTTGATGGAGGGCACGCCAGAAGATATCTCATTAGACGCAGTCAAAGAGCGCCTGCTCGATCACAAGCAAGTCGAAAAGATTCATGACCTCCATATTTGGAGTATTACTAGTGGCCTAAACGCTTTATCTTGTCACGTGGTGGTCGATGGCGAGATGAGTATTACGGAGGCTAGTGTGCTGATTAGCGAGCTTGAACAGCGCTTGCAAGACTTAGGCATTAGTCATGCCACTATTCAGGTGGAGAGCCTATCGCATCCGCAGACGATGGCTCACAGTGATACGCTTGTTTGTGATATCTCCGAGCGAGCCGTCAGTGATAGCGGCCATATCGGCCACAACCATTAACTAAAGATTTTAGTTTAAGGGTCCAATTATTTTTATGGATTTGAAAAATAGCGGTAAATCATGCTTAACCACCAAATGATAATGGCTAACTAAATAAATAGCCAAATAAATAAGCCAGATACTAGGGCGTGTTGAACATTCACAAATGCGCACTGCTGATCGCTACTAGTTAATCAAAGCTGTGTTCTAGTCGTCGTTAAAATTGCAGATAATGCTTATTGCATTGGCTAGCTGATTTTATTTAAATAGTCGCAACGACTAGGGCGATTTTAGCATCAGCCCTCACGACAACAACAGGGACAGGACTATTTTTTGCCGC
>Ga0114901_1001598_pt1 | contig 12905 bp, 8 predicted proteins | sample MalvireepMed_s16_FD_89686 | JGI IMG/M metagenome (GOLD analysis project Ga0114901, IMG submission 89686) | Marine viral communities from the Global Malaspina Expedition - Malaspina viral metaG DeepMed_s16 | ecosystem: Environmental > Aquatic > Marine > Oceanic | place: Mediterranean Sea... | reverse complement strand
CTTGCCCATCCACTCTTCCATTTTTTGAACCGGGACCATCACCAATCTAGTATCGGTTTCCGTAATAGCCCTGATCTCGCTCTTGGTCTGCCCCATACAGCAGGCCATGGTCACCGAACAGGTTTCCCCTTGTTCCAGATAGTATAGCAGTAGTTCATCTCCCTCCTCATCCTCCCGAAGCACTTTAATTGCTCCCGACAACAATAAGGGCATACTTCGGATGTACTGCCCAATGTCCATTATGGTCTCCCCCGCAGGAACTTCCATTAATCTCCCTTCTTCTAGGATTTCATCGATAAGGGGCTGTTCAAAATGGTTGCTGAATGTTGCTAAAAGCTCTTCTTTCATGTGATAAAAATACGTTCCTCTAAGGTAACCATTTTAGTAAAAACGAAACTTCTTGGGAGATACCAAAAAACAAGACCCGTACCAATGGCACGGGTCTACTGCGGTTACGCAAACTAATAAACTGAATCAAACGAACTTAAACTTATAATTTTATGGGTTTTCCCTCGATTTCCTTTGGAACGGGTATTCCCAATATCTTTAAAATGGTCGGTGCAATCTGATTGGAGTATAATTGTTCTTCCTCCTTTACTTCGCCTTTGGGATCAACATTTTTTCCAAAAGCAATCATCCAAACGGAGCCTGCCCCATTGATGTCGCTGCCATGGCTTCTCCAAGTATCCAAGGGCTCTGTTCCACGCCCATGGTCCGTAGTGATCAAAAACACGGTCTGGTCCTTATAAAAATCATCTTGTTGGGTAAACTCCCATACCGCCTTGATCAACCCATCGATATTGTGGGCCGATTTTAAATAGGCTTGATAATCCCCATCATGGGCAAAATCATCGGTTTCTCCGTAGGAAATGAAAACCAATTTTGGATGTTCCTTTTTCATGTTCTCCAAAGCATAATGATGCGTAAATGCATCCAACCGGACCGAGCCCCATGGACTGGGTATCTGGTTCTGCAATTGGTTGAGAAACTTTTCCCTTTCATTCAGGTTTCCTGTAGCTGACTCAAAACCCGCATTGACGGGAACTCCTGACCGCTCTTCATTTACGATAAACGGAAACACATCCCAACTACCAAAGGCAGCGACATTGCCCTTTCCTTCGGCGGCGTTATTGTAAAGCTCTAAAACTGTTGTGTTGGGGTTCGGTATTTTGTCATTACTTCGGATGTTTTCATCATCGGCCGTTCCCGTTAAAATTTCGTTGTAACCCGGGTAAGAGAACCACATGGAATTGGTCAAATCTACTTTGCTTTCCAACTTTCGATTTCCATGAATCTGGCCCATTTTTACCACTTGACTCCAGAAAAAGGGCAACAACGCTTCTCTTCTTTCAGATGGGGTGTCTCTCCAGAAAGCTTTTTTCAACATTTCGGGTTCGTGAACATAATCCTTATTACCAATCAAAAGGGAATCGGCTCCTGTAAATAATTCCTGCCAACGGAAACCGTCCAACGTTATCAAAATTATCTTGGTATCGTTATTTTGGGCATTTACCCTGAACATTGCCACAGTGGCAATCATCAAAAACAAGATTCTATTTTTCATTTTCTTACTTTGTTTTAAATGATGCTGTTTCGGACCAATCACTCCAATTCAAGTTTTGGTCTCGGTACCGAACCCTCCAATAATAGGTGGTATTGGGTTGTAATCTTTTGGTTTTTTCATCGGTCAAATCGTCCTCTTTTTGACGATTTTCCTTGTAGTACCAGTTTTCGAACTGTTTCCAGCTGTCCAAATCCAACTTTTCAAAATCTTGGGTTTGGGAAACTTGCCAATGTGCTGCCGCATGGAAAGCATCACCGAGCGGACTTGAAAACTCTCCGGCCTTCAAGGTGACAAATTCTTCCAGTACTTTTTCATTTTTAGTTGGAAAAACTACGGCTGGAGCATCGGGTTTCTTCTCCAATCGCCAGATGGTAATACTGTCGCGAAGTTCATTTTGTCTTGACTTCACATTGTTCCCTTGACTGATTCTTTTGATAGTGAATTTGGGGTCGCTCCGGTTACCGTCGATTTCGACCATAACAAATCCGTATTCGTCCTGTGTAACGGTGAATTCGTCATAGTCCCTGCCTTCGAACTCGCCCCAATTGTCGATGGCTCCCCCAGCTGAGGCCACATTGATCCACAAGTGTTTGTGGTCTCTAGATTGCCCTCTTGAATAGCCATGGGTGTGTCCAAAAAAATGAACGCTGGGCTTTCCTGTTTTGGTTGAAAAGGCCTCCAACATTTTAACCACCCTCCCTGTGGATTCTTCCTCGCCCGGAATCCAAAGTTCGGATTTGTGGGGATGGTGCAACTGAGCGAACACAAAATCAATATCCTCGTTCTTTTCGGTATCGGCCAAAACTTGTTCCAACCATTCATATTGTTCGCGAAGATCGCGGTAACCTTCGTTGGAATTCAACCCGATGATTCTCGTATTTCCATAATCCTTGTACCACCAATGTTCGGCAAAGGCGGGCGTTCCATTTTCCGGAAGGCTGAAGTATTTGAAGTAGAAAACGGAGTTGCGCTCATGATTGCCCAACACTGGATATACGGGCACCTCAGCAAAGAGTTTATGTGCAGGATCAAAAAAGTGTTCTTTCCATTGGTAGTATTTACTGCCCGAAGAAACCAAATCCCCGGGTATCATCACCATAGCCAGATTGTCCGGCAACTTGCCACCGTGCTCCTTTTCCAAATACTGTAGAATGCCTTGGTTCACGATTTCGGAAAACTTGTTCGGATGCTGGCTATCATACTGCATATCACTCATGGCAACAATGTTGAACGACTCTTCATCGCTTGAAAATGGCGGTGTCTTGAACTGGAAAATATCGGATTTGGCCTTGCCGGTCCTTACCCGATAATAATATTCCGTAAAACGCTTGAGGCCTTCCAGTTTTACGGTATGCACCCGTGATTCAGAGAAATTGATATCCTCTGCTTTTCCTGATGTTTCTTTGCCTAGTTTTTCCGTGGTCCCCCATTCCACGATGCTTTCTTCGCCACTGGTTGTTTCCCACATGATCACAATGGAATTCGGTTCTGCATCCTGAAGATAGGGCTGCACTAAAATTTGGGGTTCGGTTTGGGCGGTAAGCTCCATAAGACCCAAACAGAATACGATAAATAGTTGTTTGATTTTTTTCATTAGGCGATATGGTTTGTTTTTAAAAAGGCAGAGTTCAATATTTCAAAGGCTTTTTCCAGTTCTTCCCTGGTTATGGTCAATGGTGGAGAAAGCTGTAGTACGTTTCCTTTGGAAACTTTAAAACTTAATCCTTGTTTTAGGCACTCGTACATAATTTCTTCGGCTTCGGCAATCGCTTTTTCCTTGGTGGTCCTGTTAGTTACGAGTTCGATGCCCCAAAGTAATCCCACTCCACGCACGTCCCCGATCAAGGAATATTTCCGATGCATTTTGTACAGGGCTTTTCTTATGAATTCTTCATCTTCTTTCACCTTTTGCAAGATGTTTTCCTCTTCCAACACCTCCAAAAGCGTCAATCCTGCCATAGCCCCCAAGGGACTTTTTTCATGGGTATAATGCCCGAGGGAAATGTGTCCGAACTTGTTGTATTCTTCCCGGGTAACAATCGCGGCTTGAGGGATAATACCACCTCCCAACCCTTTGCCCAAGCAGAGAATGTCAGGCTCAATGTCGAAAAGTTCGTAGGCGAACATGGTACCCGTTCTTCCAAAAGCGATGGGTATTTCATCCAAAATCAACAAAACACCATGTTTGGTGCAAAGTTCCCTAGCGGCTTTCCAGAATTTTTTTGATGGAATCTGTACATCAGTGTTGCGAATGGTCTCGGCCAAAAATGCCCCGATTTCAGGGTCCTTCTCCAAGACATACTGTAGATACTCCAATGCCTTGTCCTCGTTCCCTTCAAATATGCCGCGATAGGTTATTGGGGGAGGAATGCGCTCCACACCGGGCATCAATGGTCCCATGTACTCCTGAAAAACTGCTTCGCCCCCAACGCTGATGGCATCCAAAGATGCACCGTGGAACGAGTCCCAAAACGAGACGACTTTGTGCTTGCCCGTGATGGCCCTGGCCAACTTTATAGCAATACCTATGGCTGAGCTTCCGTTTGGGGTCAATAAGATGCGATTAAGGCCTTTTGGGGTGTAGGAGGTCAGCTTTTCTGCAAATTGAATGGCAGTTTCATTTGTGTAGCGTCTTGTGGAAAAAGTCAAGTTTTGAAGTTGCTCCGTTAGTCGAGCGACCAGTTTTGGGTGGGAAAATCCGATTTGGTGCACATTATTTCCGTGAAAATCGAGGTATTTCTTGCCCGACACACTTATCATGTGCGGACCTTCACAATTCTGGAGCACGTCCAAACAAGGTGTGGACATGGATTGATGCATAAAATACTTGGCGTCCTTTTCCAGTAGTTCCTTGGTCTCTTCGCTCACTTCGTTCTGCAACCATGTTCCCCTCGCAGGAGTCAGGTTGATGTCACCTTCCACAACAGATTCTGCGTTGTGCTTGTTGCGCTTTTGGTTCATTCTATATTATTTTTCTCTAAACAACTTACTTGCAGGAATTATTTGTTTTGGTGTATTGGGACCTGAATATTTTACGTCCAAATGATAGCCTCCCCCTCCGTTGAAAAATTCTACACGGACCAAATGTCTGCCTTCGGATAGTTCCAACGAACCGCTGCGTTCCATCACCCCATGATCACCATCGTTATCCACTATGGCTTTACCGTTGATGTAAAGTTTGCTGCCATCATCACTATTGGTAAAAAAGTTATACGTTCCTTCTTCTTCCACTTCCAAATAACTTTCAAAAACCACGGCTACTTGTTCTTGTGGCATAGCATCGGAAAGTGCCTGTTTATGGGAAAACTCAGTAACAAATCCTTCATGTATCGGATTTAAGGTAGTGAAATCCGGGAGCTTTTCGATACTGCTTACTTCAAATACTTTACATTTTACAGGATCTTGTTTTTCTTTTGAAACAATCCTAAAATTGCCTTCGGCCACAGTGCTAACCAATTGATTATTCTGAAAGATACCCGCCTTGATGATACTTGTCTGCTTTAAGTAAAAGGTATCTTGATAGACCTGACTGTTCTCCAAAGTGGGCACATTGTTGTCAATGGTATAGCGAATCTCACCTACATTATTAGGGTTTTGCATGACCACTGCAACAGAATCGGCTTTGAAAACTCCTCCGGCTGGCTCAAAATAGCCAGCATCCGGAAGAATTTTGGGTTGGGTTATTTGCTCTTTTCGCTTGTATATCAATTTTGGAGCTTCATTACCTGCAAATGCTCCTATGACCGGTCTGCCTATCCATGATTGCGGTGTTTGCAAGCCCATGGCATAGGCAACTGTTGGTGCATTATCGTATTGGTAAACGGTTTCTTCTATTTTATAGCCTTTTTTGATGCCCGCACCGTACAGAATGAAGGGTATTTCCATTTCGGCAAGGCTTTCACCTCCGTGGCCAAAGCCTAAACCTCCGTGGTCTGCTGATATAATGAACATGGTTTTTTCAAAAATTCCTGCATCTTTGGTTGCATTCACGATTTCGGTAATCAAAGAATCTGCTTTCTCCACGGATTTGTAATACTCAGGGCTTCCATGTCCCAGTGCATGTCCTGCATGGTCTACATGGTCCAAGTGCACGAAGGTGAATTTTGGTCTATGTTCTTTGATATATTTTACCGCTTCTTGGGTTGTTTTATCTTCGTGATCTCCGTCGATGTCAAAATCCACATCGGATTTCTCGAACAGTCGACCAAAACCGTCCCAGTCGTAGATGGCGCCCACATGAGCTTCTGGTTGTTGGTCTTTGAACAGTGTGAATATGGTGGGAAATGTTCCATTTTCGGTAACGACCACCGGCGGTAATTGGTGGTCGAACTTTTCCCAGCCATTGGAAGTCACCCCGTGTTGTTCGGTATCGGCACCCATGATCATACTGGCCCAATTCGAACTGGAACTTGAGGGCAGTACGGAACGGGCATGCAGGGTTGCCGCCCCGTTTTGCATCATGGAATCCAAAGTTGGCGTATTGGCATTTTGAATTCCGTTGGGACTCATCCCATCGATTCCAATGACAACCACGTGCTCAATATTGTTGGGTCGGCTTTCTCTTTTAGCGCATGATGCCACCAAAACGGTCAACAAAATGGGCAATAATAGTTTTTTAGACATCCTAATATTTTTAATAACAAAGGCTGCCCTGAAAAACAGGGCAACCATATGCTTGTTAAAGGACTATTTTCAATCGTTTAATATCTGGTTCCGGTTTCCCACCAACCAGGTGTATTGATGTTGTCTCCTTCTCCTCCCATGGCTTGCACGGCGGCTTGGTAATTGGCCGTATTCAATGTCTGCTCGGATGATGGATATAGGAAACGAACTGGATAGCGTCCACCATTAAGGTCGTCCTGACCAGTCTCCAAGGCAGGAATTCCCGTTCTTCTGTAATCCATCCATCCTTGGTAATCCACGTTCCAAAGCGCGATGGTCTTTTGAGTTAAAAGCAATTCCAGAGAACCATCGTATTGCACAGATGGCTGCGCCAAGTATGCATCAATCTCGGCATCCGCTACGCCCCAATAGGCCAAGCTTGCCCTGATTCCTGCATTGTAGTGATCGGCAGCACTACCGGCAATGAATCCTCTTTCGGCAGCCTCTGCCAGAATGAACTGTACTTCGGAGTTTTTCATGATAAATGCTTCCGCTGCCGTGGAAGAGAAGTAGAACAGTTCTACATCCAAACGGCTTGGACTGTTGGCATCATCATAGGCACGGGCATTGTCCTGGTTCAATCCAATAGGAATACCTACCCATTCGCCATCACTGTTACGATCGAACCAAATATCCAATCGAGGGTCGTTGAATTCTTCAAAATAACCCAACAGCGTGGTACAAAGGCTCTTCTCGTCAAAACCACCGATACGACCTGTACTTTGTGGCCAAGAATCTGTATTTGATGTGCCGCTATAGGTCAATGTGGCGTTATCTTCATTAGAATTGATGTAGTTCCCAGCACTTACAATCGCCTGCATTTCCGCCGAGACATCCCTTTGTTTGGAAATTCTCATCAAATATCTAAGGCGTAAAGAATTGGCCAACTTTCTCCATTTGGATGCATCTCCATCGTAAATAACGTCACCGGTGGACCCGGTAATCGCTTCCCCTTTTGCCAAAGAGGCATCGGCATCGGCCAAATCCTGAAGCACACCGTTATAAACGGTTTCTTGATCATCGTATACCGGGGTAAAGATTCCTTCGGTTTCACCGGCCATTGCCTCGGTATAAGGGACATATCCATATAAATCGGTAAGATTGGCAAAGCTAAGGGCCCTCAATGTCAAGGCAATTCCTTCGTAAGTGGCATTTTGGGTTCCCTCTGTCCTTGAAATCTCCAAAATATCATTGATCTCGGGCAGGTAGTTATAAAAGAAGTCCCACATACCTTGATCCCCCCAATCGAACTGGCTGAAACCGGGAAAGTTGTTCTTGGCCATTAATTGGGTAATGGTATTGCCATCGCTGTAACCCTCATCGGTCAACCTTCGTGTTATTTCGGAAGTAACCGTGGAGGTCAGCAAGTTGGCACTAACTTGTTCCGGGGCATTGGGGTTGGAGTTGATACTCTCAAAATTGTCCGTACACGAAACCAAAACAGTTCCTGCAAATAAGATGGATGTTATGAAGTTTGATGTTTTCATCATTCTTTGTCTTAAATTCTTTCTTTAAAATTCTACGTTAAGGTTAAGTCCAAAACTTCTTGTACTTGGCAATGCCATATCTTCCACGCCTGGCACTATTGAACCTCCGGAGAAAGAAATGGATTCAGGATCTACGTGGTCGTTTTCTGTCCAAAGCGCCAGGTTACGACCTACCAAAGAAATTGTTGCCGAACGTATTGGGGTGTTGGCCAACAGCTTGCTTGGCAGCGTGTAGCCCAATTTCACTTCTCTTAGTTTTACGTAGGTAGCATCGAACATTGAGCTTTGCTCATTGCCCCTGTTGTACACGTGTGAGTAGTAGTTTGAAGCCGCCACATTGACCGTGTTTGGCGTATAATTGCCGTTTCCATCATCTACAACACCTTGGGCGACGATACCTGTTTCACGACCTGGAACGGTGAAGTCCAGCATCCCCGTGGTACCACCAATAGCAACGGTTCTTGAGTGATAAACTCCACCTTGTCTCCAATCGAAAAGGAATCCGAAACGAAGATTTTTGTACTTGAAGCTGTTTTGGAAACCAACCATAAAGTCCGGGTTGTAATTGCCAAGATTTCGCAGTTCGTTGCTTCTTATGGGCAGACCTGAATCACCATCAATTATCCATTGTCCGTAGTAAGGACTGTTTTGGTCGGTCACTTGTTCGAAACCTGTTCCGTAAAGATCGCCCATACGTTCGCCGACCTCAGCAACAACTTGAAGGTAATTTTCCTTCACCAAATATTGCGTCAATCCATCCGTAAGTTCCTTTACCTCACCACGGTTGGTGGTAAAGTTGATGTTGGTATCCCAGCTAAAGTTGTCGGTTCTAAGCGGTGTTGCCGTCAAGGTAATTTCCAAACCTTTATTCTCTACCTCACCGGCATTGATGACCCTGGAACTAAATCCAGAGGTGTTGGATACGGGCAAAGAAAGAATCTGGTTGTTGGTCACTGATTTGTATGCGGCCACATCCAATCCCAAACGGTTTCCGAAGAACCGAACATCGGCACCTACTTCAAATGAATTGGTACGTTCTGGTTTAAGGTCGGCCAATTTTAATTCAGAAGGGGAATAGGCCCTTGAATATCCATTGAATGTATTTCCAAATCCAAAAGTAGCGGCCAAGTTATAAGGGTCGGTATCGTTACCCACACTGGCCCAGCCTCCTCGAACTTTTGCAAAGCTTATGGACTCTGGCATCTGGAACATATCAGAAAGAATGAAACTCAAACCAACGGATGGATAGAAATAACTGTTGTTTCCATCAGGCAATGTGGAAGACCAATCGTTACGAGCGGTAACATCCAAGAAAGCATAATCCTTATAGGCCAAATTGGAGAAGGCATACAAACTGTTTACGGTGAATTTACCATCATAATCACTCTGCGTCAAAGGCTCGGCCGCGTTTCCAAAGTTATAGATTCCAGGAATAGACAATGAGTTGGCACTTATCCGTTGATATCTGTTTTTAGCGGAACGATGGTTACCTCCGAAGGACACCCCAAAATCAAAATCTTGGTTCAGCTCAGTGTTATACGCAAAAAGAAAATCAGTGTTTTGCTCGTAGGCATAAATAAAGTCCTCCCTGTACTGACCGTTCGGGAAACGTTGCGTTGAATATGCCCTTTTTCTCATGTCAAGTTCACTGGAATAGTCAAAACCGGAACGCAACATTAGGCTCAACCCTTTGGCCAAGGTAAGATCGGCCCTTAGGTTGGTGATCACACGGTCCTTGTTAAAGGCGTTGGTGTTTTCGTAGACGGTAAAGAAAGGGTTATCGTGGTAGTTGTAGTTATAATTGTACTGCTGCACACCTTCCAAACCTGGCTGCCAATAGTCCCTTAAATTGTTCATGTTGATATGACGACCGAACCAAATCCACAGATACATCACGTTTTCTGTTCCATAAGAGTTATTGGGACGGTTGCGGGAGTTCGAGTTGATGTAGTTCATGGAACCGGTCACTTTTAACCAATCGGTAAGATTGTATGACCCATTGACTTGGTAAGATCTTCTTTTAAAGTTGGAGTTTGGGATAACGCTCTCACTTTGCAAATCGGTGAAGGACACCCTAAAGTTACCATCTTCGTTAGCTCCCGTCAAAGCAATGTTATTGCTCATGGTGAAGCCTGTTCTAAAGAAATCATCAATATTATTGGGCTGTGGAGAAAAAGGTGTTGCGATTATTTCGTCAGCAAATACTCCTTCAGAATCTCTTGGTCTAACATGAACATCTCCGGCCCGTAGACCGCTAGTGGTAGGGCTATCGTGCTGTGGAATCAATTGTCCGTTCAGGGCAGGGCCCCAACTTTCGTCCACATGATCGTTTATACCTCCTGTCAAGGAACGGTTCTGCCCCCCATCATTAAAAGCAAACTGACCTCCCGAACCTTGTCCGTAGCGGTTTTGATATTTTGGGAGTGTCAAAAGATCTTCGAAAGTGGAATTGTGGGTATAGGAAACTCCAATCCCTTTACTCCCCTTACCAGATTTGGTGGTAATAAGCACAACCCCATTGGCTCCTCTGGAACCATAAAGCGCCGTTGCATTTGGTCCTTTAAGCACGGTCATAGTCTCTACATCATCGGGGTTGATGTCCATGGCACCATTACCATAGTCGACGCCCATGTTCCCCTCACTTCCTGTATTGTTCACATTGTTGTTGATAGGAATACCATCGACCACGAACAAGGGTGAGTTGGCACTGGGACTCGGATTGAGCGAGTTTTCGCCACGAATAATAATCTGTGAAGTGGAACCTACACCGGAGTTTCCTCCCGTAATCTGGACACCGGCCATTTTACCTGCAAGGGAGTTGACCACGTTGGTCTCTTTGGCCTCGGAAATTTCCTCTCCCGAAACCTTTTGCACTGCATACGCTAGTTTCTTGGTCTCCCTTTGAATACCCAAAGCGGTTACCACAACCTCATCCAATTGTTGCGAATCGGGCTGCAATACAATGGTTGCGCTTGTTCGGCCCGCTGTTTCCAAATCCTGGGAGATATATCCTATATAGGATACCACCAAGATTTCTCCTCCTTGCGGGAGCTCAATTTCAAAATTTCCATCAAAGTCGGTGGCCACTCCAGTGGAACCACCCTTTACAACCACCGATGCACCTGGCAATGGTACGTTGTTCTCGTCTAATACCTTTCCTGAAAAGGTGACTTGCGAATAGCCAATTATACTTACGGTGAATGCAAGTAAAAAAGCTACAATCGATTTTTTCATTTGTTGAGTATTTGTAAAAATTGGTTAATTATTTATCAACAAATATCCAACACATGAGTTAAGGCAGGCCTTTAAACAGATTAAAAAAATGATACGGAATGGTTAAAAGAAACCGTTCAATGTTATGTAAACATTATTTACAAATATGCAATTTATTCAAATCGACAAAAAGACAGATTTTACAACATACCCCAGTAGTTTAATGGATTAACCGTATTTTTTTAGTATTCTTGATTTATCAAAAAATATTATAAATACTAAAATTTAGGAGAGCCATAAATAATGGAAGATTACCTCATCGGGATTGGGAAAAGAATAAAGCAAATCCGCAAGAACAATAAAAAGACCATAAACGATGTTGCGATAGCTGCCGGGGTAACTGCAGGACTTATTTCACGCATTGAAAACGGCAGAACTATACCATCTCTTCCTGTATTTTTAAAAATTGTGGAAGCTTTGGGCACCCAAATGACCGATTTTTTTGACGGTATTCCGAAAGGTATCGGTCAAAATTTTATTGTAACCCGTAAGCACGAACAGTCCATTATAGAAAAGGAGGACGAAGCAGTTGGTTTTACCTATAATTATATTTTCGGGAAACAGTTGAACTCCGTAGGGTTTGAAAGTGTGCTTCTGGAGGTACAGCCCAATTCAAGAAGAGAAAAGGTAGTGACCGATGCTTTTGAGTTCAAGTATATGTTAACGGGAGAGTGCTATTACGAGATTGGCGACCACGAGGTTCTTTTAAAAGAAGGGGATTCCATTTTTTTTGACGGTAGAATCCCGCATGTACCTATCAACAGAGGAAAAGTTTCCTCCAAAATGTTGGTGGTCTATTATTTTATTTGATCAAGAAAACAATACCTTTTCCAAATCGGTCAGGGAATCTAGGATTAAAGTTGGTTGAGCTGTCTCCAACTGTTCACGTGTTTGGGCGCCGGTCAATACACCCACGGTCCAACCACAATTCGCGTTTTTTCCTTCTTCAATATCGATAACGGAGTCACCTGCCTTTAACACATTTTCAGGGTTTTTGATACCGAACATATCCATGGCCTTGTCTATCATTTCCGAAGAAGGTCTTCCATTTACCACATCGTCGGCGGTAATCACAGCATCGATTTGATTCCCTGCAACCCATCCCAGTTTGTTCAAAAGTGAACTTGCGGTTTTTTGGTCATATCCAGTGTTCAATACTACTTTGACATCTTTGGACTTTAATAGTTGAAAAAAAGCCTCTACACCGTCATAGGAGGTAACTTCTAAATTGGCATAGGCTTCGTCCAACATTCCTTTGAAATCTTCAAAAACAAGATTGGCATCAACTGATGTGTTTTTGGTCTGTTCCAAAATATCTGCTATGGCCTTAAATTTTTCCTTACCTGCGCCAAATTCCAGAACGGTATCCAAAAAAACTTCTACCCCATGCTTGGCCAAAGCGGCCCCAACCGTTTTGTAGACTACATTGTCCTCGTTCACTGTGGTGCCTGCCATATCAAAAACGGCCAATTCTATCTTTTTCATAAATTGATTTTCTGCTTATTGAATATAGTAGCAATGTTCTTCTTCGCGAATCCGGCACTTCCAGTCATTCCCTTTCCACCGATTCCTGTCACAACATGAATATTGTTGTCAATCGTTTTTTGAAAAATATCGCTGTTCTTGCATTGTGAGTATATCCCGTACCACCTTTTTTGGATTTGATACGTAGGAAGATCAATGATTTTTTTGGCTTCCTCTATCATAAAATTATCGATGTCCATGTTAAGATCATATCCCAAATCTTCAATTCGGTTGGCATCGGCATATTGATGGGAATCACCCAAAATCACCGAACCATCCATCGCTTGTTTAAAAAGAATGTGTACGCCCCATTTTTTCTGAAGGCTGTCCTTTGGCTCGTTTTCCTTGATTCCAGCAAAGGATGGGCATTCATGGAAGGCTTCATACCTTTTAAT
>Ga0114901_1001595_pt1 | contig 12940 bp, 10 predicted proteins | sample MalvireepMed_s16_FD_89686 | JGI IMG/M metagenome (GOLD analysis project Ga0114901, IMG submission 89686) | Marine viral communities from the Global Malaspina Expedition - Malaspina viral metaG DeepMed_s16 | ecosystem: Environmental > Aquatic > Marine > Oceanic | place: Mediterranean Sea... | reverse complement strand
GAAGCAGATGGTCGATGACGGGAGCGTTGATGTGATGGTGGCCATCGGCTCCAACTTCTTCGTCAATGTGACACTTCCCTGCACACTGTGGTTCTTCGACAAAGGGAAGCGGGAGACAGATAGGAAAGACAAAGTCCTCTTCATAGATGCCCGCAACATCTTTGAACAGGTAGATAGGGCGCACCGTGAGTTCAGACCCGAGCAGATAGAGTTCATAGCGAACATAGTGAGGCTTTACCGGGGCCAAGAGATAGAGGACACGATGGGAAGTGATGACCTCATGATTGAGAACTTCCCCGACCTTATTTACCAGGACGTGGCTGGTCTTTGTAAGGTCGCTACTATCGACGAGATAGAGGCCCAAGGGTATTCGCTAAACCCGGGTAGGTACGTCGGTGTTGCAGATAGAGAAGAAGATGACTTCGATTTCAATGAGCGCCTGACCGAGTTGAATGATGAGCTAGAGCAGTTGAACGCCTATGCTAGTGAGTTGGAACAGAAAATTTCCAGCAATATCGCCTTGCTGTTGGGCAAATAACAATGACTGAGGTATTACTAAAAGAATTACTGTTACACCCAGTCCGAAATGGGGTATACAAACCCAAAGACCAACATGGGTCTGGTGTAGATATCGTTAATATGGGTGAACTCTTCGCCTACGACCGTATTGTTGACCAATCCATGAAATCGCTAGAGCTAACTGATTCAGAAAAGGCTAGATTCCTATTGGTTTGTGGAGACTTACTGTTTGCCAGACGTTCAGTTCAATTAGCAGGTTCTGGGAAGGTTTCAATAATTGGTGATATCGACCGTGACCTTACTTTTGAATCATCGATTATCATGGCTAGGCTCAATCAAACGATAGCCTTCCCACTCTATTATTTTTATTTGTTTAGCTCATCAATTGGCAAAGCTATAACCCAATCTATTACCACAGGCACAAATGTATCTGGAATACGAGGAAGTGCTCTCATGGAGGTCACAGTCCCTCATCCTTCACTCCCCAACCAGAAGAAGATAGCCTCAGTCCTATCGGCTTACGATGACCTGATAGAGAACAACGAACGGCGGATAAAGATACTGGAGGAGATGGCCCAGTCCATCTACCGGGAGTGGTTCGTAAACTACCGATTCCCCGGGCATGAGAACGTCAAGATGGTGGACTCAAAGTTGGGGGAGATTCCAGAAGGGTGGGAAACCAAATGTTTATCAGATGTAGCAGAAGTAGTCGATTGTTTACACAGTAAAAAGCCTGATGAGGAATTTGATAGTGAGTTATTCGCCGGCATGCTTCTTCAAGTTTGGAATATCGGAGAAGCCGGTAAACTTGACCTGTCCAAAAAGTACCAAATTAACGAGTCAGACTACGTGCGATGGACTAGTAGAATTGAATTGCGTGGGGGAGATTGCGTAATCACAAACGTCGGAAGGATTGGTGCCGTTGCAAGAATCCCTAGTGGAATTAAAGTGGCTTTGGGCAGAAATATGACTGGAGTCCGGCCCCGTGACATACCTCCCGAATTTTTGAACTCGTATTTACAATCCTCCCATTTCGAGGACGAAGTCCGACTGAAACAAGACTCAGGAACCATAATGGGTAGCCTAAATGTTCGTGGCATCGTCCGCTTGAATATAACCATACCGCCACAAGATGTGTTTGATAGCCATCGACAAATTATTAACCCGATTACCAAGGAATTAGATAATCTCGTTGTAGCATCTCAAAACCTCCGCCAGACCCGAGACCTGCTCCTCCCCAAGCTGATATCAGGGGAACTAGACGTAGAAGAACTGGATATAGCGTTGGCGTAGGAACATGTACAAGTTCAGCGAAAACGCCCTAGAAGAAGCGGCCATGGTTCTTTTTGAGAGCCTGGGTTACGAGGCGTTTCACTGCAAACAGGAATGGTCTGGGGATACTTCGTCGTTGGGCAGGAAGACCCAGCGAGAAGTAGTCCTTGTGGAGAAACTTAAGGCATCGCTTGAGAGGTTGAATCCACAGGCGGATGTAACTTCTTTAGAAACTGCAATCGAGGAACTCACCAAAGACCGAAGCGCACTCAATGCAGTCATCGCCAACCAGGAAGTCCACCAGCTCATCAAAGATGGTGTTCGGGTGCAGGTCCGGGAGCCTAATGGCAGCATCAGAGGTGAGAGCCTAAAGGTCATCGATTGGGACATTCCTGGGAACAATGATTTCTTCTTAGCTAGCCAATTCGTCGTTGCCGGAGACCTGGGCAAGAAAATCCCTGACTTATTGGGGTTCGTGAACGGGCTTCCTATCGTGTTCATCGAACTCAAGTCGGCCCACAACCAGGTAATCAATGCCTATAAAGACAATCTAAGTGACTACAAGAACACCATCCCCCACCTGTTCTGGTACAACACTTTGGTCTTACTTTCGAACGGCAGTGAGAGCCGTATCGGCACTATCAGTTCCCAGTGGGAGCACTTCGCCGAGTGGTCGAAGATAGAGTCCGAGAATGAAGAAAAGAAACTGTCTCTAGAAACCACCGTCAGGGGTACATGCGATAAAGCGCGCCTCCTAGACCTGATTGAGAATTTTACTCTCTTCGTAGGTGTCAGGGGTGCACCGATAAAACTGGTCGCAAAGAACCACCAGTACCTAGGCGTTAATAATGCCGTGGAAGCTCTTCGTGCCATCGAGAACAACAAAGGGAAATTGGGAGTATTCTGGCACACGCAGGGAAGTGGCAAGAGCTACTCCATGATTTTCTTCTCCCAGAAGGTGCTGCGTAAGATTCCTGGCAACTGGTCGTTCGTAATAGTGACCGACCGACAGGAACTGGACAACCAGATATACGACAATTTCACCGACGCTGGTGTGGTCACCGAGGATTACACCCAGGCGTCGACGTCAGCACATCTCAGACAACTCCTATCTGAAGACCACCGGCTCGTCTTCTCGTTGATACACAAGTTCCGCACCGAACCTGGGCAACAGCACCCGGTGCTCTCTGAACGTTCGGACATCATCGTCATCACTGACGAGGCCCACCGGAGCCAGTACGACACCCTGGCCAACAACATGCGGAACGCCTTGCCCAACGCCTCTTTCCTAGCGTTCACCGGTACGCCATTGATAGTTGGCGAAGAACGCACCAAGGACGTCTTTGGGGACTACGTAAGCGTCTACGACTTTAAGCAGTCCATCGAGGACAACGCCACCGTCCCTCTGTACTACGAGAACCGCATCCCAGAATTACAGCTTACCAACGAAGACCTGGATGACGACATGCACGAGCTCATAGAGGATGCGGAGCTTGATGAGGAGCAAGAACAGAAGGTAGCCCAGCAATTCTCAAGGCAGTACCACCTGATTACCCGGGAAGACCGTCTGGAAACCATAGCCAAGAACCTAGTGGCCCACTTCATGGGCCGCGGGTTCCAAGGGAAAGCGATGGTCGTGGCCATCGACAAAATCACCGCTGTCCGTATGTACGACCTTGTGAAGAAGCATTGGGCCGCATTCTTGGATGACCTCAAAGCAAGGAGGTCTAAAGCATCACACCCATTGGACAGGGTAGCCCTAGACGACCAGATAGCTTACATGGCTGAGACCGACATGGCAGTGGTAGTGTCCCAATCCCAGAACGAAGGACCTGAACTAAGACCTCACCGGCAACGGATGGTGGCCGAAAAGCTAGATGAGAAATTCAAAGCCCCAGACGACCCATTCCGAATAGCTTTCGTCTGCGGCATGTGGATGACCGGCTTCGATGTGCCAAGTTGTTCCACCATCTACATTGACAAGCCCATGAAGAACCACACGCTGATGCAGACCATTGCCAGGGCAAACAGAGTCTTCGGCGACAAGGTCAATGGTCTGATTGTTGATTACGTCGGTGTGTTCACCGACTTACAGCGAGCATTGGCCATTTATGGCCAGGGCGGAGGTTCTGGCGACAGCCCCGTCTTGGACAAAGCCCGGTTGGTAGAAGCGTTGGATGCGGCGATTGCGACCACTGAGGAGTTCTTGGCTGGGTTGAAAGTCGAAGTTGCCGCTATTGTGGCAGCCGACACATTCATGGCCTTCCAGTTGGTTGATGACGCTGTAGAAGCTGTATTGGTCGATGACGCCACCAAGAAAGCGTATCTGAACCTCTCTGGAGACGTGAATCGCTTGTTCAAGGCGATACTCCCTGATGCTAGAGCTAATGAGTTCGTGGGCAGGCGCAGCGTGATACGGGAAATCGAACGCCGGATTAGGAGCAAATCCGCCCCAGTGGACATCAGTGAATTCATGAAGGGCGTAGGAACCCTGCTAAATGATTCTGTTGCCACTGACGGCTACTTAATTGGCGCGGACGCTGAAGACCACATCAAAGACCTGAGCCTGATTGACTTCGGTGCCCTGAAGGCCAGGTTCGATAAAGGCAAGAAGAACACCGAAGTGGAACGGCTTAAGTCGGCCATTGACCGGTCACTGGCAAAGATGGTGGAACAGAACCCGGCGCGGGTTGATTTCATGGAGCGGTTCCAACAACTAATAGACGACTACAACGCGGGTTCAATGAATGTGGACATCATCTTTCAAGAATTGGTCACTTTCACCCAGATGCTTAACGACGAAGAGCAACGGCATATCAGGGAAAACCTGACGGAAGAGGAGTTGGCTCTGTTCGATATCCTGACCCGGCCCGACATGCAGCTCACAGAGAAAGAGACGGAGGACATCAAACAAGTCTGCCGAGAGCTTCTCAACAGCCTAAAGGCCGATAAGCTGGTGTTGGACTGGAAGAAGTGGCAAAACACGGATGCTGACGTCAGGGTAACGATAGAGACCGCGCTGGATGCAGGGTTGCCGCCGAAGTATGAGAAAGAGGTTTACGACACTAAATGCAGCGAAGTGTATAGCCACATTTACGATGCGTATTCAGGCGAAGGAAAGTCTATCTACGAATCCTAGATGCAGTCGGCAATATCAGCGCCTCCACCGCAGTTCAATTTCTGCTAATGGTTTTGCTAACGTACCTATTCGTACGGTACATGACAGGACGTGCCTCCAAGCATGAAGCTCTTCGATTCGATTTAGAAAATTCGTACTTAATTATGCCTAACGGAACAAGACACGACATCAGGCACCGCACTCGAAAACCGGTATACGGGCGACTGTATCGTGGGTTCGAATCCCACTCTCTCCGCCACATTAGGCACGATTAAGGCCCACTGGTGTGAATCCAGAGGGCCTTCTGTTTGCCCAAAATTAGGGTTTTGCTAACATTTTGCTAACCACTATCCAGAGTGCCCACCATACCATGGGTATAATTGTGCCTACGCAACCCTTTGTCGAATCCCAGTGCCGCAGCTTCTTGTAATCCCGGCATCACGTGGCTGTATATGTCCATCGTCACAGCGATGCTACTGTGGCCCAGTCGCTCTTGAACTATCTTGGGGTTGACGCCTTGTTTCATCAGCAGAGTAGCGTGGGTATGCCGCAAATCATGCAATCGAATTCCTGATAGCCCCGCCTTTCGTTTCATGCTCCCAAACGCGTGATTAACCGTTATCGGCGGCAGCGGAGTGCCATCCATTCTTGAGAACACCAGACTGTCTCCGTCAATGGCCAGGCCGATTGCTGACCGTTCCTGCTCTTGCTGGTCCCTGTGGCCGCGCAGATTAATTGCAGAGTCAGGCGTAAGTGCGACCTGCCTCCGACTATAGGCCGTCTTCGGTTCCATGAATACCACCCTGCCGCCTTGAAGTTTGTGCATTACCTGGGTGACACTCAGCGTGGCAAGGTATAGGTCAACGTCTTTCCAGCGCAAGCCAAGGAGTTCACTTCTGCGTAGACCGGTGTATACGGCAAGGTGGATGAGGCTGTAATAAGGAGTCACCTTGGCCGCTCCCAATAACGCGTCCACACCAGCTTCATCAAGAGTGTTCATTTCTTTGCGGATTGGCTTGGGCGGGATTACGGCCTGCGCAACATTCCTAGCCACCCGGTTCATGCGAACTGCGTAGACCAGGGCTTCAGATAGGACTCGGTGGTGGTGCTTGACAGTTCGGGCCGATAACCCTCCTTTGCCGTCGTAGCGTCCGTCCTTGAGGGCCTTTGCATAGTACTTTTGAATCTGAGCGGGTTGGAGCTGGGATAACGCGATGTGGCCAAGACCTGGTATCAAATGTTTTTCAACAATCATGGCGTACCCCTCATACGTCCGGGGACGGACCGCAGTTACGGCATAATCTCTAAGCCAGTCGCGCAGATGTTCTGAGAGTGTAAGGTTAGTGGGCTTCACATAGTCGCCGGTATCAATCTGGTGCTGGAGCTGCGCAAGCTTGCGCTCAGCCTCTTTCTTTGTACCCTTCACCGTCACCCACTGCTGCCTGCGCTTGCCGGTGCTGGGGTCTCGGCCCAGGTCGAGTACGATTGAGTATGTATCCTTGCTCCGCTTGGTGATGTGGCCTCTCATGGTTCCTCCTATTCAGTCGATGTTCGTAGAATTTGTTGACGCCTACTCATTCCTTTTTCTCCTCCGCTGCCGGGCCTTCTGCTCAGCCTGAGTGCATTTAAGTGAACAGTAAATCCGGTTGTATTGAGCTGTTAAGAAAACGTTACGGCATCTAGGCCGGGCGCAATGCTTCACCGAACTGCCACCAACAAGGCTTTGCCAGACGGAGAACCCAAACGCCCCTATTAGTGAGCTGAAGGCCCACTTGGGTAGAAAGCTACCATCTTCATCTATACCCAGGGCTGTAGACGCTGATGTGAGGGTATGCAGCTCAGCACGTGCCCGAGACAGGTCGCCCAACGCATCCTCTGGTAGTTGTTCCAGTGGCCCTCGATTTCCCAGCCCTCCCACCATGTCAACGAACTGACCGATGGCCGCACGGAATTCACCGAGTGATTCGCCATAGAGGTGCCAAAACTGGTCTGATAAAGGGATGGGGTATTCAAAAGTATCTAAATCGGCCCCCTCAACAGTGGGGAAATATCGGCCAATCGCCACTCCCAACCGTCGCTCTTGAAGTTCGCCGGAAAACAGTCGGGAAATGATTACACTGGGAGGGGAATGGATAGTCTCCTCTGGGTCCACCAATCTGCCATTCCAATCCTCCATGCGGTCTTCGTCGTCGATTGTGATGACAATTGAATCGTCTGACTGCATCGTAAGGTGACTTACGGGGTGCCAACCGACAGGTGTGCGGCTGTAGCTAGTCTGAGCAGGAAACAACAATGGGTCACGGTTATCGACGACGGGCCTCCAACGAGGCGCGAGACGCATCAAGATTGTCCGTTGCGGTAGTATCCCCAACAAACCGAAACGCCGACACCAGTCCAACACCTCAGGCTCGCTTTCCGGGTCAAGATTCAAAATATCTTCGTATGTGACGGATTCAGAGTCGTCCGCAACTTCACCGCCGCTGACGTTCAAAGCATATGTTTCGAGAGTAGCTCCTGGGGCCGGTCGTATGTAGCGGAATTGGTCTGACAGAATAGGCGCCAGATTCTGTGGCATAGGCGTTTCTATAATCTGGTAGTCGCTGTACCGCCACCACATCCCACTGATTGAGGACTCCTCCATGTTTATCTCCAAATGTCCTGGGGTTAGTCCTATATTTACACAGGACAAGTCTCATTGCTATTGTAGCTTAAGCAGGGTGTCCAAACAAGATTTCAAGGATATAGGTGGACGAATGAATACGGCAAATGAAGTCGCGGCGACAATGTCAGTCAAGCAAGCAGCGAAATTGTTAGGTATTGGTCGACAGACTGCCTATGACTTGGCTGCCCAGGGCAAGCTACCAGGTGCTCTGCGCCTCGGGCGCCGCATTGTTGTGAGTAAACAGGCTTTGGAGCGGTTTCTCGATGGAAACTCAGGTGTGGTCACGGAGACCGGTAATGCCGCCGGTTAATCGCTACACAGCCCAGAACCCATGTCCAATCTGCAAAGGCCATCCCGCGCTACCCCAAGGCCAAGGCATCCGCTGTACCGGCTTCATCTCTCAGGATGGACGATGGGCCAGGTGTTCCAGGGAGCAGTACGCCGGTTCGTTGGCCCTAGACGAGAGAACTACCCCTCCGTCGTACTTACACCGCCTTACCGGTCTCTGTGCCTGTGGGGTGCGCCATGGCAAGTAACGATATCGTCTATCCGTATCGCGACGCTGACAGTCACTTGGTCTACGAGGTCGTCCGGAAGGCCAACCCCAAGAACTTCCTCCAACGCCACTCCTGCCCTGGCAAGCGAGGCGGGTTGGTCTGGAATCTCGGCGGCGACCCGGAAAAGTGCACATGTCCAAAGATAAAACCGCTGCTATATCGCTTCCCTGAACTAATCGCGGCAGACCCAACTGCAAAAGTTTTCATCGTCGAAGGGGAAAAAGATGTAGACCGTCTGCGTTCATTGGGGTTCGTCGCCACCTGTAACAGCGGAGGAGCAGGGAAGTGGGAGCCAAGATATCGCGAGCACGTCAATGACCGTCCCGTAGTGATTATCGCGGACAACGATGAACCGGGCCTTAAACACGCTCTGTCTATCGCCCAGTCTACGCACGATGAAGCCCGAAGCGTTCAAGTGTTGTACCTGCCGGACATAAATGAAGGCGGTGATGTCTCCGACTGGCTGGACGAGGTTGGAACCGTTGAAGGTCTTAAACGGCTGGCCGCCGAGGCCGATGAATGGATACCTGAAGATGAAGAGCCCGAAAAACCGGTAATCAATATCACGGGCAGCCGAATGTGGGAGATAGCCGATGCGTCAATCGGCGCCCTTATAAAGACCAGTGGCGATAAACCCGAGGTGTATCAGCGTGGGGACAAGCTGGTCAGGCTCCGGACAGGTACAGGCATGTCAGCCCAAGCGCTAGATGCCATTTCTTTGCGAGGGATTCTTGACCGCCGCATTGACTATGTAAAGCTGGCCAATGGGAACGAAATCCCTGCTCGGCCGCCCGGTGACGTTATTGCAGACATCTTGTCTCTACCGAATCCAGGGTTTCCGTGGTTACAGGGGTTTCATTCCGCCCCAGTTTTCCTTCAAGACGGGAGATTGTTGAACCGCAACGGCTATGACCCAGAAAGCGGACTATATATGACGTTATTCGGTCTTGAGGGCATCAGAAGCGACATGCCGTTGGAGGAGGCTAGATATATTCTGCTGGAAGACCTGCTCGGTGATTTCCCGTTTCCTGACCCTGGGAGCAAAGCGCACATATTAGCACTGCTTCTTCAAGGATTTTCTCGGGCGATGATTTATGGGCCGACGCCACTTTACCTGATTGATGCGCCTGCACGCGGCAACGGAAAAGGGTTGGCGATGGAGGTTATATCCATTGTGACGCTTGGCCACACCCCAGATGTAATGGTCTTGCCGAGAGAAGAGGACGAGCTTGAGAAGCGAATTACCGCCACTCTTGTTGAAGGGCGTCCTCTCATCGTTATGGACAACGTTACCGTACTGGAATCGTCAACGCTCGCAGCCGTCCTCACGACAACGAACTGGCTAGGTAGATGGCTCGGAAAGTCAGAAATGGTACAGGCACCCAACACGGCGACCTGGGTATCCACCGGGAATAACGTTGGCGTCTCCGATGAAATGGGGCGCCGAATATTACCTATCCGCCTCGATTCCGGTGAAGAACGGCCCGAGAGCCGGGTGGGCTTCAGGCATCCACAGCTAGCACAATGGTCGTTCGCCAACAGGGAACGACTGGTCAGTGCTTGTATCTCAATCATCATGGCATGGGTTAACGCCGGGATGCCCCGTTATACAGGGAAGGGAACCCTTGGCCGGTTTGAGTCCTACGTAGATGTCATGGGTGGGATTCTGGAAGTGGCGGGTGTAGAGGGTTTCCTAGGCAACCGAGAAACGCTATACGCCGTAGCTGACTCTGACACGGTGGAATTGAAATCACTGTGTGAGGCATGGTGGGCGGTTCACGGAGAGAGGCCAATAACCGCCAAATCTTTGCTCCAGGTGGCCAAGGACTCCAACCTGTGCCTCCGAATATGGGCGGGTAAATCCGATATCTCGGCGCAACAACGATGGGGCAACGAACTCCGGCGTCTGAGAGACAAGGTGTATGGCGGATATCGAATTCGTCACGCAGGAGAGGCATCAGGCACAGGGAGCCATCAATACAGACTTGAACAAAAGCGCGAAGGGGGCACCGAACAAACCACTGAAACCACTGAAACCCCGTCTTCTGAGCCTGTGAACGCTTCCGCTATGCACGTGATTTCGACTGAAAACCAAGTTATGCCATCAGCAAACCAAGTGGATAATATAGGCATGGAACCAGTGGTTTCAGGGGTTTCAGGGGTTTCACACCCACCCTCTGAAAATGCGCCCGAACGTGATATCCGGAGGGTTTAGATGACCAGCGCCGAAATTCTTACCCGCCTTGACAACCTTGGTGTTTCCGTCCACTCGGACGGCTTAATGATACTGCTGGAGCCGGGCACATTGGTGCCACCGGCCCTAATAGAGGAAATTCGGGAACACAAGCCTGAGCTGATAAGTGCGCTAGTTTCTCCCTCCAAAGATTCGCATGCCGTTGTGGGTCGTCTCCAAGAAGGCCAGAGATGGCTCGTGGACCAGCACAACCGATGGCTTTCCGGTGACCCTAGTGCCGCAACGGATGAGGAGTTTTCTAGAGTCTGGAACGGCTGGTGGGACCTTGACCAGATATTGCGGCTGGACCATGAGTACGTCGGCTGCATCTATGGCCAAGACGGACACTGCCCCGATGGCTTCCCATGTCTTGGCTGCTGTGCCTCGATGTCGCCCGGGGTAGTCGCACAGTTGGTTTTGATGGATGTCGACGGGTGATGGCTGGGCAGGATGTTGACCCAGAAGGGTTTCCAGCGCACGGCAAGGACGCGAGAAAATCAGGGAGATATTATAGGAATACAGGTGAAGGGCGTTGAAAAAAGGCAGGAGGGTGACATGAAAAACGCCTTTTCCGGAAACCTCTCTATAGGTGGTAATGTTTCGACTTTGCAGAAACGACTGCTTTCATGTCATCACGTCACCATGAAAGTAATCGGTAATGCTCCGTGCGCTGATGGAGTTCGCATTTGGTGGTGCGAAACAATCTCCAGGCACAGCGACGGACAGATAACCCTCGCAAATCTAGGAAATCCATGCCTAGCACAATGCTAGAACCGGAGAAATAGACAAAGCCATGGACAAAAGCACACGGAAAACCGGGAGGAGCTTGAATGTATGCCTGTCACAAAAAATAACAATTCCTCACACGAAGGCCACGGAGACAAATTGTCCGTGGAGCAACTGAACGCCATAGACATACTTGTTCTCGGCAAGACAGACCAGGAGACGGCCAAGGCTGTCGGTGTCGCACGTGAAACGGTCAATCGTTGGAGGAACGAGAATCCCTACTTCGCAGCAGAGCTGAATAAACAGCGTAAACAGTTGTGGGGAGCAAACGGAGACCGGCTACGGGCTCTCACTACGAAAGCTGTAGATGCTATTGAAACGGCACTAGATGCGGGTGACAGCAAGGCGGCAATCGAGGTGTTGAAAGCAGTTGGAATCTACGGCGCGATGGAAGCACCATCAGGCCCAGTGGATGCCGATTTGGTCATTATGGAATCTGCGAAACAGTGGGCTGCAACGGAACTCTCGAAAAAAGCCCCTTCCAGTGAACCCATTCTTGACCTGATATCTCGAGACTCCGATTTAGCGTACCTGATACAGAAGCGGATAGAAGAATTGAAGAATCCACAGAACTGCATTTAGACATCCTCAACGGGCGGCAGTAATATAGCCGGAGATGACCAATCACCCACCCGGTTTTACTGAGGAGTCCGAATGACGCTGTCGACACAGGAACTAGAGACTAGATTATGGTCTGTGGCCGACAGTCTCAGGGCCAATTCGGAACTCACCTCCGCCGAATACAAATCACCTGTGCTCGGCCTAGTCTTCCTACGTTTCGTAGACCACAAGTTCACTGCAGTCCAAGCGCAGTTGGAAGGCCAACAGAGTGAGTCTTCCCGAAGAACTATCGGGAGGGATGACTACGTAGCACTGAACACGATATACCTTCCGACAGAAGCAAGGTACGACCACCTGCTTCAATTGCCAGAAGGGGCGGACCTCGGGAGAGCTGTTAGCGATGCGATGGAGGCCATCGAGAACGAGAACACTGACCTAAGAGGAATCCTCCCACGAGATTACAGCCGCGTAACGAACCCCACTTTGGCTACTCTACTCCGAACGTTCTGGGAGATTCCCATGGACATCGAAGGAGATGTATTCGGACGTATCTACGAATATTTCTTAGGCAAGTTCGCCATCTCTGAAGGTCAGCGCGGCGGCGAGTTCTACACTCCAACGTCGATAGTTAAGCTGATAGTGGAGATTATCGAACCTTACAGCGGTAGGATATTCGACCCAGCTTCTGGCTCTGCCGGTATGTTTGTACAGAGTTCCGAATTCATAAAGAGGCATCAGCGGAATCCCTCCACAGATATCTCCATATATGGGCAGGAGAACGTAGCCGAAACTGTACGCCTAGGAAGGATGAGTCTAGCTGTCCACGGTCTGTCTGGCGACATCCGGCAAGGCAACAGCTACTACGAAGATGCCCATGACAGTGTCGGGAAGTTCGACTTCCTGATGGCCAATCCTCCGTTCAACGTCAATGGAGTAGATAAAGACCGCATCTCTGATGACCCCAGATTCCCATTCGGGATGCCAAGGCCAGATAACGGCAACTATGTCTGGATGCAGATATTCTGGTCGGCTTTGAACGATACTGGAAGAGCTGGCTTCGTCATGGCGAACTCCGCATCTGACGCTAGGCAGTCGGAGCAGGAAATCAGGAAGCAGATGGTCGATGACGGGAGCGTTGATGTGATGGTGGCCATCGGCTCCAACTTCTTCGTCAATGTGACACTTCCCTGCACACTGTGGTTCTTCGACAAAGGGAAGCGGGAGACAGATAG
>Ga0114901_1001593_pt1 | contig 12945 bp, 13 predicted proteins | sample MalvireepMed_s16_FD_89686 | JGI IMG/M metagenome (GOLD analysis project Ga0114901, IMG submission 89686) | Marine viral communities from the Global Malaspina Expedition - Malaspina viral metaG DeepMed_s16 | ecosystem: Environmental > Aquatic > Marine > Oceanic | place: Mediterranean Sea... | reverse complement strand
GCGACGGCGCGGGCGATGGCGACGCGCTGCTGTTCACCACCCGACAATTGGGCGGGATAATGGTCGAGGCGGTGGCCAAGGCCAACTGCCCGCAATTCATCCGCGGCCCGGGCGAAGGCATCGACATCGCCCGCCAGTTCCAGCGGCACGGCGACATTTTCAAGAGCGGTCATGGTCGGGAGCAGGTGGAAACTTTGCAGGACGATGCCGATGCGACCGCGCCGGGCGCGGGCCAGCGCATCTTCATCCAGTGCGCCGAAATCGACCCCGCCGATATGCACATCCCCGCCGCTGGCCCGCTCCAGCCCGCACAGCACGGCCATCAGCGAACTTTTGCCCGATCCCGATGCGCCCAGGATCGCGATGCTTTCGCCACGCAGCATAACAAGGTCGACCCCCTTCAAAATCTCGACCGGCGCATCGCGGGTGCCAAGCGAGAGGGTGACATTATGCGCGCGGATCGCGATAGTGGCCGGATCGATGGGCATGTGCATGAAGAAGGAGCGCTCCTTGGCGGGCAGATATTGGCAATATGGGGCGCTGGCGCTCATTATCCAACTGGGCTCGGCATGTTCAGACAAGGCCCCTCCCCCACCCCCTGCCGCCAATAGCGCGCAGGCAACGCCATCAACTGCGCCAACCGCCGATGCCAAGCTGATCGTCGCATTTGGTGACAGTCTTTATGCCGGTTATAATCTGGACCAGGGCAAGGGGCTTGCCCCGGTGCTGGAGCGGGCCCTGGCCGCGCGCGGCGTCAACGCGCAGGTCGTCAATGCCGGTGTATCCGGCGATACAAGCGCAGCGGGACTGGCGCGGCTGGCCTTCACGCTGGACGGCCTCGCGCGCAAGCCCGACCTGATGCTGGTCGGACTGGGCGGCAATGACATGCTGCGCGGCTTGAGCCCGAAAACCACGCGCGACAATCTCGACGCGATCCTGGCTGAACTGAAGAAGCGGGATATTCCCGTGCTGCTGACAGGCATGTTAGCCTCACCCAATATGGGGCCAGATTATGCCGCTTCATTCAATCCTATCTTCCCGGCACTGGCGAAGAAATATGGTACAACGTTCTACCCCTTCATGCTGGACGGGGTCATCGGCAATCGCGCGCTGCAACTGCCCGACGGCATTCATCCCAATGACAAGGGCGTTGGGGTCATCGTGGGCAGGCTGGAACCAATGGTCGAGGATGCGTTGCGTGGCTGACGGTATCCATGCCGGATTGGTCGGCTATGCCCCCACCGGACGGATATGCCTGTGCCATTGCTGCGCGCCGTTTCGGCTTTGGCGTTGACGAGCATCAGCACCGGCCATGCCGATGACGTCGCAGCGCCCGATCGATACCGATAATCCGACGTGTTATCAGTGACAATCCAACGTGATTTCAGAATCGTGGCATCGTGTTTTCAAACCGGATCGGACGTGCGATCGAATTTGGCTAAGCCTATCCAACTGACGGAAATTAAAGCGAAAATCATCAGAACTCTGGACCGTAACCCTGCTAATCCCAGAATAAATCTCTAAGCGGATGGTTTGGCACGGCAGAAGAGGATGGCTCCAGGTTCGCTACCCAACGCAACTCTCAGCACAGGATTGAAGTTCGCGGGCTATCAGGCAGCACCAAGCCCATCCGGCATCTAGCAGGATCATGGTTATGGTTTGACGTTGATGCAGCGCAGCAAGTTGGGATCACCGGCACCCTGCTCCATCGGTTTGACTTTCAGGGTAAAATAGGAGCATTAAACACAAACTATTTTACGGCCCATGATTCGGCCATGCGAGGCACCATGTCGTTTACAGTCAACACACTGCGTAACGTCACCACAGCTTGCCAACAGATGCGCGATCATATCAAGACGATCGTGTTCAGGCCGGAAAATCATAAGACGCTCGACATCACTTTTGGCCCCACGGTTGCAGCCGAGCTGATCGGTCGCACGCCCGAAGCGCTGGCCAAGGCCGAAGCGAAAGGCCGCCTGCCCCAGCCCAAGCAACTGCCCAATGGCCGCCGCTATTACACGCTGGAGGATCTCACCCAGATTCGCGCCGCACTTGGCATACAGGTCGGCAAGCAGCCGGACGAAGATGCAGTCGTGCTGGCGGTGCAGAATTTCAAGGGCGGCGTTGGCAAGAGCACCATCACCAAGCATCTCGCCGACTATCTCGCCCTGCATGGCTACAGCGTGCTGGTGATCGACTGCGATCCGCAGGCTTCAACGACGACGATGTTCGACATCCAGCCCGAAACGCTGATCGACGACGAACAGACACTTGGCGCCTTCCTCTCGCCGCGCAGCACCTTCAGTGATTTTTCGCAGACGATCCGCGACACGCCCTGGCCGACGATCAAGATCGTGCCATCCAGCCTTGGCCTGCAGGACGCCGAATGGGATCTGACCTCTACCTTGCGCGAAGGCGGGCAGGCGGTGCGTGAAGGGCTGCAGGCGCTGCGCATCGGCATTGCCAGTGTGACCAAGGATTTCGACGTGATCCTGCTCGATCCGCCGCCAGCCATGGGCTTCCTTGGCCTCAACGTCATGGCCGCGGCTACGGGCATGTTGATCCCCGTGCCGGCGCGGCAGCTCGATTATCTTTCGACCATCCATTTCATGGAGACGATCGCAGATAATATCGAGATACTCGAAGAAAATGGCACGCCAGTGGATTATGGCTTCATTCGCGTGGTCTGTTCCGCCTTCTCGCCAAGCAAGCCGGGCGAAAATGATATGTGGCGGATCATGCAGGCGACCTATGCAGGCCTGCTGCTGGGCCAGCCGATCCTCGCGTCCGAGGAGATCAAGAACGCCACCCAGGCATTCCGCTCAATTTATGAATCCAAGCCGTCCGCCTCGCACCAGACATATACGCGGTGCCGCGACAATCTGGACGCCGTCTTTGCCGAGGTCGAGCAGCAGATCCGTCAGCAATGGCCGTCGACAAGCCTGACCGCCAACGCCAGTGTGGGTGTCGCGGCATGAGCCGCCGTTCCCTGATCAGCGAAGCTCTTGCCGCCTCGCTTAACGATCCCGCACCTGCGCCGGTCGTCGCGAGCGATGCGGGCGCTCCGGCTCAGCGGTCGAACTTCACCAACAAGCGGCTCGAAGCCTTTGGCGAGGCGGCGCGGATCGTCAAGCGACCGACGATCCGGTTGAAGCCTTCTGAATGTTCGATCTGGCCGGGCAACGCGCGTGACTATTCGCTGCTCGACGAACATCGACTGCGCAGCCTGATCGATTCCATCCTGGCCGAGGGGGGCAATCGCATCCCTGCCGTGGTGCGACGCACGCCGCAGGGTGACCATCCCTATGAACTGGTCACGGGAACACGGCGGCACTGGGCCATCGCCTGGCTCAACGCCAATCATTATCCCGACATCGAACTGATCGCGATCATCGAGGATCTGGACGATGAGGCGGCCTTTCGTCTGGCCGACATTGAAAATCGCGAGCGGGAGGATATTTCCGATCTCGAACGCGGTGCCAACTATAAGGCGGCGGTTGATCGCTTTTATGGTGGCGTCCAACTGCGCATGGCGGAACGGCTCAAAATCTCCAAGTCGCAATTGTCCCGCTATATTGCCCTTACCGAAATTCCGCCCTTGCTGGTCAGCGCCTTTCATTCGCCGATGGACCTGCAGGCCAAATATGCCGAGAAGCTTCTGCCCCTGCTGCGTGATCCCACCACACGCAGCAAGCTGGAGGCAGCCGCCGACCAGATCGCATCGGAGCAAAGCTTTCGTCGGTCGGGTGACGAACAGCCGATCGCCGGATCCGAAGTGCTGGCCCGGCTGCTCAAGTCGGTAACGACCAAGGGCCGGGTGCAAAAAGCCGCGATAGCGAGTGCCGACGGGGCGACGGTGGGACAGGTGGAGAAGGACCAGCAGAAGCTTTTGACGCTGACGCTCATGCCATCGGACCTGTCCACCGATGCGATATTGGAAGCGCTGCGGCCAGTGATTGATCAGGCGAAGATTATGCGCGCGCGTCGGCGCTGAGCAAGTGAGATTAGAAAGCTGAAATATCAGCTTTTATCGTTATATTTCAGAGTGTTATATTGGTTTTCCCTCTGGGGGGAATGCAGGGCGAGGCAGATAGAGTGGAGATTGAGGGCGAACTAAAGACGGCGCTTAAGGAGCGCAAGGTCCAGTTCGAAATGTTCTTCACCCTGCCCGATTTCAGTGATATTTCGTTGCGTGATTATCAGGAAACGATGCAACGGCCCTTCTTCAGCCTGTCGAAGCGCAAACGCATAAAGCCGATAGAGTATACCAGTCCCGATAAGTCGGTCAGCGTCCATGTCTCCCCCAACCCTGCCTATGGCATGGCGACGATCTGGGACGCAGACATCATGATCTATCTCGCGTCCCACCTCAACGAGTTGCGCGAACGTGGGGCTAACGATCTGTCTCCCGTTATCCGGCTGCAGCCAGGCGATCTGCTCAAGCGCATTTGCTGGGGGACCAGCGGCCGCGCCTATGAGCGGTTGGTCAGTGCGCTCGACAGGCTTCAGGCGACAACGATCAAGACAAATATTCGGGCCAGTGCCAAGAGCCGCGAGACGACTTTCTCCTGGATCGACAGCTATACCCATTTGGTGGACGAGCGCACCCAGCGGTCGCTCGGTATGGAGATCACCCTCTCCAAATGGTTCTTCGATGGCGTGATGGACAAGCGCAACGTGCTATCGATTTCGCCGCTCTATTTTGAGATCACGAGCGGCCTTGGCAAATGGCTGTATCGGGCCTCACGCAAGCATGCCGGGGGGAATGGCGCGGAAGGCTTTACGATCGGCTTTGAGACGCTCCATCAGAAGAGTGGCAGCGAAAGTCTATACCCTGTATTCAAGCGCAAGTTGCTGGATCTGGCACGGGTGAATGATCTGCCCGATATCAGCCTGGAGGTCATCGATGGCGATGGCCCGCGGCCCAAAATGAAGATGGTGATGCGGCGCCACTTGAGCAGACGGGCTGGAAATCGGGGGCGCAACGCCCTCCCCTCCCCTCCTCCCGCAGTCGAAAATGACGAGGATATGGTCGATCCCCGTCTGGCGCTGGGCATGATTTCTAGTCTGTCCAAGGGGATGCGGGTCAGCGGAGAAGATACGCCGCGACGTGTGATCGGATCATCCGCGCCCCGCCGAACCATGGCGACCGGTCGCGCTATAGCCAGTCGAATGATCGATGCTGAAATCTACAGCGCCATCCGCGCCGATTTCCCTGGCTGGGACTATGATGAATTGCTGGGCCGCTTTGATGCCTTTCTCGGTGCCAACCCCTCGGAACTCCCGCGCAATTACTCGAAGCGCTTCTACGGCTTCGTTAAGGAACATCATCGGCGCAATAAATATCGTCTGTGATGGCAGGCAGGCTGTCACCGCAATGACGGCCTCGACGTGTTTTCAGAATCACGCATTGAGGACGTAACTGAGCTGCGTTGACAGCTCCCATGCTGATCGATGGCATTCATCGGTGCCGACGATGTTCCATAAAGCCCTGTAGATACAGGCTTTGGCACGCGTGATCGCGACGGAGAACCATCGTCAGATGCAATTTTGGTCTGTCGGCACGAGTGATTCTGAAAACACGTTGAGCAGACGGGTTTGTTGATATGGCCGCTCGCGTTGCCAACATGACAAGCATATCACCCAGTCGAATAGGCCGGAGATACGAGTCATGCGCCCTGCTCTCTTGGTGCATCATCACCAGCGCGTTAATCCCTACGTGTTTTCAGAATCATCCTTGGACACGCGTCGTTGCGACCAGTGACGCAGGAAAATGCCGCGCGATAATGCGAACAAAAGACGAAAGTCGCGATATGGCCCTTTAGAGACCCGTAGAGCGCTTCTGTCGCACCGACATAGATTGGGTCATCGGGCAGCTCAAATCGCTCTTAGAGAGGCTCTGGCGAGGCCGTATTTTCTGGCTCGTCGGACCAAAAATCGTCAATGAGCCAATCCTGAAGAGGGCGACGCGCGGCAATTGGCGTCATGTTGATCGGCAGGGCGTAGCTGCGGTAGCTCGCCTGACCTGATTGTTCAATCAGCAAGCCTTCGGATTCCGCAATCGCCAGCAACTTGATTGCGCCAGCAGATGTCAGACCCAAGGCCTTGGCGACAGAGCCGCTCGATATGCGCGGGTGGGTCATGGCCAGCCGCAGGACATCCTTCAGGCGTCCCGGCCGCCGCCTCCGCTCGATGTGCTGGGCCGCCCGTCAGGCATAGGCGCGCAGGCGTGTTTCCAGGTCAAGATGGGCGTGCGCGCCAGTAGCGATCGCCTCAAGCCAGATCAGGTCCAGGCGCTCGCCCGATGCTTGCCGCCATGCCACACTGCTGTTGTCCAGTCCCAGCGCGATCAATCCTCCGGCAGACCCTATCCACCGCCCAGGCCCCCAGCGGTCGCCGACGAGTAGGCTGGCGACCAGATCGCCGTGTCCGATCGGCGCGTGGCGTTGCCAAAGGTGGAATAGTTGCGCGCTTTGAAGCAGGGGAGGGGAGGGGGGCAGCGCGGCTGCCGCCTGCTGCCATTGGGCAATGGCTGGCAATATGTCCTCTGGACTCCGCCCGGACCGTAGGGCTGGAGCTGCATTCATCCCGTCCGCCGCCACTATGCCGAGCCAGCGCATCACGCCTAAACCGTCATTGAGCAACATGTCGTGCGTAATCGGCGCGCCGATCGCCTGCCGCCAATGGCTAAGGTCAAACGCCGAGGGAAGAACTGCGCCGCGCCCGTCGATTGTGAAGGCCTGATCATCGATCGGGCTATTGTCGATCCGGGCAAGCGCTTGCCGCTCAGCGATAAGTGTGCGAATTCTCCAGGGGCGACGAACCGGGCTAAGCCTGCGGCGTTCCTCCAGCCGTTCCAGCGCGCCTTGTGCGTCAGCGTAGGCCAAAATGAGCCGGGATTCATGGTCCAAGGAGGGAAAGGTGGGCTGCATCGTACGTATTTGCTCAATATATGAGTATGATAAAAATCATTGAATAACAGCAATATGATGGTTTATATTAAACGATATACGCCATATAGCAAGTATGCTCCTACATCTCCTCGCTGCGCTCATCGGCGCATCGCGGGAGCGATCCTTGATGGCCTGCGTTGACGCGATGATGGGCCCTGGCCAAATCATTCAATCCTATTGGCATTCGCCAGAAAGCTGACAGCATGACCATCACTCTTGCCGATCCGTCCCTATTGCGTGACCAATGCCTGATCGGCGGCATGTGGACCGGGGTGCCGACCATCCCTGTGACTGACCCGGCGACCGGTGCGGCTATCGGCTCCATCCCCGATCTGGACGCAAGCGACACCCGAGCCGCCGTCTGCGCAGCGGATGCAGCGCTGCCGGCATGGCGCGCAAAGACGGCAGCGGAACGCGCCCGCATTCTGCGCCGCTGGTTCGACCTGCTGACGGCACATCAGGATGATCTGGCGATGATCCTGACCCGTGAACAGGGCAAGGCGCTGGCGGAGGCCAAGGGCGAGATTGGGTACGCCGCCAGTTTCGTCGAATGGTTTGCGGAGGAGGGGCGGCGTATCTATGGCGAGATCATCCCGACGCATCGGGCCGACAGTCGCATTGTCGTTATCAAGCAACCCGTCGGCGTCGTCGCTGCGATTACGCCATGGAATTTCCCGGCGGCCATGATCACCCGCAAGGCCGCCCCGGCATTGTCGGCAGGCTGTACCATGGTTCTGAAGCCAGCGACGCAGACTCCGCTGACCGCGCTGGCGCTTGCCGTTCTGGCCGAACGGGCAGGGGTGCCACCTGGTGTTTTCAATGTTGTTACGGGATCGTCACGAGTTATTGGTGGTGAACTGACCGCCAATCCGCTGGTGCGTAAATTGAGCTTTACCGGATCGACCGAGGTTGGCCGGACTCTGATGGGACAATGTGCGCCGACGATGAAGAAATTGTCGATGGAGCTGGGCGGCAACGCCCCATTCATCGTCTTTCGCGACGCGGATTTGGACGCCGCGGTCGAAGGGGCAATGGCGTCCAAATATCGCAATAGCGGGCAGACTTGCGTGTGCGTCAACCGCTTCTTCGTGCAGCGCGATGTGTCCGCAGCCTTCGAACGGAAGCTGGCGGATGCCGTTGCCAAGCTCAAGGTTGGACCAGGCACCGAGGCGGGCGTTACGCAGGGTCCGCTGATCGACGACAAGGCGGTCGACAAGGTGGAGGAGCATGTCGCCGATGCTCTGGCCAAGGGCGCCCGGCTGGTACATGGCGGGCATCGTCATCCGCTGGGCCACAGTTTCTACGAACCCACCATCATTGCCGGTTGTACGCCAGCCATGGCGCTGGCCAGCGAGGAGACATTCGGACCGCTGGCCGCGCTTTTCACCTTCGATACCGAAGAGGAGGCGATAGCGATGGCCAATGACACCGACGTCGGCCTGGCGGGCTATTTCTACACGCGCGATCTGGCGCGCGCCTGGCGGGTAGGGGAAGCGCTGGAGGTCGGTATGGTCGGCATCAATACAGGTCTGATCTCGACCGAAGTCGCGCCATTTGGCGGTATCAAGCAATCAGGCATGGGCCGCGAAGGATCGCGTCATGGTATCGAGGATTATGTCGAGATCAAATATATGTGCATGGCAGGCATCTAGGCAAAATCAGGGCGGGACCAAGCGATGACAGGCATAGTGGCGGTTACGGGCGCAGCGGGCGCGCTGGGCAGCAAGACAGTCGAGATATTGGCTGCGGGCGGTTGGACGGTTGTCGGCATCGACCTAGGCAAGGTGGCGTCGGATGGCGTTGCGCTCGCTTTGGGTGGCGTCGATCTGACCGATGAAGCGGCGGTCGGCGTCGCTGCCGCTCGGATAGAAAAGGAGCTTGGGCGGCTTGACGGCCTGGTCAATATCGCAGGCGGTTTCAGTTGGGAAACCGTGGCAGACGGCAGCGTCGCGACATGGGACCGGCTCTATGCCATGAATGTCCGCACCGCACTGATCGCAAGTCGCGCGCTTTTGCCATTGCTGCGCGCCAGCCACGGGGCGATCGTCAATATCGGCGCAGCCGCTTCGGTGAAAGCCGGGGTTGGCATGGGCGCCTATGCCGCCTCCAAGTCCGGCGTTGCGCGCCTGACCGAAGCATTGGCCGAGGAATTGAAGGAAGAGGGCGTGCGGGTAAACGCCATATTGCCCAGTATCATCGACACGCCCACGAACCGCGCCGATATGCCAGACGCTGATGTCGCAAAATGGGTATCCCCGGCACAGCTTGCAGGCGTGGTGGCCTTCCTGTTGTCCAGTGACGCCATGCCGATCACTGGCGCGCTGATCCCGGTGACGGGGCGGGTCTAACGCCGCGTCCCGACCGAAAGGATGGTCGAAACGATCAAGGTACTGATCGCCCCTGCCTCCGTTCAGCTAATCGTCTGCCGGAGCAGCGCCAAAGTCCGCGCCCAGGCAAGATCGGCCGCCGCCTTGTCGAAACGCGGGGTCGTATCATTGTTGAACCCATGCTCCGCGCCCTCGTAGATATAGGCTTTGTAGTGCGTTCCGGCCTGCTTCAACGCCGCTTGATATTCGGGCCATGCTGCGTTGGTCCGCGCGTCATTGCCGGCATAATGGATGAGTAGTTGCGCTTTGATCTTCGGCACCTCGGCCAGTGCGGACGGGCTGCCATAGAAGGGCACGGCCGCGCGCAGGTCAGGCAGGCGTGTTGCCAGCAGATTGGCGATCCAACCGCCAAAGCAGAAGCCGACTGCCGCGATCTTGCCGTTGCTGCCCGCCATGGTGCGCGCGTGGGTTGCCGCGGCGACAAAATCCTCGCCAATCTTGGTCCGGTCCAGCGTGGCAAAGGCAGCGCGCGCCTTGTCCTCGTCGCCCGGATAGCCGCCGATCGTTGTCAGGGCGTCCGGCGCAACCGCCATATAGCCATCGACCGCCAGCCGCCGGGCAATATCCTCAATATGCGGGTTAAGGCCGCGATTTTCATGCGCAACGATGACGACGGGCAGCTTTGCGGTGGTCTTTGCCGCTGGCCGCGCAACATAGGCGCGCACCGTCCCGTTGCCAGCGGGTGAAGCGATATCCACATGGCTGATGATGATCCGCTTGTCGTCGGGTTTGATCACCTGTCCGCGTGCGAAATCGGGGCTGAGCGCCGCCAGCATCGTCGTGGCCGCCGCCGCGCTGCCGACATGCACGGCGCATTGGGTCACAAAGCCGCGCCGGTCGATCGCGCCATGCACATAAGCGTCAAACAAATCGAGCACCGCGCGGGGGTAGGCGGTGGCGCCCTTCCTGTCAGCGTCCTGCGTCATGTCACTGTCCTTCCATTCAGCCCGATACCACGAGTTTATCGCCGTCTTTTGCGGTCAAGCCAAGAAAAACCCATAGCCTCGGGCCGCTAAGCCTCGCTATGGGAAGCCAACCCCCAAGAGACACAGGACATTGCCCCGATATGAGCGCCCCGCTGTCGCCCCGCACCATTGGTCCATTCACGGTCAAGGCCATCGGCCTTGGCTGCATGAATTTGAGCCATGCCTACCTGCCCCGGCCCGAACCTGCCCAGGCGGAACGGCTGTTGGGCCACGCGCTCGACATCGGCGTCGACTTTTTCGACACCGCGGCGCTGTACGGCTTTGGCGCGAATGAGGAACTGTTGGGCCGTACCCTGATGCACCGGCGCGACGACTTTGTCCTCGCCAGCAAATGCGTGCTGGGCGGGAAGGATGGCAAGCGCGGTATTGACGGATCGCCCCAGGCAATCACCGCCACGCTGGAAGATTCGCTCCGGCGGTTGAATGTCGATCATATCGATCTCTATTATCTCCACCGGCTCGATCCCAATGTTCCGATCGAGGAGTCGGTCGGTGCGCTGGCGCGCGCTGTCGAGGCTGGCAAAATCGGTGCCATCGGCCTGTCGGAAATGTCCGCCACGACGCTGCGCCGCGCTCATGCGGTTCACCCCATAGCGGCGATGCAGACCGAATATTCGCCCTGGAGCCGCAACGCTGAAGTGGCTGTGCTGGACGCCTGCGGCGAACTGGGCGTCGGCTTTGTCGCCTTTTCGCCTGTCGCGCGCGGTGTGTTGGCTGGCGGGGTGGGGCCAGAGGGGGTGCAGGAGGGCGATGTCCGCGCCTCCATGCCGCGCTTCCACCCGCCGCACCTGCCCCATAATCTTCAGCTTGCTGCCGCCTTCGGCCGGATCGCCGCAGATGCCGGCTGCACCATGGCGCAACTCTCGCTTGGCTGGGTGCTGTCGCGCCGCCCTTATGTCGTGGCAATCCCCGGCACCACCAGCACCGCCCATCTGGACGAGGATATGGCGACGCTGTCGATCGACCTGCCTGCCGAGACGCTCGCGGCGGTCGATGCGCTGTTCACCTTCGAGGCTGTATCCGGCCCGCGCTATCCCCGCGCGGCGCAGGCGCAGATAGATACCGAAACCTGGGACGGCGAACCGCTTGAATAACGGTCTGAGCCGCCATGGCCCGGCCCGCCTGCCCGACAGTCAGGCTGTGTCAAAAGGGGGAGGGGGCTTCGAACCGAACCATCAAGCTGCTTGATCCGTCCTCGATATCCATTATATTGAGGACGGGAAGGGGTCGCCATGTCCAGACCGATGACACTTAATGTACGTGTAAGCGGCGCGCTGAGTGACTTTGTTGCTGCCAATGTCAGTGACACCGGAGCCTATGACAATGTCAGCGAATATGTCCGTGATCTGATCCGCCGCGACAAGGAACGGGTAGAGGCCGATCGCTTCGCCCGGCTGAAAGCCGAGCTGGCGCGCGCCTTCTCCGCGCCGGAGGCAAGTTACGAGATATTGGATGCAGACGCGGTAATCGCCCGCAATCGTCGCGCCTGACGCTGATGGCGGCATTCCGGGTACAGGACGCGGCGGGCCGCAGGCTGGACGAAATCTATGTCTATACGCGCGACACATGGGGTGAAGCGCAGGCCGATCGCTATATTCGCGCCTTGTTCGCCCAGTTCGAGGCCATTGCGACACGAGACGCGGCCTGGCGGGTGATCCCGGCAGAGTTTGGCGTGGACGGCTATTACTGCCGGTTCGAGCATCATTATATCTATTGGCGTGTGTTGAACGATGGTGCCGTGGGGATCGTCACGATCCTTCATGAGCGGATGCACCAGATGGATCGCTTCCGCGAGGATCAGCCCTGATACGGGTGACACAATAGCTGCGGCTTTGGCATATTCGCTTGGCCAGAAATCAGCGCGTCATCCAAGCGATAGTGAGGAATGAGGGCTGTCGCACCAATCCTGAAATCCCGCAGATCGTCCAGCTTAGGATGATCCTATAATTTCATCCATTATTAACGGCATGGCCCTAATGTGCGCGTTTAACATGAGCGATCTCAGCGCCGATTAGAGAGGGTGGTTCCAGTGTCAGCGCTTGCCGGTCTTTTCAAGCTGGACACCGATGACAGAGACCTGTTGCGCGCGCAGTTTCAGTCTTTTTCCAAGCAGATGCCGCTTCTCTATATCATATTGATATTCAATGCGGTCGCGATCTGGGTCGATTTCTTTCGACCCGACATGATTTTCAAGACGGCCATTACGCCGCTTTTCATATGTACCCTCGCTTTGACCAGGGCAATCTGGTGGATGCGCCAATCGCGCGGCGACAATTTCACCGACGAGCAGATAGCCGGATATATCAAACGCACCTGCACGCTGGCCGTGATCATGACGCTGGCCTTCGAATTATGGTGTATATGGATATATGATGGCGGGAGCGCCTATGCTCGTGGTCATCTGACCTTCTTTCTGGCCCTGACGCAGGTCAGCTGCGTCTTTTGCCTGATGTCGCTGCGTGCTGCGGCCATGCGTGTCGCCGTCGTAAGCACTTTGTCCTTCGTGATGTTCTTCAGTGTCAAACGGCGTTCAAAAGGGACCCCCGATCGGCGTCGAAGAGGGACCCCCTTTTCAGATAATATGATGCTGGTTTGTTGAAGATGGCCTTGCGCTGCGTG
>Ga0114901_1001592_pt1 | contig 12945 bp, 4 predicted proteins | sample MalvireepMed_s16_FD_89686 | JGI IMG/M metagenome (GOLD analysis project Ga0114901, IMG submission 89686) | Marine viral communities from the Global Malaspina Expedition - Malaspina viral metaG DeepMed_s16 | ecosystem: Environmental > Aquatic > Marine > Oceanic | place: Mediterranean Sea... | reverse complement strand
TTTTTGACATTAATATAGCCTTCCATAATAGAAGGATAAGATTCTTCTAGATTCTTTTTAGATTCTTTAAAAGCTTCCATGACCTGCTCTCTAGATAGCTCATCGTAATTCTTTGGGCGTCCTTTAAACATACTAAATGCTAAATCATTAGCCACTCCAAGCGTTCCAAAGTGAGGCCCGATTTCTCTTGGTATAACAAACATAGAATCAAACTCTTCTTCTCCACCAGCAGAAGAAGCCCTGTAAACTTTATGTTTTACTACAGAGTCTCTTAGAAATTCATCGAGACTTTCTTCTCGTAATAAAGGTACGGTTCTTTGTGAATAACTTGGTCGGCTAGGTAGCTGGTCGCTGAGTTGTCGTATCCCTACATAGTTAGGAATATCTAGATTGCGTAAGATATTTCTGAATACAAGCCTATCTTCTGATTTAGGCGTTCTTCCTTGAAACCAATAGTTTTCAAACTTATTCCTCCATTCAGCAGTATCTAAAGCATCTGCTTGGTTAAGAATTTTCTTTAATATACGATCTGTATTACGAAGTTTTTCTGAAGATTCAATTAGATCTTGAGAATTTTTCCAATCCGCTAATTCATTAGGTGAATAAAGCATAGTACGTTTAGGATTATTTATAACGTCATTATAAGGTCTATCTACTTTCTCTTTCATCAATACTTTTGATCGAAGATCAACAAAATCATAAACATCAGAATCATCTAGATCTACTTGATCTCTAATTTCAGCCGCAATTCTTTTCTCAATATTTGTAGAGAATTCTTTTTTAGGTACAATTAAATTAAATAAAGTTTTTATAGTGCTACCACTAGCTTTTTTAACTCGTACAAGACCTCCTGCAACTAATCCAATTCTTTTGAATTCTTGTACAGCCTTTTTAATCTCATCATCTATTTTAAGATAAGGAACAATCACCCTTGGATAATGATCATAGACTTCGCCTGAGCTTGCAAATCTAGCAATTGTCTTCGCTATTTCTTCTGCGTCGTCTCCAATAGGCGTTCCGTCAGTAGCTATAAGACCATGTAATGGGGCGCGTTCTGGATCTTTTTGAATATCAAGCATGTCTTGAATATCCCATATACCTTGACTGCCTAACTCCTCCTGTAGTCTATTTGATAAAGGAACACTTTCTTTAATATCCAAAGGCTGAAGAAAATGCTCCTTAGACCTTTCTTTAGGCAGGTATCTTTTTAATATTTTATAAAGATTAGATGGTAGGACTACATCATAATGAACATAGTGTCCTTGATCTGGTAAATCACCTTTATCATCAGCAACATTTAATCTTCTTTGCTCTGGAAAAGAAGGAAATCTATTAAGTTTCTTTTTAGTATAATGACTTACAGCAGCAGCATGTGCCTCTTGAAATTTAGGAACTGAAAAAGATGGGTCCATACGATACCAATCTCTATATAACATATTATAAACATCAGGATTTGTTATACTATCCATAGGATAATCTGTTGGTAAAAAAAGCCCATCATTATTAGGACGTATACGCGGATAAGTATGTCGTTGCATAGCTCCTGTAGAAAATGCTATGCCATCTGCATCCTCATCAACAGCAATTTTTAATAACCGTTTTAGTGCAAACTGCATAAATTTATCTGGCTGAATAAAAGGCTGTTTAGGAACTCCAGTCAGTAATACTGTCTCTCTACGATGTAAGTCGTGTGCTGGTATCTCTCCAAAAGTATCAGTTGTGCTGTCGTGAGATAACCTACTCCACATATCACGTAATACATCTTCTGATAAGTTTGTACTTTTATAAAAGTTTTGCATATTAGGACTAGTTGATCCTAAACTTACCATATCACCAATAGTTTCTTTAATACTTAATACTCCGCTTTTAAGCAATGTACTAAGATATTCAGAATCTCTTTCATTTAAACCGAAAGACTTTGCTAAATTATCCTTGTCAAACAATGGCGGCGCACCTTTATCAGTTCTTTCCACCTCAAAGACATCATCAGAAAGTACACGTTCTCCTGTACGAGATTGATTAAAGCGAGAGTCTTGTACTATCTTATCAATATCTTTATTTGGAAGATTATCAATCTTTGTATGAACTTCTTTTAAAGAAGGGTAAACCTTAGTCTTTTCTACCCCTCCGAATGCACTTTCTATTTTCCGCATAAAAGGAAATAATGACATACGCTTGTCTCCAGAAGCCATCCAAGTTTCCAGGCTTCTTCCTTCAGGCTTTGGTAAATCATATATTATACTAGCTTGAAGCTTCATCAGTTCACGTTGCTTATCTCGTAATGAACTCTTCCTATCCTCAAGATAGCCTAGTTCTTGTTTAGTATAATAACCCTTAAAATTCTGTCCTATTTTACCGTAAAAAGAACGCGAGTCACGAGCCGATTTTCGTGCGCTTTGTGCCCAATCAGATTGTATTTCTTCTACAAAAAGAACCTTTCTATCACCTACTCTTCTAATTTTAAAACGTGCATGTCCAAAACTATTTGGTATTCTACCTGTACTTCGTCCTATAGGATGCGACCTATTAAAATCTCCATGTAAAGAGCTAGGTAAAGACCACTGTATAGCCTCATAATCTTCTCCACCAGGAAGTGCATAGTCCTCATACGAGGGTTCGCCTGTCCTATCTTTGGTGATACTTTTTATAAAATTAGAGCTTTCCTTGAAGGGGTCATCTAAACGTCCGACTCTAGTAGGAATAATTGTTCCTTCCATATAATTTGATCCGAACAATCTCCTTAAAAAGTCATCTAACTTTAAATTACGTTCTACTGTATATAACTCGTCATCAAGACGAGGAACTGAAAAGTCGTCATCAAGAGTCATCCAACCGCTTCCAAGAGCTTCCCTCGCTTCTGCGTTATGAAAGTCTTCTGTATATAGAAATTCAGGTGCATAGTCATTTGATGTCCATCTTACTCGCTTTACGGCTGGATGAGGATCTGGATCTAGTGTAGTTCTTAAACTCCATCCTAAATCATCTTGAATAATTTCTATTTTGTCATATTTTTTCTCTATACCTCTAGGAAGAGATAAGTTCGCCTTATAGAAAGGTGCAGCATCAGGACCATAAAGATTGTAAAAATAAGTATAAGCTTTATCGTGTAAACTTCGATTTAAAGCGCGTGTCTCTGGAGAGTCAAGCATACTTTTCAATACTTCTATATCAAAATAGAACTCATCATCGTCTCCTTCTGCACTAAGCCTCTTTTGTATTTTGTCAGCTTGAGTATAGAATGCTCTTAAATTACTTTGTTCCATCTCGTCTGAAAAAATTGCTGCATAAGCCTCTTTTTCTCTAGAAGAAGGTGCCCATTCCCAAGGAATCTTGGGTGCTTCAGGTATATTTCCAGCGGTCAATTTTTCTGCATCATTAGCCCATTGATACCAAGAACTATGATGTTCTCTTATAAAATCATTAGCTCTCATCGTAGCATATTCTTGTTGACCTAATACTTGAGGTTCTTCAACTTTAATATCACGGAATATTCTACTAGAACTAGGAAAGTATGTCTCAGCAACTGTAACTTCGTTGTCTTTTAAATGTGTTTGAAGCTCATCTAGTGTTAAATTTTCCCTATTTAAAAGTTCATCAAGACCAGGAGTAGCTTCTATTTCATCTGCTGAAGATCCTTGCGATACTAGATATTTTCTAAATTCAGGACCTGTACCCTTTTTTAAAGTTGATCGTTCTGCTGCCGCACGAGTAGAGGAATACAGCCCAAGACTATCAATAACAGATAAAAATTGTGTTACTGGATTAGGCATACGTTCTCTCATCCTCATCTTGATAAGCTAGCCCTGCTGTACGATTATAAGGTTGTCCTAATATAGGATCTATACGCTCATCTGGTTCTGGAGTTGCTCTAGGAATATCTACAGGACCACCTCCAGCGCGTCTGCTACGCTCTCTTTTTTCTGGATCTGGAGGTAATCCATATAACATACTTATACCCTCAGTATGTCTTCCTGCCTCTTGTATTTTTGATAAAATATCAAACATTTCAATTTGTGTATTTCCAGGCGGGACTCTTCTACTTCTATCTTCAATCATCTCTCTACGATCTTCTGTGAGAGGCAAACGCCTATAACTATTAAGAACTAAAGAGAGTGCATCAGGCCCTCCTACACCGCCTTTATCTTTAAGTAATTCTAAAATATCTGAATCAGAATGTCCTAAAATCTGCATACCACGGACTGTTTTAGCCATACGCACAAAGGCTTTATATCTATTGTTGTTTGCTTTTTCATAAGCCTTAACAATATCATCAGTTGGTGTATCAGCCGTCAATGAACGAGTAAACAATCTATCAGCCGCATTAGATTCTTCTCTAAAATCAATAGCCGAAGTACGGATTGTCATATCAAAATCAATTGGCTGAACCCTAACACCTGTAAATACTCCTGCCAATTCAACCCAAGGATTATAGTGACGATAGTAATCATCGTAGTCACCTTTAAATCCTTTATATATTCTATTATAACTTTTAACACCTCCTGGTACGAAGCCTTTCATAACATGAGCAATGCTTTTATAAGTATTCTCAAAAGGCCTATCTCCCCAAGGGCCATCAAAAATTGCTCGACCATCTCGATCATAACCACCTCTTGCTATGATATCTAGAATAGGTTGACCATAAATATCTTCTTGTATAAAAGGTTCAACCATATCCCAAGCTGATTCTCCAGACGCAGCAGCAAGCGAACTCCCTAAAGAATCACGAGAAAGTGTACCTTCTGCTACAGCTCTGAAAACTGTAGGCAACCAACGCTGCCAAGCATCGTAAGGCATGCTATAGCTTAAATCAATATAACTATCAATTACACCATCTTCATTCCTTATAGGAAGTATATTAGAATCTTTAGACCACTCTGGTACAGTTTCTCTAGTACCTAGTTCTTCTTCTCTAGTGATGTTATTAAGCATTTTCCACATTGTAGCAACACCAGTTCCCCCTACGCCAACCCCTCCTAGCCATCCTGCTAGTCTTTTTAAACCACGAGAACGTAATCGAGGGTCTGGAAGTTCATCGAATACAGCCCTATTTAATATATTATATGCTGTACGAATTTCTTCAAATCGGAAGGAAAAGAAGTTGCCAAAAGGAACATTTCTTAACGATCTAAAGGCTCCTGGAATAGTCGCATAATTAGGCATAACATCTTTAGTAATAGCAGCAGCTTCAAAATCAATTTCATCTAAAGATTTTTCACTAAACGGCATTTCTCCTTTTGGGTCATCTCTATAGACACTCCGTAAGAAATCCCGTTCTTTTTTAAACTCCATTATTTTAAAAATATTATCTTCAGCAGTATAGATATCATCTAATTTCTGATTAAAACCCTTTACTTCTTCTGCGCTTTTACGCCATTTAGAGTAGTGCCACCAATTATCAAAATCTTTAAATCCTTCTTCATATTCTCGGTCAGCTAAAAGTTCACGAATTTGTCCTGTTCTGACATTAGTATTTATAACACCTAAATTTGAATATTTCTGAATAGTTGCATCAAGCTGTCTTGGCTTCAATCGACGTAGCTCTGCTACTGTCTCTTTAAAGGATTCCATAAATAATCTAGGAGTCATCATCCAACCATTTGACATAAACATTATACCTGAACCACCTATATTTCTTGCGTGTGTCATTGGAATATTCAGTACTGTTGCTGCTCGTTGCGCCCATCCTTTGGGTCTTTTGATTAAAGGATTAACAAAATAACGCATCATTGGGTGTATATTATTAGAGACTTTATTAGCAGACGAGAACACATCTGCTAGTTCTTTGGTTGTTCTCATACCATGAAGGGCTGTCGTTGGCATATCAATTTCATGTACCCAATCAGGATTTCTTGAATTTTTTGAGCCTAAATAAATACCTTCTCCAATTTCTTTAACCTTTCTTAAATATTTGTCTTGCTCAACCCAATGTGCCATTTTAGAAACGGTGTCTATCATACGTCTTCGTGGATCGTTTATCTCTCCCATAAGAGTTAGAATAGGATCAGCTATATCTTTACGATGTGTAAATATAGCTCTACCTGTAGAAGATACAGATTTCCCAAATAAATAAGAATTATTAAATAGCTCTGTAGGGGTAACTCCTGACCCTGCTAAAATTTCATTTATTTGAGTATTAGCTGCATCATCAAACATATTGGCTGAGACAAGCTGAACTTTATCTTTTAAATTTAAACCTTTGACCCAAACATTGTTACCATCAGCATCTTTAACATAACTTCCATTTATTTGATCTTTAAGATTTTCCAATGTGCGATGAAAAAGTGCAGGATTATACTGTTCTAATTTTTCAAGAAGATCTTTATAAGAGACAAAACGTCCGTCTGGACTCGCGAATTTTCCAAAATTATCAAATTCTTGATTGATTAAATAGTCAAAAGTTTCTAGCTTGATTCTAGAAGAAGGGGCATAACCTATACTTGTTCTTTCTTCATAAGGAACTCCTCTAACAGTTTCCAATCCTCGTCTAATATACTGACCTGCTGTAGGTACTACTTGATGCAGTTTAAAAGATCTACGAAGATGAGAGCCTAGATTATGAACTAAGACTGCTCTTAAATTAGGCATGACAAGTTCTTCACCAGCCTTTACTATGTCTGTATCCATAAAATTAATATTTTTTGTTTGTGTAATAGCTTCGTTTAGAGGTATATCGGCTCCAGCCGCCCAACCTTCTATAAGATCAGATACAGTTGTATCGACATCTGCTTGCTTTATAACAAAATCAGGAAGAGTAGGACTCTCTAATATTTCGACTGTTAAGTTATCTACAGTACGTCTAGCGTTCCCGACAGTCTCTCGTAATATACCAGGAAGACTTTCAATAGGTGCTTTATCCATCATTACATCATTAATCATACCCCAAAGTTTACCTCTAGCCTCAGTCCCAAAAACAAGAGGATCTCCAAAAAGTTCTGTAGATTCTTTTAAAGCTTCAGGTGAATCTACTATCGAAACAATATTCTCAACTTGTTCTTCTAAAAGCTGAGTTTCACGATCTATATATCGTCCAATATTTTTCTCATTATTTGAAGCAGTAGTATATAACTGAAATTGTTGCTCTGTCATTCCCCTACGAGTTGTCAAATGTCTTCTTAAATAAGGTGCTATTATTCCAGGCGTTTTTATATTGGCCCTAATTCTCGAAAGTACAGGCTCCTTCACATTTTCTTTTTCTTTTGGTAATAGCCTAGCAACTGATGGATCTTCTAAAGTCTCTCTTACGGCAGGATATTCTGATCTTGCTAATACTCTAGCCATATTGACATGAGAAGACGCTGCTTGTCGATTAGCAACTTCAAAGCCTAATCTATTAATAGCTTCAGCATTTAACTTTTTATTAGTAAAGGCGTGTGCTGTTCTACGGTATGCTCCAGCAACCGTCATAAAAGGTGCGGCTATTAAGGCATCATTTAAAAGAAACTTTCCGTAAGCAGTAGCTAATGAATCATCAGCCTCAACTGATATAGATTCAAGAATCCAATTTATAGGTTCCCAAGCAAAAGGACCAAAGTGATCAGCAATTCCCCAAGCAATTGTATTGTCTTCATAAGGTCTAATTGCTGCAACATTGGCTGTAAAGAGTCCAAGAGAACTTTTTAAGTATCTTTCAAATGTCTGAGGCTTAAACCACACAGAACCTGTACCCGTAGGACCAAACCTAGCTCTCTTATTCCATTTACCTTTTGAAAGTTTTTGGGCTGCTTTAGTTATTAAAGGAATACTTCCTGCTGCTTTAAACGCTGTCGTAAAAGGAATTAAGAAAGAAGCAATTTCTACACCCATCTCTGCTATTTCACTCTCAAATTTTTTCCGATCTAGATGTACTTCAGGATCATTTAAAAGTTTAGTATAAGCCGAAAGTCCTCTTGGTGATAACGTATCTTTTATATTCCCATCTATTTCAATACCTTCTCCAAGCATTGCCAAACCAAGCCCTGTATTGACTAAATTATCTTGATAATTTTGAAGCTTCTTTCCCTCTTCTGTTGTTGTATCAATAGGTAAAACTTGATTTATTAGACTAGCTGGTCCTGGTATAGCTCCTAAAACTTTTGAAAATTCTGGACTAAGCCCACTATCAGGAAACAAAGGATTTTTCTTGGCTATAATATGTCCCGCATCTCTAACTCCTTTAATCACTTCAGTTAGAGTATTAGCAGCAAACGAAATAAGTTTAGGCATAGGAGAAATACCGCCACCATGACCCTCTAGTAGTTTACCAACTCCTGTTTCTTTTTCAGCTTCTTCTACACTTGCCATCATTCCGAGAAGTTCTTGCTTCTTTTCTGGTAGTACAGGTTCATCTAAACCAGTGAGCTTATTTAAAGCATCAAGCATTCTCTGATTACTATCAGTTACTCCAAGTAACTCATAAATAGGTGTATTAGTATTTTGATACTCTGCAAGTAGTTTGTCTACATCAGATTGAGGATAATCTTGTGCCATAGACTTAATCTTCTCTAGCTTTTATAAGCTCATCTAATTGACCAAATGTAGTGATAAGTTCCAATATATCGTAAGGTTTTAATCCAGTTTCTGCTCCTAGTAAATTAGAAGCAACTATAAGAGAAGCACTCCAAGTCTCGCTACCCATATCAAAATTTCGTAACCAAGTAATTTGTCTTGGTGTAAGATCGAGACTTGTTAAAGGATTATTTTTAGGATCTCTTTTATATTTATCATATTCTATTCTAGCATTATCCCAAGCACCCGTAAGATCACCAGGTGAAGCACCTCCATAACCTTCCCAAATAGATCTTCCATTTTCTTCTTGAATAAGCGCATTTTTTCTTATAGAAGTCTGTATATGTGCCATCTGTTGTAGGTTCATGTTAGGCATAACATTATTAGCCATCTTAACAAGATGATCTTTTGATTCCAATATTAACCTAGCCATATCAGTATATGCTACAAGGCGCTGTCTGGTTTCACCACGTAGAGCAATATCTATCTGCGACCTATTCACTTCAATATCAGATATTAATTTCTTGTGATTTGTTACATTAGCACCAGCACCAAACATCAGTGTATATAAACCATCAATTTCAGCATCATCCAATGTTTTCTGTGTCTGCCAAGGTCTTAACCTTTTTGCAAAATCTTCATCTGACTCATTCTCTTCTTGAACAGGTCTTGGTGTATAAGCCTGCATTCGTTTTGCAAAATCTTCATCTGACTCATTCTCTTTTTGAATAGGTTCTTCATACTTGAGTCGTATATTACGAACCAGCCCCATTAGTTGACTTCGTGTCGAAATAGCTAAATCACCTATAGATTTTATACCTTTAACTGGTACAGCTACAGGCTCTTGTAAACCCCGTTGAGACACCCAATATAACTCCCCACGAGCCTCTTTAAATCCATGATCCTTAACTCTTTCTGGAAGTGTATAGTCTGCCATATCTAAAGGAAGACCTGCATCAGCCGTAGCTTGCATAGCTTCTCTTACTCTAGTTGGTAAATATTCTTCAGATGCTCTTTCGTCTCTAAAATCTTTTTCATAAGTACTTAAATAATCTCTTACATCTTGAAATTTAAAATCAGGAATAAGACCTAACCATCTTGCTGTTGCTGAAAATATATTATCATTTTGAATTTTTCGACGAATAGGACTTCCTTTACCACGAACAGAAGCTATGATCGACTCTTGTGTAGTACCGAAAAGTTCGTTTACTACCTCTCTGTCAGATCTATGGTCTGCTAATAAGTTATCTGCGTATGTATTAACAGCAGTTAAAAGTGCCTCTAACTTATCTGGATCTTCTGTAGATAGTCTATGTTTAATCAATTCCATTTGATCAGCACCACCAACTAAATTAATATAATAATTATTGGCATCTTCTCTAGCACCTATCTCCTCACCACCCAAAGCTTCCCATCTCTTTTGTCTTTTTATAAAAGTATCAGCATCTGCTACTGCTTTATTATGATCTGATGTACGAGATGCGATTTCCCAAATCATGCTTTCTTCTAAATTTTGAGCTTTTTGAAAGTTCCTTCTGTTCCACGCCTGAGTACCCCACGCACCAAGTAAACCTAATCTAGCTTTTCGTGTAGCTTTACGATCTTGTTTTTTTGCATGATAAAAATTACGATCATCTCGCTCCTGTTTCTGAGCTAAAAGACTATGAGCATACTCCTCTGAACTTTGCGATCTAGGATCTGGTTTAACCGCCATGCTTTATTCTCCTTGAGGCTGTTCTAATAATGAAGGGGCAGTTGCTTCTTCTATCTGCGTAGTTATTTCTGCTGGTAATACTGCTTGTAAGTTTGGAATACTTTTATCAATATTTTTTAATTGAGAATATTCTTTAATAGCTCTTTGAGATGCTGACATTGTTTGAAGTTTTTCAGGCCCTTCTAAATCATCAAATTCTTCATTCTCTTCCTCACTATATATTTTAACATTCCCAATATCTGCACGTTCTGCAATATATAAAAGTATGTACATTAACGGTTCGGCTAAGAGAAGCATTAAGTCTGGGTTCCAACGCCCTGTTCTAAATCCCTCATAAAGAATCATATAAGCAAGCTCTGTTACAGCTACTCCTTTTGATAAAGATTCTATAACTTGTTGGACCATTGCTGGCTCAAGCATATTATTAAGTAAAAATCCTAAAGCTTCTTGTACAGAAGTAAATTCTGGTTGACCTTCAAAAGGTAATGGACTATCAGGATCATTTGTTAAGGACTGCCCAGGAATCGCCCTTTCAAAAGGAGGAACTAATTCCAAAGCCTCTTCTTGAACTATATTATCTTCTAATCTAGCCATTTTGTATCCTTATGCATATATTCCATACATCATATTTTTATCTAAAACATCCATCAAAGCTGCTGAGTAAGTGTCGTCATCTATTAAACTAGTGAATACAACATCTTGATCTGCTATAGTATCAGGAGTCATACTAGAATAATCAATATTTGCTAAACCTAATTGCTGTATACCTAAAGCAGCGCCTGTACCTCCTGCTCCCCCTGTATAAGGTCGAGGTATTGCCGTAGGACTTATAAATTCTTGCATTCGTCTTGCTAGAGTCGTTTTAGCAGAAACATCAGCAGTTGTGCTATATGGATTTCTTACAAATCTTCCTGGTAACTCTACACTATATTCTACAGCCCTTCTTGGTAGCATTTTAGCTGAAGCTAATAAACTTGGCTGCGGATATTGCTTTATAGATAAATTCGGGTCTTGCATAGCGTCCCAAGTTCTTGATGCATAAGATTCCTCTGGTATAAAACCTTCAGCTAACTTAGAAATTTGGTCATCAGTCATACCAGATATATCAGTACTATATAATTTTTCAGCATCAAAAGTATCCTCTATGCCTAAACTTCTGTCTAACCGTCTTTGCTGTCCTCTTCTAAGAGGCCTAGTAGCCGGTGCCGCACGATCCCCTAAACCAGTTTCAAATAAATCATCAGGATCTATACCTTCTACATTTGCTTTACTAGGATCTATACCTGCAAGAGAATCTGGTCTAGTTATTAATTCTCCAGTACTTGAAAACGTAGGTTCACCAAATAATTTATTACGTTGTTCAGCTAACCAACTACTATCTCCTGGCATAATTTGATCAGCTACATCACCTGGAAGCTCTAGAATTTTTTGAGCATGTGTTGCTAGAGCTTTAGCGCCATTCACAACAGATGTTCCTATGTTCAAACCAGACGCTGCTGCTTGAGATCCAGCAGTAAAAGAACCTCCTCCTAAAACATTTAACGTACCTTCTAAAGCTCCTGTTACAGTTTTTGCTGCTGTACCTAATGCCTTACCTACTGAAAACATTGTCTTTGCTACTGCTCCACTTATCCCTGTCGATGCGCTAACAGCCGCCGAAGCAGCAGCAGCCCCAGTACCAGCAGCACCCGCCGCTGTACCTGCTGTAGCTCCAAGTCCAGTTGCTGAACCTATCCCTGCCATAAGTGGTCCTAAGATATATGGAGCAACAATCATCATAGCCATCGTTCCTATAGGTCCAAGTTTAGAAAAGAACTTACCAACGCCTTTAAAAACCTTCTTAAAAGCACCGCCTATTTTCTTTCCTAGTTTCTTGATACCTTTTCCTAGTTTTTTAAAATTGTCTCTTAGAAAATCCATATTAGCCAGTTTCCTCCGTTGGACCAGTGGGTAAAGCTCCAAAAGCACCTACTGAAGCTTGTAAAGCTGCTTTTAATCTATCATCCCAAGCATCACTACCTTCATAAGAAGCTCCTTCATTACCTAATGCTGCCATTGCCAAAGCAGCCTTTCGTTGTCTTTCATTCTCTCGTGTTTTAAAATCATAATCAGCCTGATCACGAAGTTCTTGCCACAAGAAAGACATTGATCTTTGATTCATATTAAAAGAATTCATTGCATTCTGAGCATTAATCTTATTCTGAGCCGCCGTATTAATTGTATTAGCTTGTCTACGCCATTGTGTATTAGACTGTTCAACAGCTTGAGCATTTGCTGAGTTCCAATTATCTCTTTGAAATCTTATTTGATTATTAAATTGATCGATACCTGTTGATAATTGAGCATTGAATTTTTGACGATCAGCTTCACGATTTTCATCCTGAGCATTTTTTACATTCTTAGCTTGTGCATTAAACTGCTCCATTGCATTTCCTTGAGTAGCATTAAACTGTGCCATATTGTTCGCCATATTAGTCATAAACTGATTCATTTGATTTTCTGACGTTGCATTAAATTGTCTTGAAGCATTTGTAGCAGCTTGATTACTTAATAGACTTTGTTGTCTTTGTTGAGCAGCTAATACAACAGCTTGTTGATCAGCATTAAAGTTGCTCATATCCATTTGTAAGAATGCTTGAGCGTTTTGCATTGATAATTTAGTACGCTGATCGACTGCTGCCATATCTAAACCAGCCAAAGCTGTAGCATCCTGCATTGCTGCCTGTTGTCTTGCAGTCATATTAGTA
>Ga0114901_1001586_pt1 | contig 12987 bp, 11 predicted proteins | sample MalvireepMed_s16_FD_89686 | JGI IMG/M metagenome (GOLD analysis project Ga0114901, IMG submission 89686) | Marine viral communities from the Global Malaspina Expedition - Malaspina viral metaG DeepMed_s16 | ecosystem: Environmental > Aquatic > Marine > Oceanic | place: Mediterranean Sea... | reverse complement strand
GTTCGGGCCCTTCATAGCGCGCGACGTCATGCAGCCCCCGGCGCCAGCGGAAGCGGTGGGGCGGGCCGTCGGGCAATTGCGCCATCACCTCGATCGGCTGGGGCGGATCGAACAAGTGGAGCGGCCGCAGCGGCGGATCGTCGGGCTCCCCGGCCGCGTCCGCGCGCTCCAGCCAGCTTTCGGGCGCGCGCGGTTCGACCGCGGGCAAGGCGAGCTGCGCCTGTTCGGGCATATGGCTGTCGCGCGGGGCGAGCCGCTGGATGCGCGCGCGCCCGGCGCGGATCGAGAGGCGATCGACCAAGGCGGCGACGCTGTCCTCCCGCCGCGCCTCGCCCCCTTCCAGCGCCAATTGGGTGGGGGCGAGCTTTTCCGCCTGCGGCACGGTGAGGCGCAGCATGTCGAAGCCGAAGCCCGGGTCGATCGGGTCGGACAGCGAATCGATCCGCTCGCGCATCAGCCGCAGGATGGCGGGGGCGTCGCGCACCGGCAGGCTGGTTTCCACCCGCAGCGGAAAGGCGAGCCCGTCGCTGCGGAAGAAGACCGCTTCGAACCGCCGGCCGCCCTCGCCCCGTTCGGCCAGCCGCTCGCCCGCCTGCGCCGCCATCTCCTCCAATATCGTGAGCGCATAGGCGGTGCTGCCGATCGGTTCGGCGAAGAGGCGATCGATGCGCACGGCGGCGCGCGGGCGGCGCGGCGCGAGCGGGCGGTGGCCCCGGCCCAGCAGTGCGTCGAGCGCGGCGATCGCCTCTTCGCCAAAGCGCGCCGCGAGCGTGGCGGCGGGGCGGGACGCCAGATCGCCGACGGTGCGCAGCCCCGCGCGGCGCAGCGCCACCGAATCGGCCGCATCCAGCCCCAGCGCCTCCACCGGCAGGCGGCGCACGGCGGCGTCCTCGTCAGGCGCGGGCGGGCCGGGGAAGCGAGCGAGCGCGTGGGCGGCCTCCGGGCTGGAGGCGATGGCGTGGCGGACGCGCAGCCCGTGCCGTTCCAGCCGGGCCGCCGCATCGGCCGCCAGCGCTTCGTCCCCGCCCCACAAATGGCCGCAGCCGCTGATGTCGAGCATCAGCCCGGCGGCGCCGTCGGGGGCGGCATTGGGGGTGTAGCGAGCGCAGCCGTCGCACAAGCGCTCCAGCCAGTCCTGGTCGGCATGGGGATCGGCGTCGAACACGCGCAGGTCCGGTTCGCGCGCGCGCGCGTCTGCCAACGTCATGCCCGGCGCCAGGCCGATCGCCAGCGCGTCGGCATCGACGCTGCACAGCCGCATCGCGCCGCGCACCGTTTCCACCACCACGGCCGGCCCGTCGCCCGCCGCCCAGAGGTCAGGCCGCGCGATCCGCAGCCGATCGACCGGCAGAAAGGGGAAGCTCAGCGCCAGATAGCGGCGCATAGGCGTCTGCCCGATCCCGTCCATCGTCATGGCGTTCATCGCCCGCGTCTCCAAAACTGCCTCTATCCCTGTCCCACACCAGCCGCCATGCCTGCCCGTCCGACCCGGCGCGGCGGCGCAGCAGGGTGAGGGCGAAGGCGGCGCGGCCCGGCCCATTGCCCGGCAAGGGCGCGGAGGGCGCGGCCGTCACTCGCCAGCGGGTGTCCGCCGCGCTGGGCGTCGGCGCCCCGCCGATCCGCAGCAGCAGCGCGGTGACGCCCGATGCTTCGGCCGCCAGCGCCAGCCGGCGACTGGCGGTCAGGTCGAGCAACGGCGCGCGGCCGCGCAATTCCATCACCAGCCCGCCCAGCGCCGGGCAGCGCAGCGCGTCGATGCCCGCGCGCAGCAGCATGGCGTCATCGGCCATGGTGCCGATCAGCAGCCGCGCCGGGTCCAGCCCCAGCGCCGCCAGCCCCGGCCCATAAGGTGCGCCGCCGACCCGCGCCGCCCCCTGGGTGCGCAGCCACAGCAGCGGCGCGTCGCCGCCCGCCAGCTGCGCCCAGAGCAGGGCCAGCCCGGCGACCGCGCCTTCCTCATCGCCCTCGCCGAACAGCTCATGCACGCGGCCGCAGGCCAGCCCGCCGCCTAGCGCGTCGTCCAGCGGCGCATGGCCGGTGGCGAAGCGGGCGCACGCATCCCGCGCTGGCGCCCGGTCCAGCGAGGCGATATGCCGCTTGAGCGCGGCGAGGCTGGGAATCGACTCGACCATATCAATGTTCCTGTTATGTTCTTATCTCTTCCCAGGAACGGCGGGAGTCAAGGACGGCTGTTTTCAGGACGCCAGTTTCTTCGTCAGCGCCGCCTGCGCACGCGCGGCATAGCGGCGGCAGGCGCCCGGATCCTCGAAGGGATGGGGCGTGCGCGCCCGCGCCAGCCGCGCCAGCCGATCCGCGTCGCCCGGATCGGGATGGGCGCTGATCAGCATGTCGCACGGCATCGCCTTCACCTTCGCAAAGGTCGCGCGGAAAGCGTCGACGAAGCGCCGGTGCGCCGGATCGGCGAAGCGCCATCCATCGGCCGCGATCGGATTGAGGCTGGAGGCGAAGACGATGGTCCGGCACGCCTTGCCTTCGCAGGCGGACCAGCTCCAGCTCATGCTGCCCAGCGTATGGCCGGGCGTCGCATGGGCGGTGACCGCCACCTCGCCCAGGCGGATGACGGCGCCGTCGCGTACCGCCCGGACATCGCGGACGGCGGGAAAAGGATCGAGCCAGGCGGCCTGCGGATCGTCGGGATCGCCGCCGCCCTGGCGCAGCACCGCCGCCGCCGGCGCACTCGCCACCACCTGCGCGCCGCTGTCCCGCGCCAGCGCGGCGAGGCCGCCGGCATGGTCACAATGGGGTTCGGTGCTCAGGATCAGCTTCACGTCGCGAATCGAAAAGCCGAGCGCGCGGATATGCGCCTCTATGTCCGGCACCGCCTGCGGCACCGCGCCGTCGATCAGGATCAGCCCGGCGCGGGTGCGGATCAGCGCGACGCTGAGCCCGCCGAACCCGACCAGATAGGTGCCGCCATAAAGGCGCGCGGGCGCCTGGGGCGTCAGCCATTGCCGCGCATGATCGGGCGCGATCGGGCGCAGCAGCGGATCGTCCGGCGCGGCGGCGCCCGCCAGCAGCATCCCAGCCAGGCTTATGCCCAGCAGCATCGTCTTCCTTGCCATATCGTCCTGCTCCCTTTGGGTGATGGGCCGATGGTGCCGCTCCGGCGGCGCGGCGACAAAGCAGCATTTCTCGACAGAGGCATGAGCCTGGCTTATGGATTGCGGCCATGGACCGCGCCCAGTTGCCGCTCAACGCCCTGCGCGCCTTCGAAGCGTCCGCCCGCCATCTCAACTTCACCCGCGCGGCGCTGGAATTATGCGTCAGCCAGGGCGCGGTGAGCCAGCAGGTGGCGGCGCTGGAGGCGCGGCTGGGCGTCGCCCTGTTCCGCCGCCTGCCGCGCGGGCTGATGCTGACCGACGAGGGACGGGCGCTGCTGCCGGTGATGGCCGACGCGCTGGACCGGATCGGCGCGACGCTGGACCGGATCGAGGGCGGGCGCCCGCGCGAGGCGCTGACGCTGGGCGTGGTGGGCAGCTTCGCCGATGGCTGGCTGCTCGACCGGCTGCCCGATTTCGAGCGCGCCTGCCCGCATGTCGACTTGCGCATCCTGCTCAACAACAACCGCGTCGACCTGGCGGGCGAGGGGCTGGACCTCGCCATCCGCTTCGGCGAGGGCGCGTGGCACGGCACCCATGCCCAGCCGCTGCTGCGCGCGCCGCTGACGCCGCTCTGCGCGCCCGCGCTCGCCGCCCGGATCGACACCCCCGCCGCGCTCACCCGGGAAAGGCTGCTGCGATCCTACCGGGCGGAGGAATGGCCGCGCTGGTTCGCCGCCGCGGGCCTGCCCTGCCCGCCATTGCGCGGGGTCGTCTTCGACAATTCGGTGCTGATGGCGCGCGCGGCGATGCGCGGACAGGGTGTGGCGCTGGCCCCGCCCCTGCTGTTCACCCGGGCGCTGGCCGCCGGCGACCTGGTCCAGCCCTTTCCCCTGGCGGTGGACATGGGCGGCTATTGGCTGACGCGCCTGATGTCGCGCGCCGACAGCCCCGCCATGGCCGACCTGCGCGCCTGGCTGGCGGCCGCGGTTCAGGCGGGATAGCGGATCGCCATCACCTCATATTCGCGCTCGCCCGCCGGCAGCAGCACGCGGCGCAGGTCGCCCACCGCCGCGCCGCGCAGGGTGCGGGCGATCGGCGATCCCCAGCCGATGCGGCCGGCATCGACATCGGTTTTGTCATTGCCGACGATGGTGACGGTGCGATGATTGTCGTCTTCATCCGCAATGGTGACGGTCGCGCCGAAATAGACGCGATCCTTGTCGGGTTGCTGGCGCGGGTCGACGACCTTGGCGTCCTTCATCTTCTTGGACAGGCGCTTCAGTTGCCCGTCAATCTCGCGCATGCGCTTGCGGCCGTAGAGATAGTCGCCATTTTCGCTGCGGTCGCCATTGCCCGCGGCCCAGCTCACCACCTCGACGATGCGGGGACGCTCGACGCCCAGCAGATGGTCATAGTCGGCGCGCAGCTTCGCGAAGCCTTCGGGCGTGATATAATTGGGATAGGGGGGGGCCATGGCCGACCCGTCCTAGCCGTTCGGATGGAGCGGAGTCGAGACAGGAGTCCCGACTCCGTGTAGAGGCCTCAGCCCGGCGTCTGCTTGCCCAGATAGCGGCTGAGCACCGCGTTGCTGCCGCGGAACTTGGCGCGTTCGGGGTTCATCGCTTCGTAGACGACGGCGTTTTCCAGCACCCGCTGCACATAATTCTTGGTTTCGTAGATCGGGATTTCCTCGATCCAGCGCAATATGTCGGCGCCCGGCAGACGCGGGTCGCCATTGGCGCGGATCCATTTGTTCACATTGCCCGGGCCCGCATTATAGGCGGCGACCGCAAGCGGATAGCTGCCGCCATAATAATCGAGCATGCGCTGGAAATAGCCCGACCCCAGCATGATGTTGTAGCTGGGATCGTTCAGCGATGCGGGATTGTAGCTCATGCCGAGCTTGCCAGCCTGTTCGCGCGCGGTGCCGGGCATCAGCTGCATCAGACCGCGCGCGCCGGCATGGCTGACGATCTGCTTGTCGAACTGGCTTTCCTGCCGCGCGATCGCATGGACCATGGTCCAGTTATATTGCGCCTGGCTGGGCACCGGCACGCGCGGGAAGGCGCTGTCGCCATAGCCGGCGAGCCCGCTGGACACCGCGCGGCGGCCGACCATCACGCTCATGTCGGGGCGGCCGATCTGCTGCGCCAGTTCGGCGGCGAGGAAATGATCGGTGTCGCTGTCGGCATTATTGGCGATGGCGCGGGCGAATTTGCTCTGGTCGGCCCAATAGCCCATCTGGCCCAGCGCCTTGACCGCGCGAACAACCGAGCGATTGTTGAACGCGGCGCGCTCGGCGGCCGAGATCGGCACCGGCCGCTCGACCGTGGCGGGCGCGGGAACGGGCCGGCCCAGCCGTTCGAGCGCGAGCTGGCCGTAAAACTGATCGGGGAAGCTGCCCGCCTGGGTGAAATAGCTGTTGGCGCTGGCGCTGTCGCCGGCGGACAAGGACGCGCGGCCGGCCCAATAATAGCCCTTGGACCGGGTCTGGGGCGATTTGGCCGCGTCGGCATAGCGGCGGAACATGCCGACCGCGTCGGCCGGGCGGTTGAGATTGTAGAAGGCGGTGGTGCCCGCCAGCCAGGCGAGGCTGGTATAATCGTCGCGCACGCCGATCGGTTGATCGCTGACATCGACGCCCGGCGCGACCGCGTCATCGATCTTGCTGGCGATACCCCAGGCGAAGGTCCACTGGCTGTCATTGGCCGCGGCGCGCGCCTGGTTCAGCAGCACCTCGTAAAATTCCTCGGCATCGCCGGGCCGGTAGGTCAGCGCCGGGCGATTGGCGAGATATTGGCGCGCCGCGATCCAGTTGCCGCTGTCGCGCAGCCACAGCGCCTTGTCGGCGACATAGCCGGCATCGGCCGCGCCGATGGCGTCGGCCGCCTGCATCAGGCCGGTCGCTTCGGGCGCCTTGCGCTTGAAGGCGATGCGCGCGGAAAAGACCGGCCGGCGCGCGGCGCTGACATAGGGCAGCATGCGCATCGCGCCGGCAATATCGCCATTCCACAGCAGCATGTCGGCGCGCAGGTCATGATCGGCAGGCGTGAAGCCCGACCCGAATAGCGACAGCAGCCGCGCTTCGTCACTGGGCTGGAGCGTGCCGCCGATCCACGCGTTGCGCGCGGCGACCCGCGCTTCGTCCATGCGGCCCGTCTGCATCAGCGCGACCGCGTTGCGGGCATGGCCGACCGCCGTGCGCGGCGGAAATTGCGCGAAGAAGGCGACGACCTGCGCGGGCGAATAGCTGTCGGGATTGATCCCGGTTTCCGCCAGCCGCCGCATCCGGTCCTCGCCCGGCCAGCCGGGATTGGCCATGATGAAGCTGGCATAGGGGGCAAAGCCCAGCCCATCGCTCTGCTGCAGCGCGCGCCACTGGCTGATCGTGCCGGCGATGCTGCCGTCGGTCGGCTGGCCGATCTGCGCCTGCACCCGGTCCCACTGGCTGGGCTGGCCATATTCGGGGGGCACCGGCTGGACCATCGCGCCGGTGGGGGCGGCAGGCACGGAACGCTCCGTCTGCGCGCTTGCGCCGGCGGTCATCAGCAACATGGCAATAATGGGCATGCGGATCAGGCAACTTTCGACATGAGGGGAGGTGCGCATGCTGGACATAATCGCATTTGCATCCTTATCAGGCCCTGAATGACGCGCTATAGCGCGCCGCTTGTCGCATCATGCCCCGGTAGCCCGGAGATTTGAAGGAGTTTCATCATGTTTTCGGGCTCGATTCCGGCTCTGGTCACCCCGTTCCGTGACGGGACGATCGACGAGGCCGCCTTTCGCGCCTTCGTCGACTGGCAGATCGCGGAAGGATCGAGCGCGCTGGTGCCGTGCGGCACCACCGGCGAAAGCGCGACGATGACGGTGGAGGAGCATAATCGCGTCATCGCCATCTGCGTCGACCAGGCGGCCGGGCGCGCGCCCGTCATCGCCGGATGTGGATCCAACGACACGCGGATCGCGCTGGACCATATGTATGCGGCGCAGGCGGCCGGCGCGGACGCCGCGCTGGTGGTCGCGCCCTATTACAACAAGCCCAACCAGGACGGCGTCTATCGCCATTTCGCCTGGCTGGCCGAACGCTGCGACCTGCCGATCATCCTCTACAATGTGCCGAGCCGCACCATCACCGACATCGGCGTGCCGGTGATCCACCGCCTGTCCGAGGAATTCCAGACCATCGTCGGGATCAAGGACGCGACCGGGAATCTGGGGCGAGTTACCGCGCAGCGTCTGGCCTGCCGTCCCGACTTCTGCCAGCTTTCGGGCAATGACGAAACGGCGCTGGGCTTCAACGCGATGGGCGGCAAGGGATGCATCAGCGTCACCGCCAATATCGCGCCGCGCCTGTGCGCCGATTTCCAGGCGGCCTGCGCGCGCCACGACTGGGATGGCGCATTGGCGCTGCAGGATCGTCTTTATCCGCTGCACGATGCGCTGTTCAGCGATTCTTCACCCGGCCCTGTCAAATATGCGCTCACGCGCGTGCGGCCCGACATGCCCGGCGACGTCCGCCTGCCGATCACCTGGCCGTCGGAATCGAGCCGGGCGGCGGTCGACCGCGCGCTGGAGATTGCGGGACTGGTGTGAGCGCGCCGCGCGCCTATATGTGAAGTGAGTTAGACAAGACTATGGCCCGCCCCCGTCCCGAAGCCTTCGACAAGAAGAAGATCGTCGCCGAGAACCGGCGCGCGAAGTTCGAATATTTCCTGGAGGACATATTCGAGGCGGGCATCGCGCTGCAGGGGACCGAGGTCAAATCGCTGCGCTTTGGCGAAGGCAATATCGCCGAAAGCTATGCCGAGGTGAAGGGCGCGCAGGTGTGGCTGGTCAACAGCAACATCCCCGAATTCAGCCATGGCAACCGCTTCAACCATGAAGCCAAGCGGCCGCGCAAGCTGTTGCTGCACGAACGCGAGATCGCCCGCATGCATGGCGCGGTCGAGCGCAAGGGCATGACGCTGGTGCCGCTCGCCCTCTATTTCAACAGCCGGGGCAAGGTGAAGGTCGAACTGGCGCTGGCCAAGGGCAAGAAGACCCACGACAAGCGCGAGACCATCAAGGAACGCGACTGGAAGCGGGACCAGCAGCGCATCCTGAAGGCGCACGGCTGATGAGCCAGCTGACCCGCTGGTGGCATGCCAATTGCCCGACCCGCGAGTCGCTGGAGCGCAGCCGCATCCTCGCCCCGGTGGCGCATCGGGTGCTGGAGCCCTCGCTGTGGCGCTTCACCCGCCGGTCGGTGCCGCGCGGCGTCGCGCTGGGGCTGTTCGTCGGCCTGTTCCTGATGATTCCGGGCGTGCAGATGGCGGGCGCGGCGCTGTTCGCCCTGCCGTTCCGCGCCAATATTCCGGTCGCCGCCGCCATGACATTCCTGTCCAATCCGGCGACGACGCCGCTGATCCTGATGGGCTCGGTGTGGCTGGGCAACTGGATGCTGGGGCGCAGCGCCGACGCGTCGGGCTTCATGGCGCTGGTCGACGGCCATGCCGGGATCGGCCAGTGGACCGCCTGGCTGCTGTCCGAAGCGGCGCCGGCGATGCTGCTGGGCCTTGCCCTTATCTCCTGCGTCTGCGCCGCGATCGGCTATGTCGTCGCCGACTGGTTCTGGCGCCATCGCATGGGCCGCAAATGGCAGGCGCGTAAATTGAGGATTGGCAAGGTCCACCAAAGCGGCGCATTGGAGAAGGCGGCCGGCGTCTGACGCCGCGCCGACAGGGTCCGATGGCGAAGCAGGGGGTTGGCCGGTCATGGCGGCACGGCTGAAAAAGGAAGATGAGGCGTGGCTGGACCAGCCGCCCTCCCCCTTCGCCCTGCCCTTGCTGCTGGGCGCGGCGCTGCTGTCGGCCGGGCTGGTCTTCTACGCCGCGGGCAATGTCGCGCTGGCCGCGGGTTTCGGCGCCAGCATCATCGCCATCGCTGCGCTGATGCGCTGGTATCGCCATCTCTACCCCGCCGCCCTGTCGCACAGCGAGGCGACGCCCGACTGGACCGTCGCGCGCGCCGCCGCCGACGCGTCCCACATCGCGATCGCGGTGACCGACCGGGCGGGCCGGCTGGTGTGCGCCAGCGACCTGTTCGGCGAATGGTTTCCCGGCTATCCGACGCCGCCGGGCGTCACCGGCGACGCGGCGCTGACCGAAAGCCTGTCGCAGGCCGCGCGCGCCGCCTGGCGCGACGGCGACGGCAAGCTGGAGGGGCTGGCGATGGGGGCGCTGCGGCTGGACGTCGACATCGCCCGCACCGGCCGGTCGGAGGATTATCTGCTCTGGCGCTTCACCCCCGTGCGCCAGCCCAGCGCCCTGGACGATGTGCATCGGTTCCTGACCGGGGAAGCCGGGCGGCAACTGGGCGAAGCGGGCATCATGGCGGTGATGATCGGCGGCGAGGGGCGCATCCGCGCCGCCAATGGCGCTTTCCTGCTGCGCGCGGCCGGGCGCATCGACGCCAATATCACCGGGCGCGACTTCGCCGCCCATATGCGGGTGGACGACAAGGGCCGGCTGTTCCTGGCGCGCGAGGAAAATGGCGGCCTGCCGCTGCGCCTGCTGCAGGTGCCGCTGCGCCGGGCCAGCCAGCCGGGCGGGGCGCAAGGATCGGCGCAGGACGGGCCGATGCTGCTGCTGCTGATCGACGAGCCGTCGGGCGGCGGCGGCACGTCGGCGCTGTCCTACATCGAAACGCTGCTCTCGCTGCTGCCGTTCGGGCTCGCCATGGCCGATCGCGACGGGCGCATCCTGTTCGTCAACAAGGCTTTCGCGCGCGCTGCTGGCCTGAAAGCCGGGACCAAGCCCAGCTATCCCGGCGACCTGGTCGCGCGCGAGGACCAGGCGGCCGTGGCGGACGCGGTGCGGCGCTTTGCCGTCGGGCCGCAAATGTCGGGCGACATCGTCGTGCGGATGCGCGAACAGCCCGACGAGCCCACCGCGCTCAGCCTGGCGGGGGTGCGGGGCCTGGGCGAAGCAGCGGTGCTGCTGAGCCTCAAGGACAATAGCGAGGAAAGCAAGCTCAAGCGGCAGGTGGCGCAGGCGACCAAGATGCAGGCGATCGGCCAGCTGGCCGGCGGCGTGGCGCATGATTTCAACAATATCCTGACCGCCATCATCGGCCATTGCGACCTGATGCTGATGCGCCATACGCCCGGCGACAGCGACTATGACGACATCCAGCAGGTCAAGTCGAACAGCAACCGCGCCGCGGGCCTGACGCGCCAGCTGCTCGCCTTTTCGCGGCAGCAGACGCTGCGGCCGCAGATATTGCAGCTGCCCGACATCGTGTCGGACGTGTCCAACCTGCTCAAGCGCCTGCTGGGCGAAAATGTGCGGCTGGAGGTCAGCCATGGCCGCAATCTGGGCGCGGTGCGGGCCGATCCGGGCCAGCTGGAGCAAGTGATCGTCAACCTGGCGGTCAATGCCCGCGACGCCATGCCCGAAGGCGGCACGCTCAACATCCAGACCTATGCCGTGCCCGCCGCCAAGGCGCGCGAGATGCGCCAGCAGATCCTGCCGATCAGCGACTATACCGCGCTGCGCGTGTCCGACACGGGGCTGGGCATCCCGCCCGACATCCTGGCGAAGATCTTCGAGCCTTTCTTCACCACCAAGGAACTGGGCAAGGGCACGGGGCTGGGCCTGTCCACCGTCTATGGCATCGTCAAACAGTCGGGCGGCTATATCTTCGCCGAATCCGAACTGGGCCGCGGCGCCAGCTTCGTCATCTACCTGCCCGTCTATGCCGGCGCCGACGCGGAGGAGGAGGCGCCGCTGCGCGAACCGGTCAAGCGCGCCGAAACCTGGGGTTCGGGCACCATCCTGCTGGTCGAGGACGAGGATATGGTGCGCGCCGTCGCCGAACGCGCGCTGACGCGCCAGGGCTACAAGGTGCTGACCGCCAATGACGGCGAGCAGGGGCTGGAGGTGCTGGCCGCCCATGACGACATCGACCTGCTGATTTCCGACGTCGTCATGCCGAATATGGACGGCCCGGCGATGGTGGCGCAGGCCCGCCGCACGCACCCGCGCCTGCCGGTGCTGTTCATGTCGGGCTATGCCGAGGAGCAGCTGCGTAAGTCGATCGACATCGCCAATGTCGCTTTCCTGCCCAAGCCCTTTTCCGTCAACCAGCTGGCGCAAGCGGCGCGCGACACGATGGCGATGCAGCCGGCGGCGGAATGATCTTGCTGCGGATCAAGGCGAAGGGGCTGGGCAAGCGCGTGCCATTGGGCTAGCCAAGCGCCCGGTCGAACCCCCGTCGAACAAGGGACAATGCATGTCGGACGCGAAATCCATCCTCATCGTCGAAGATGAAGCGATGATCGGCATGATGCTCGAGGATTATCTCGATGCGCTCGGCTATCGGCTGCATGCCGTCGCCGCCACCGTAGACGACGCATGCGCCCAGGCGCGCCAGGGCGGGTTCGACGGCGCGCTGCTCGATTGCAACCTGCAGGGCGAAAAAAGCTGGCCGGTCGCCGACATATTGGTCGAAAAGGGCATTCCCTTCGTGTTCGCGACGGGCGGCATGGCCGACGACCTGCCGCCGGCCCATGCCGACCGGCCGACGCTGGCCAAGCCCTTCACCATCGGCGCGGTCGAGCGCGCGCTGGGCCGCATCCTGCCCGGCTGAGGCAGTCCGCCCCGGCACGATAGGAAAATTCCGTTCCCCTCTTGTTCCATGAGAACAAATGGGATACATCATCGTCCAGCGCCGAGGGACTCGACGCGATCCGCTTGACAGGGGATAGGCCGATGACCGCAATGCTCCAACTTATCGATTCCAAGAAGACGGGGAACATGGACAGACAGAAAGCATTGGAGGCGGCGCTCGCCCAGATCGACCGCGCCTTCGGCAAGGGCTCGGCGATGAAGCTGGGATCGCGCGAGAAGATGGAGATCGAAGCGATCTCGACCGGATCGCTCGGCCTCGACATCGCGCTGGGCATTGGCGGCCTGCCCAAGGGCCGCATCATCGAGATTTACGGGCCCGAAAGCTCGGGCAAGACGACGCTGACGCTGCATGCCATCGCCGAAGCGCAGAAGGCGGGCGGGACCGCGGCCTTCGTCGACGCCGAACATGCGCTCGACCCCGTCTATGCCAAGAAGCTGGGCGTCGACATCGACGAACTGATCGTGTCGCAGCCCGATACGGGCGAGCAGGCGCTGGAAATCGTCGACACGCTGGTCCGCTCCAACGCGATCGACGTGCTGGTGGTGGACTCGGTCGCCGCGCTGGTTCCTCGCGCGGAAATCGAAGGCGAAATGGGCGACAGCCATGTCGGCCTACAGGCGCGGTTGATGAGCCAGGCGCTGCGCAAGCTGACCGGATCGATCTCGCGCTCCAAATGCATGGTGATCTTCATCAACCAGGTGCGCATGAAGATCGGCGTGATGTACGGCAATCCGGAAACCACGACCGGCGGCAACGCGCTCAAATTCTACGCCTCCGTCCGTCTCGACATTCGCCGCACCGGCCAGATCAAGGATCGCGACGATATCGTCGGCAACGCGACCAAGGTGAAGGTGGTCAAGAACAAGGTCGCCCCGCCGTTCAAGCAGGTCGAATTCGACATCATGTATGGCGAGGGCATCTCCAAGATCGGCGAACTGCTCGACATCGGCGTCAAGGCCGGGCTGGTCGAGAAATCGGGCGCCTGGTTCTCCTATGACTCGGTCCGCATCGGCCAGGGTCGCGAGAATGCCAAGACCTATCTGAAGGAACATCCCGAACTGGCCGACCGGCTGGAAAAGGCGATCCGCGGCAAGACCGAGGAAGTGGCCGAGGGCATGATGACCGGACCCGATGCGGAGGATGATGGCGAATAAGCGCGAACATGCGCTCCGGCCGGATCAGCCGGAGCGCGGCTCACGCCCTCGCCCACCTGGCGCGTCACGCACCGAAAAGACCCGCCGCGCCCCTGCGC
>Ga0114901_1001584_pt1 | contig 12994 bp, 8 predicted proteins | sample MalvireepMed_s16_FD_89686 | JGI IMG/M metagenome (GOLD analysis project Ga0114901, IMG submission 89686) | Marine viral communities from the Global Malaspina Expedition - Malaspina viral metaG DeepMed_s16 | ecosystem: Environmental > Aquatic > Marine > Oceanic | place: Mediterranean Sea... | reverse complement strand
CATCACCTCGTAGGTTTCGAGCACTTCGCCGGTGGCCGGGTTGCGGGTCTGTATCTGGGACATGGGGGGCCTTCTCGCTTGCATGGCGCCAACGCGCCCGGCGGATCCGGACGGCTGGCGCTGCTGGTTGCATGTTCACCAGACTAACGGGACCCCCGCCCCGCCGTTCCTGTGTGACACGAGGAATGCCGCTCAGCGCGCCAGAGCGTGTGGGAAGCAGGACGGTGCCCGCAGGCGCGGCGTACGGTCAGGCGGTCTGCCGGCCTACAAGCTCGGGCGGCAGCACCACGCTCGCGGTGTTCTCGCCCCCCATCCGCCGCAGCAGGAGGTCGGCGAGGCGCGCGGCGCCCGCAGCGATATCCTGCCGGATGGTGGTCAGCGCCGGCCGGGTCTGCGAGGCAATTGGCAGATCGTCGAACCCGACGAGCTTCATCCCGCCGGGCACGTCGATCCCGCGCTTCTGCAATTCGGTCATGCAGGCAATCGCGAGCATGTCCGAGGCGGCGAAAATTCCATCGATACCCGCCATGTCGCTCGCCAGATGCGCTGCAATCTCGTCGGCGGCGTGTTCGGGACTGAGATGGGTCGGCAGAGCACGGATCGGGACGCCCTTGTCATCGGCAACAGACTTCGCCCCCGCGTAACGGGCGGCAAATTCGATAGGGTCGGTTGATCCCAGAAAGCCGATCGTGCTCGCCCCCGCGGCGATCAGGCGTTCGGCGGCCAGCCGCCCGCCGGCAAAATTGTCGGTCCCGACCGCGCAATGGCGCTGGCCTTCCTGATGGTTGCCCCACACCACCATGGGCAGGAAGCGCGCCGCGGCAGCTTCTATCCGCTCGAACTGGTCCGACTGGCCGATCACGATAACCCCGTCGACCATACCCGACCCGACGAAGCGATCGAGCCAGTCCTCGTCGCGATCGGGGATGACCCGGCGCAGCATAAGGTCATAGCCGCGTTCGGTCAGCTCGTCCGCCAGATAACCGAGCAGCGTCATGAAGAACGCGTCCGAAATATGCTGCCGGCGGTCGTGTCCGAGCGGGATGGCGACGCCGATGACGCCGGTCTTCTGCCGTCGCAACCGGCTCGCCATCTGGTTGAGGCGAAAGCCATGTTCGCGCGCCAGCGCCTCGATCCGCTCGCGGGTCTTGGCGTTGACCAGGCTCTTGCCCGCAAGCGCGCGCGACACCGTACCGGGCGATACACCGGCAATCCTGGCGAGATCGGTGATCGTGCGCGCGCGCTCGGGCGGCGGCGCGAGCTCCTGCGCGGTTTCGTGCGTGGGTTCGGACATCGGGTTCTAGTTCGCCTCCGGCCGCAGGCTTTTGGGCACCGGGCGGCCCGCGTCAACGAACATTGTCGCGACCGCACCGACCAGCATCAGCACTCCGCCAAGCAGCAGCACATTGCGCGGATCGCTGCCGAGCAGCGGTTCGTAGAACAGCGGCATGGTCAGCGTCTGGATAAGCATCGGAATCACGATGAACATGTTGAAAATACCCATGTAAATGCCGTTGCGTTCGGGGGGGATGACATCGGCCAGCATGACGTAGGTGTTGCCCATCATGCCTGCCCAACCGATGCCGATACCCAGCATCAGCACGAACAGCGCGGCGGGCGTCTCGACTCCGGGGATGAGCAGCATCGCCGCGCCCGACGCGCTCAGGCAGATGGCATGCACCAGCCGCGCGCCCAGTTTGCGCACGATCGGGATCAGCAGGAGCGCGCCGAGGAAGGCGATGAAATTGTAGAGCGCCCCGGCCTGCTGCGTCGTCAGCGTCGCGTCCCTGAACGCCGCGCTGGAGGGATCGGAGGTATCGTAAATCGAACGGCCGACCGCGAAAGTGATGTACTGCCAATAGGCGAACATCGCATACCACTGGCACAGCATCGCCAGTGACAGCTGCCGCATCGCCCTGGGCATGTCCTTGATCGCGCTGCCGATTTCACCAAGCGTCGCCTTGACGGTCATGGGCTTGCCGACAAGGTCCGCCTTTTCCTGCGCCGTCATCGGCAATTCGGGTACCCGCCAGACTGACCAGACAATAGTGCTTATCGAGAGGATCGCGCCGATGATGAAGGCAATCTTCACGATGACGGGAATGCCATTCGCATCGAGCACGTCCTTGGCAACGAAAGCGGTCAGCAGCGTCGGCGCAAGATAGGACAGGGTCTGCGCCAGGCCGGTGAAAGCGCTCTGGGTCAGGAAGCCGGTGGCGCGCTGATCGGGCACCAGCCGGTCGGCGACATAGGCGCGGTAGGGTTCCATCGTGATGTTGTTGCCGGCGTCGAGGATCCACAGCAGGCTGGCGGCCATCCACAGCGCGCTGGAATAGGGCATCAGGAACAGGCTTATCGAACAGATGATTGCGCCGATCAGGAAATAGGGCGTGCGCCGGCCCCAGCGCGACTGGGTACGGTCGCTCATTGCCCCGATGATCGGTTGCACAAGCAGGCCGGTCATCGGTCCGGCGAGCCACAGCAGCGGCATCGTCGCCTCGTCCGCACCGAGGAAGCCGTAGATCGGCCCCATGTTCGCCTGCTGCAGACCGAAACTGAACTGCAAGCCGAAGAAGCCGACGTTCATCTCGATGATTCGTAGCAGCGAAAGCCGCGGTTTTCCTGTGACTTGCATATCCGGTACTCTCTCCCAGCCCCACCTGTAGCAGCGACGTCGAGCAAGTTGGTGTCACAAACAACGCCCGATTGCAAACGTTTGCATTTTAGTATTGCAAACGTTTGCACCAGCGGTATGTCTAAGGGGCGAATCGAAAGAATTCCATCTGGGAGAGCAATGATGAAACTTCGCAACGTGCTTGCTGCCGGGGTCGCGCTGTCGGCGATATCCGCCCCCGCCTTCGCTCAGGAAGGCGCACCCGCTGCCGATGGCGACCCCGTCCTCGGCGACAATGTCATCATCGTCACCGCGGTCGCACAGGGCCAGAACCGTCTGGAAAGCTCGGTCTCGGTCAGCGCGCTCGACGCGGAATCGATCGCCGATCTCAACCCCAGCTCTTCCGCCGATCTCATCCGCCAGATTCCCGGCATCCGTTCGGAAGCCTCGGGCGGCGAAGGCAATGCCAACATCGCGGTTCGCGGCATTCCGGTCTCGACCGGCGGCGCGCGCTACATCCAGCTGCAGGAAGACGGGCTCCCGGTCCTCGAATTCGGCGATATCGTGTTCGGCAATGCCGACAATTTCGTGCGCGCCGATCGCAATGTCGGCCGTGTCGAGGCGGTCCGCGGCGGCTCGGCCTCGACCTTTGCCTCGAACTCGCCGGGCGGGGTGATCAACTTCATCTCGAAGACCGGGCTCGAAGAAGGCGGCGCGGTTGCCGGCACGATCGGCATCGATCACGAAACCTACCGGCTCGACTTCGATTACGGCGGCGCGCTCGACGCAACCAGCTATTTCCATGTCGGCGGTTTCTACCGCACCGGCGAAGGCGTTCGCGACACCGGTTTCAACGGCAAGGAAGGCGGCCAGATCAAGGCCAACCTCACCACCGAATTCGACGGCGGCTACATCCGCGTACACGGCAAGTACCTCGACGACAGCACGCCGACGATCCTGCCGCAGCCGGTGGCCGTGACCGGGACCGACAGCGATCCGGATTATACCGCGATCGCCAATTTCGACCCGCGCACCGCGTCGCTGTACAGCCGGTACATCTCGGCGGCGCGGACGCTCGATGGCGACAACAATCCGACGACTTACGACATCCACGACGGCCTGTCGGTCAAGAGCGCTGCATTCGGCGTCGAGGCGGAAGTCGAGTTCGCCCCCGGCTGGACGCTGACCAACCGCTTGCGCTACGCCGACAACAGCGGCAGCTTCGTTTCGCCCTTCCCCGCCAGCGTGGGCGATGCGCAGGCGATTGCCGACGGGATCGGCGGTGCCGGTTCGAGCATCGTTCTGGCCAGCGGCCCCGATGCGGGCCAGGCAGTCGCCAACCCGGCGACCCTGGGCGGCAATGGCCTGCTGACCAATGTCGTATTGTTCAACGTCCGCCTGAACGATCTCGACTACCTGGTAAACGATCTGCGGGTCGCCAAGGATTTCGATGTCGGCAGCGGCAGCGCGACCTTCACCGCGGGCTTCTATGGCAGCCGCCAGGACATCGACACCGACTGGCTGTGGACGTCCTATGTCCAGACGGTCGAAGGCGACGGCAATTCGGTGCTCGTCGATATCGTCGATGCCGGCGGCAACGTCGTCACCGATACGGGCGTGGCCGGTTACAGCGCCAGCTTCTTCGGCAATTGCTGCCGCCGCAATTACGATGTGCGCTACGACACCTATGCGCCCTTCGCCTCGCTGGCCTTCGATTTCGATCGTGTGACCTTCGATGCCAGCATCCGCTACGATTTCGGCAGCGCCAAGGGCACGATCACCGGCTCGGATACGGGTTTCGGTGCTGGCGTGACCGCATTCGACTTCGACAATGACGGGGTTATCAGCCCCGCCGAAGCGCAGACCGGCGTGCTCCCGCTCGGCAACGCCCGCCCGGTCGATTACGATTACGACTATTTCTCCTTCTCGGTCGGCGCCAGCTACCTGCTGACCTACGACCTGTCGCTGTTCGCCCGCTACAGCCAGGGTGGCCGCCATACGGCAGACCGCAGCCTGTTCTCCCCCGCGATCAGCGCGGTGGACGGCAGCCTGCCGGGCGACGACGACAACGGCGTGATTGCCTCGGTCGACCAGCTCGAAGGCGGGCTGAAATACCAGGGCGGCAATGTCGATCTCTACGCGACCGCCTTCTATGCCGAGACCGCCGAAACCAATGTCGAAATCGCCCCGCTGCGGCTGACCGACAACACTTATGAAGCCTTCGGCCTCGAACTCGAGGGCAGCTATTCGGTGGGTCCCTTCTCGCTGTCGGCCGGTGCCACCTGGACCGATGCGGAGATCAAGGAATCGCTCAACGCCGCGGTGATCGGCAACACGCCGCGTCGCCAAGCCGATCTCGTCTTCCAGGGGACCGCGCAGTACGAGAACGATGTCTTCACCGTCGGCCTCAACGCGATCGGCACCACGGACAGCTACACGCAGGACAACAACCAGCTGAAGCTGCCCGGCTATACGCAGGTGAATGCCTTCGTCGCCGTGCGTCCGATGGACCGGCTCGAGCTGTCGCTCAATGCCAGCAATCTGTTCGACGTCTACGGTTACACCGAGGCTGAAGAAGGTGCGATCCCGGGCAATGGCCTGGTCCGCGCCCGTTCGATTGCCGGACGCAGCATTCTCGCTTCAGCACGTATCGACTTCTGACCCAGTGTCAGGACACCGGGCCGGCCGGGTCCCCTACCCCCGGTCGGCCCACCCTTTCCTCCCATCTGTGGACGCTGAGATGACAAGCGTATGGACACGCGAAGACGCCAGCAGGATCGACCCGCGTCCTGAGAACCGGATTTCCGAAATCACCCGGCCGCGCCGGAGCGACCTCGACCGCAACCGCGTCTATTGGGACATGTGGCCGATCCAGGACCACGACGGATGGATCGCCGATTGCCGCGGCCGCGAATTGTGGATGGCGCTCACTGCACCCGATCGGGGCGATCCCAGCCTGCGCCATTTCGAGGCCAAGATCCGCCTGCTCGAACGCAAGCAGGACGGCTGGACCGATCTCGGCGACGTTCTGCCCGATCGCGCAGTGCCTTACGAACGCGAATGGGCGGGTTCGGCCGTTACCGATGGCACGACCGTCAGCCTGTACTTCACCGCCGCAGGCACTGCCGAGAAGCCCGGCGGTTACCAGCAGGCGCTCTATGAAACGCATGCGCGGATGCGCGAGGACGGGCTGCCGGTCGACTGGTCGGTTCCCGCCCCGTCGGTGCCGGTGATCACCGATGACTACCAGCCTGCCGACGCGCACGAAGGCGAGGCCGGGAAGATCAAGGCGTTCCGCGACCCCGCCTATTTCCGCGACCCCGCCGATGGCCGCGAGTATCTGGTCTTCACCGCCTCGCTCGCCAATGCGCAGAGCGAATTCAACGGCGCAGTGGGCATTGCCCGCAAGGATGGGGCGCAGTGGAACCTGTTGCCGCCGCTGGTCCATGCCGATGGCGTCAACAACGAGCTCGAGCGCGCGCATGTGGTGTTCCATGACGGGCGCTATCACCTGTTCTGGGTGACGCAAAGTTCGACCTTCGCCCCGGGTCTGCGGCATGCCCCCAACGGGATGTACGGCATGGTCGCAGACAGCCTGTTCGGCCCCTACCGCCCGCTGAACCACAGCGGCCTGGTGCTGGCCAATCCCAGCGACGAGCCGATGCAGAGCTACAGCTGGTTCGCCTCGCGCGAACTGATCGTGTCGAGCTTCGTCGATTTCTGGGGCATGGACGGGCGCGAATTGCCGCGCGACCATTCGCAGGTGGCCGACCGCTTCGGCGGCGTCCCCGCGCCGCTGCTGCAGCTGACGATCAAGCAGGACCGCTGCGAACTGTTGCAGACGATGGACGCATGACCGGCGCGCGGCCCCTGTTTGGCGGGATCGAGGCGGGCGGGACCAAGTTCGTCCTTGCAGTCGGCCATTCGCCTACCGAAATCCTCGCGCGCCACGCCCTCCCCACGCGCGCGCCCGAGGCCACGCTGCGCCAGACCGAAGCATGGTTTCGCGAACAGGGCCCGCTGGCCGCGCTCGGCATCGCCAGTTTCGGCCCGGCGGTGGTCGATCGGGCTGATGGCAGCTGGGGCCATATCGGGACCACGCCCAAACCGGGCTGGTCGGGCTGCGACCTTGCCGGCCATTTCTCGCGCGCATTCGATGTTCCGGTCGGCTTCGACACCGATGTGAATGGCGCCGCTCTGGCGGAAAGCGCTTTCGGGGCCGGCCGCGAGCTGGCCTCGCTCGCCTATGTCACCGTGGGCACCGGGATCGGCGGCGGGCTGGTTGTCGATGGCCGGGCTCTGCACGGCGCGGCGCATCCCGAGATGGGGCACCTGTTCCCGCGGCGGCATCCTGAGGACGGCGAATTCGAAGGGATCTGTCCTGCGCATGGCGATTGCCTCGAAGGGCTCGCCTGCGGGCCGGCGATCCTGCAGCGCTGGGGGGCCTCGCTGTCCGACCTGCCCGACGACCACGAAGCGCACGCGGTCATTGCGTCCTATCTCGGCCAGCTGTGCCACGCGATCTTCGCCATGACCGCCGCCGAAATCGTCGTGCTGGGCGGCGGGGTAATGCACACCCCCGGCCTGCTGGAGCGCACGCGTGAAGCGGCAGCGCGCCTCGATCGGGGTTACCTGCCCGGCGGGGCCCGCCACGCGATCGTGGCACCGGCGCTCGGCCCCAATGCGGGAATTGCCGGGGCGATCCTGCTTGCGCAGGCGGCCCGGGCGGAAAACAGCTAGGCGCCCACCGCGCGCAGGCGGCGGGCGCCTTGACGCGCTTATTTCGCCTGCGGCGTTCCGACCATCGCGGCCACGGCCTCATTGCCCTGTGCCAGCGCGACCGAAGCCGCAGTGTTGCCCTGGAGATCGACCACCCCGGCATCCGCGCCCGCCGCCAGCAGCAGGTCGATCTGGCGTTCGCGGCCGAACATCGCCGCCATCATCAGCGCGGTCTGGCCCATCGCATTGGTCGCGTTGATATCGCAGCCGGTGGCGATCAGCTGGCTGGCGATCGCATCATGCCCGCGGAAGGCGACACCCATCAGCGCCGTATTGCCGCGTGCATCGCCGGGCTTGCAGGGATCCGCGCCGGCTTCGACCAGGGCCGAGACCATTTCGCCGTGACCGGCATAGGCCGCGAGGATCAGCGGGGTGAAGCCCTGCTCGTTCGTCGCGTCGAGATCGGCGCCCAGCTTGACGAGGCCGTCGACCAGATCGACCCGGTTGAGCCGCGCGGCATCGAACAGCAGCGCCTGCGCGCGATCCGGTCCGGGAAGTTCGGCCGAAGCCGCGGGTGCGCCCTCTTCCGCGGGCTGGGGGTGTTCATGCCCGTGGGCATGGGCGTGCGCATGTTCCTGAGCTTGCAGCGGCATCGGTGCGCAGGCCAGCGCCGCCAGCGGCAGCAGCCGCGTCGTGAATGTCATCATGGAATTGGTCTTTCGTGGGGGGAGGTGTGGCGGCACCGCGACTGCCCCGAGAGGCGGAACGCGGTGCCGCGAGGTCTGGCGTCAGGGGCTCGGGAAGGTCTGCGGCGCCGCGGCGTTGAATTCGGCCACGGCCTGCATCACGTCCGGCATGGCCACGTCGACCGCTCCGGCCAGCCGCGTGCCGTATTCGGGATCGGCCTGGTAGAAATAGCTCACCATGATCGTCCGCGTGCGGTCCGACACGACCTGGCCGAGGTCGCCCGAAAGATTGGCGATGAGCTGCGCCTTGTCGGCTTCCGACAGCGACCGCCAGAAGATGCCGGGCTGCTCGAAATCGGGCGTCTTCTCGATCTGCTTCTGATCGACCATCGCCATGATCTCGTAATTCGAATAGCGCGCCCGCGCCGGGGTCTGCTTGGGAGCCATCGCCGAGGGGAAGTAGTTGACGTGGCTTTCGCGGCCCGAACGGTTCAGCTGGCCGTTCTGGTTGTTGTTGAGCGGCCCGTCGCCGGCCTCGGCCACGCGCGGCGCGTTCACTTCGAGATCGAACAGGTTGGCACCCACCCGGTAGCGCTGCGTATCGGCATAGGAGAACAGCCGGCCCTGCAGCATGCGATCGGGCGAAGGCTCGATACCCGGGACCATATTGCTCGGCGCGAAAGCCGATTGCTCGGTCCATTCGAAGAAGTTCTCCGGCACCTCGTCGAGCGTCATCTCGCCGATCTTCATCCACGGACGGTCGAGCCATTCCTTGGTGTCGTCGAACGGATTGTAGTCGAGCGACCCGATTTCGGCGACGGGGAGGACCTGCATCATCAGGTTCCAGCTCGGGTGGTCACCGCGCGAGATCGCGCCGTAGAGATCGTCGGTCAGGTAATTGAAACCCGCTTCCTTGGCCTGTGCCGCGGTATAGTTCTTCACGCCCTGGTCGCTGATCCAGCGGAACTTGGCGAACACCTGCTCGCCCTCGTCGTTGACGAGGCGGAAGGCGTGCACGCCATTGCCGTCCATCTCGCGGTATGACGCGGGCGTGCCGAGATTGGTGTAGAGATGCGTCAGCATGTTCGTCGCTTCGGGAACATGGCTGAAGAAATCGAAGAAGCGGTTGGGATCCTGCCGGTTGGTCACCGGGTCGGGCTTGAGCGAATGGACCATGTCGGGGAACTGCATGGCGTCGCGGATGAAGAACACCGGCAGGTTGTTGCCCACCAGGTCCCAATTGCCCTCGTCGGTGTAGAACTTGGTCGCGAAGCCATGCGGATCGCGCAGATATTCGGGGCTCAGATGGCCGTGGATGACGCTGGAAAAGCGCACGAACACAGGCGTTTCCTTGCCCGGCTGGAACAGGCTGGCCATGCTGTAGTCCGAAATGTCGGCAGTGGCGCGGAACATGCCCTTGGCGCCCGTACCGCGGGCGTGGACCACGCGCTCCGGCACGCGCTCGCGGTCGAACCGCGCCAGCTTCTCGATCAGATGCGCGTCTTCGAGCAGCACCGGCCCCATGTCGCCGGCGGTCTTAGAATTGCGGTTGTCACCCACTGGCGCGCCATTGTCGCGGCGGTAGATCGGGGCCGCGCCCGTCGGCGTCTCGATCACGCTCATGGGGACGACTTCGACGCGCTCGGCGGTCTGCATGCGCGATGCGACCTGCGCCTCCTGCGGCGCGAGCTGCTGCGCGGCGGCGGCCGTGGCCAGCGACGAGATCCCCGCCAGCAGGGCGGTGCAACGTGCGAATGTAATGGAAGCAGTCTTGGCGGACATTCATTTTCCCTTTTACCCGCGGCGCACCAACGCGCCGCTCGATTGAACTGTGTCGCGGGCTGGTGGCAGCAGAAGGGAAGAGAACGAAACGCGGAATATCGTTCACGACAATCGATATAATTGAATATGTTAGACGGGCACGCCGTCAATCGCGCGCCAACGCGGGGCACGGCGGCCGCCATGACACCCGCGTCCCCGCGCGGCGAAATACGGATCACATGGCGCGCCCGGAGCATACGGGGCGGGACCCGGCCTGGCCCCCGCGCGGCGCCAATTCTCGCCGATGGCCCGCCGCCGGGAAGGAGCGCTCCCCCTCCCCGCCGCAGCGGCCGCGGGGTTCGTCAGAGGCTCTGCAGCGCCTTGTCCAGATCGGCGATGATATCGTCGACATGTTCGATGCCGACCGAGATGCGCACCACGTCCGGCCCCGCCCCCGCGGCGACCAGCTCGGCCTCGCCCAGCTGGCTGTGCGTGGTCGAGGCGGGATGGATGATCAGCGAGCGCGTATCGCCGATATTGGCGAGATGGCTGAACAACTCGACCTGCGAGACCAGCTTCACCCCGGCGTCGTAGCCACCCTTCAGCCCGAAGGTGAACACCGCCCCGCCCTTGCCTCCGAGATATCTGTCGGCGAGCGGCTTGTAGGCATTGGTCTCGAGCCCGGCATAGGACACCCATGCCACCTGCTCCTGGTTCTCCAGCCATTCGGCCACGGCGAGCGCATTGGCGCAGTGCCGTTCCATGCGCAGCGCGAGCGTTTCCATCCCGGTCAGCGCCAGCCATGCGTTCTGCGGGGCCATGGCCGGCCCCAGGTCACGCAGGCCAAGCACGCGGCAGGCCGTGATGAAGGCGATCGGCCCGATGGGCTCCAGCGCATCGACGAGCACGGCCCCGTGATAGGATCCGTTGGGCTGCGTCAGGCTGGGAAACTTGCCGCCCGCCGCCTTCCAGTCGAACTTGCCCGAATCCACGATCACCCCGCCGACCGCATTGCCGTGACCGTTGAGGAACTTGGTCGTCGAATGCGTCACGATGTCCGCGCCGTGTTCGAACGGACGGCACAGCATCGGCGTGGCCATCGTGTTGTCGACGATCAGCGGGACGCCGTGATCATGCGCGACATCGGCAATCGCCGCGATGTCGGTGACCACGCCGCCCGGATTGGCGAGGCTCTCGACGAAGACGCAGCGCGTCTTGTCATCCATCGCCGCGCGGACGTTGGCGGGATCGTCGGCATCGACGAAACGCGTTTCCCAGCCGAACTTGCGGAATGCCTCGCCCATCTGGTTGAGCGAGCCGCCATAGAGCTTCTTCGCCGCGACGATGTTGCACCCCGGTTCCATCAGCGTGTGGAAGGCGACCAGCTGCGCGGCATGGCCGCTGGCAAGGCCCAGCGCGCCGACCCCGCCCTCCAGCGCCGCGATCTTCTTCTCGAGCGCATCGTTCGTGGGGTTCATGATCCGCGAATAGATGTTGCCGAACTGCTTGAGCGCAAACAGGTCCGCGGCATGCTCGGCGCTGTCGAAGACATAGCTGGCCGTCTGGTAGATCGGCGTGATCCGTGCATTGGTCGCGGGGTCGGGCTCGCACCCGGCATGCACGGTGAGCGATTCGAGCTTCAGATCTGTCATGGGGCATCCTGTCCGGTGGAATTGCCCCGAAGGGAGCAGCTAAGCCCGCCCCCCGTCAACCGCATTCTCGCGCGCGGCGAAGCTTGCATTCGCATGGTCGGGGCCTGTTCGCCGTCGCGCAGCCTCAGCACCTCGACCCTGTCCGCGGTCATGGTAACCGAATGCTCGAATAGTGCAGACAGCTTTGCGTCCGCGGTGACCACAGCCCACCGATCGCATTTCCCCTGCTGGCTAACGCGACTTGAGCGACTCACCGCAGGATGGGATGGGAGTGATCGCGTAGCTGCACCGTCGGCGCGCCTGATATGGCCCACTACTATTAACTTCGCCGGCCTGCGATACAGCAACCATATCGGGAAAATGGTAGCGGAGGAGGGACTTGAACCCCCGACACGCGGATTATGATTCCGCTGCTCTAACCACCTGAGCTACTCCGCCCCAAAGAGGCATGCCGGGGCAATAGCCCGCTCGGCAGGCGGCGCGTTTAGGGCGGTCGGGGCATGCGGTCAACCGCGCAAATGCGTATTGTCCGTGATTTCTTCAGGCGGTCGCGTTCGGGGGCCTGCGGGGCGCCGTTTGCCGCCGATGGACAGCGTATCGAACAGGCCGGGCAGCGCGCCATTTCCGGGGTGCCACCCGCACCTGACGCGCACCACCTGAGCGGCGATCGGCGGGCACGCTTAGGGTGCGGCGGTGCCGCGAAAGGCGAAGTCCCGCACCCGCTCCCACGGGCCGCCGCGGTAGCGAAACAGTTCGAGGCCGCGAAAGGCGAACGGCGCCGGGGCGATCGTCCCCGCCAGCTGCGCCTGCAGCGCCTTCGCGTCCTTGCCCGTGACCTTGTTCTGGATCGTGACATGCAGGCGCGGACGCTGCTGGTCCTGCTGTGTCAGCAATCTGTGGAAGTGATCGGCAATGATGCCGCGCAGATCGAGCATGGCGGGCGCAGACAGCTTGATCGCGGTGCCCCGCCCCAGCGACATCAGCCCTTCGACCTGCCCCGGCACCGGCGCGAATTCCGCCGCCATGCGTTTGAGAACGCTGCAGGCTTCCGCCTCGCACATCGCCGGCAATGCGTGGAACAGCGTGACATGCGCTTCGAGATAATTGCGTTCGGGCGGGAAATGGGCAGTGCGCAGCGCGGTGAAACGCGCATGCAGATCGCGCGGGAGCTGCGCGGTGAGGATCAGCGGGGCGTCTTCCCCGCTCACATTTCCCCGCGCTGGCGGCGGATTTCGAACCACTTGGCGACGTTGCGGTTATGCTCTTCCAGCGTCTCCGCAAAGGCATGGCCGCCGGTACCATCGGCAACCATGTAGCGCGCGCTCGTTTCCGCCGGGTCCAGCACCGCCGCGATCGCCTCGCGCCCGGGATTGGTGATCGGACCCTTGGGCAGGCCGACCATCGTATAGGTGTTGTAATCGTTGATCGCGGCGATTTCGGACTGGCGGATGCGCCGGCCCAGCGGCTTGCCCTTGGTCAGCGGGTAGATGATGGTGGGATCGGCCTGCAGCAGCATGCCGTCCTTGACCCGGTTCGAATACAGGCCGGCGACCATCCTGCGT
>Ga0114901_1001578_pt1 | contig 13034 bp, 6 predicted proteins | sample MalvireepMed_s16_FD_89686 | JGI IMG/M metagenome (GOLD analysis project Ga0114901, IMG submission 89686) | Marine viral communities from the Global Malaspina Expedition - Malaspina viral metaG DeepMed_s16 | ecosystem: Environmental > Aquatic > Marine > Oceanic | place: Mediterranean Sea... | reverse complement strand
GATTTATTGACCGCTTGCGCTTGCGTCGATAAACCATAGCCTTTGACTGTTTTTACTAGTACAACGGTTGGCTGACCTTTGGTCTTCATCGCCTCACTGAAGGCGGCGTAGACTTTCACCGGATCGTGGCCGCCGCGATTCAAGCGTGAGATATCCTTATCAGATAATTCATTGGCCATCTCTTCAAGCTCAGGATATTTCCCAAAGAACTCTTTACGCACAAAGCTAGGATCGCGTGCCTCATAGAGCTGATATTCGCCATCGACCGCTTCTTCCATACGGTGCTTGAGTACACCAGTGTCATCTTTGTCGAGTAGATTATCCCACTGGCCGCCCCAAATAACCTTGATAACGTGCCAACCGGCGCCGCGAAATACCGACTCTAGCTCTTGAATGATCTTGCCGTTACCACGTACTGGGCCATCGAGACGCTGCAGATTACAGTTGATGACCCAAATGAGGTTATCAAGCTTCTCGCGGCCAGCAAGAGAGATGGCTCCCAAGCTCTCTGGCTCATCAGTCTCGCCATCCCCTAAGAAAGTCCAAATCTTGCGGCCTTCAAACTCAAGTAAGCCGCGGTTTTCCATATAGCGGTGCACATGCGCATGATAAATCGACATGATGGGGCCCAGACCCATAGACACCGTTGGGAACTGCCAATAATCAGGCATCAAATAAGGATGCGGATAGCTCGACAAGCCTTTGCCGCCAACTTCGCGGCGAAAATTCTCTAGTTGATCCTCACTCAAACGCCCTTCTAAATATGAGCGCGCGTAGATACCGGGCGCGGAGTGACCTTGATAATAGATCATATCACCACCGAAGTGATCATTAGCGGCACGGAAGAAGTGATTAAAACCTGTCTCATACAGCGTAGCGCTAGAGGCAAATGTCGCTAAGTGACCGCCCAAATCATCATCGTTCTTATTCGCGCGCATCACCATAGCCAGCGCGTTGTAGCGAATGAGCGCCCGAATCTTACGCTCTATGCCCAAATCACCGGGGTACATCGGCTCGTCTTCGACGGCGATACTATTGATATAAGCGGTGTCCAAACGGTTAAATGGCAAGCCCTCTTGTACCGACATGTTATAGAGCGCTTTTAATAAAAACTGGGCACGATCCTTGTCGGCATGCTTAATCACTGATTCAAAAGCATCTAGCCATTCCTGTGTTTCGGTGCTATCCACGTCCTTGTAATAATTCATCTTGGTCAATCCTTTTTAGGTCTTGTCTGTCTTCTGACAGATTATCGTTAGAATAAAATGGTCGTATCAGTTACTGTTAAATAACTTGTGAAAACTATTCAATAGTTAGGAGACTATATCTATCTATTATAGGCACATAATGCTAGATTGTTTATGGCTTTAAAGAAATGACAAATCGACAAGTATTTAGCAAAAAAATAATGAGTAGTAATTAGGTGAATATTGATAACTTTAGGCTTAGTATATGATACCTAATACTGGTCTTTGATTATTAATAAACAAATCGTTGTAATGAATACGCCGTCTTATTAATAAAAGATTATATGTTTTCAATTAATAGTATTAAGTAATCACAATTTACTCTATGATGAATAACAATCATTCTTACAAATTAAAGTCGATCTTAAGGGACTATGATGCGTCTAGATTACGAGCGGAAAGATTTGCAATTAATTAATCTATTTAGTGTCATGCTGTTATTTATAGGACTGAGTATAAGCTCGGCTCAGGCTAACTTTGTATCTAATGAAACTTCTGCCGTTGCAGCCTGTCCATTCAATCACAAGATGTATTATATCGGTGCTACCCCGCCTGCCTCTACTCAAAACTTTCCGGTTACCTCTCAAGCGCTTAATTGGACTGCTGGCAATACTACAAGAACGTTTACGTTCACAGAAGCCTCAGGTAATAAAGAATTTGTAATCAACTTTTCTGGGATACTAGACAAAACCACTACTACAATAAGTACCCCACCGAATGCTGAATCGCCTTTTTATGATAGTCTTACTGGTGTAACCACATCAGCTATCAACTTAGTTCATAATTCGCCAGCAGTCAAAACCAATCATAGTATGAATGTAAGTGTCAATCGATCTGTGACTAAAGTAGGTTACAAGATACAAGATTTGGATTCTACTGGTACTACTGGACAAGTACCTTATATTGAGCAAGTTGACGTCTCTGCCAATCAAGGTCAACTTACATTTAATGCAAACTTCCATACTAGAAACGCGGCTGGTAACGTTGTGACAGGTCGTTCTGGTCTCAATTGTAGTACTGGACAATGTACAATTGATGCAGCTTGGAATTATAAACTCGCCAACACTGCACTCAACCTGAAACATAACAACTCATTCACTCAAAGAAATAGCCCACATGCTATCGGCTACTCTGACTTTTTCTTCTGCCTTGCACCACCGAAGATTATCGTGAACAAACTGTTAGATGGTAGCCGCGTGGACGGTGATGATCAGTTCCGTATTGAATTGCGGCGCACGGATAACAATGCCTTTGTAGAAGCTTTTACGACGACTGGATCTAATGATGTAGTCACTGACAACACAACCACAGTCACTACCCTGACCGAAGGAGTTAACTATACGATCTCTGAGCAAATCATCAATGGTAATCTACTTGACTACCAAACCACTTATACCTGTTCAAACGCAACCACTGGTACGGATGTGGTCTTTAGCAGTGGCGAGATGTTAATTAACAATGCCGGTACGCGTCGCACGTTTGCGATAAATAACGTAAGCTACGGTGATGAAATCACTTGTAACGTTACTAACACACCGTCTCAATATACATTCTCAGGCATCGTCTTCAACGATAATGGCGGCATTACAGCAAGCAGCACCACTAGACAAGATATATCCTCTACTTTTACGAGTAATGCCAGTTACTTTAATACAGTCTTTGATAGTGCGACTGAATCTGGCATTTATGATGCGAGCATGAGCATACGTTTAACTGATTGTAATGGTACAAATATTACAACTACCTCAGCCAATCCGCAGCCTGTCTCAAATATACAAGCCACCAGAGGCAGGTACAACTTCACTGTACCCGCCAGCGCGCTCACTAATAGGACTCGCGTCTGCGTGGTTCAGGATGAGCCAAGCACTTGGGATTATACGGTAGATACCACGCCAGATAAGCGTGAAGTTACCTTAGTCAATGGTGTATTTGACTATAAAACTGAGAGTGATGGTTCTCGCAATTTAGATTTTGGCGAAGTACGCGCTGAAAATGCTGCTCTAGTACTGATCAAGTCTCAGTACGTTCATGAATGTAATGATGGCCTTAACTATCAAAGTGTTGGTAGCAGTGAGAATCCAACGCTAGGCTTTAGTATCAACCCTATTAGCGATGTCGATCCAGGTAATTGTATTGCTTATCGCATTCAGGCTTATAACCGTGGTCATATCGGACTTCAGCAAGTGCAGATTAGTGATACCATTCAAAGTACGCCTGTGGTCTCAGTATTCAAGCGCCCAGCGCCGTTGTTTATTCCTACCTCGACAGCTAGTCCAAGTGTCGTTTACGATAGCAATGGCATCATTCAATCTAATTTATTTAGTTTAGCAGCTACGCCTGTGACCGCAAGCCAACCCAATTCTGCTACCTTATATTTTAATACCAAGTACGGTACGACTCAGTCGAACTAATTGCTAGTCATTGATTTATCTCAATTTTTACTTCTACTCTAGATGGGCGCTTTTATCTCTAAAAGTGCCCATTTATGTATACAGATTTAGCTACTTGCATTTCATCCTACTATATCTACCTTTCATAATATATTGTTAGTCTTTCGTAACGACTATGGCTAGTATAGCTTGTTGTATTATCAGTATCGTTTTGATTAGATGACTCCTTACTTGGTAGAGTTAGATCATAGGACACAAGAATATGTACAACACTCATCATTCTCTATATTCATATTTGACGAGTATGCCTATTTTTAGAGTACTCATTTATATTTTGTGCGTGACTTTATTATTCACTACTCAAGCATCTCATGCGCTTGCTCCTAACCCTGGCGCGGTTTGTGATAGCAACTTTGCTCAAGGTAGCTTAACCAATGCTGACTACACTAACCTAGTCTCAGCAGTGAATACTGATAATTATGTCAATATCGCAGGCAATGCATCAGGCAGCATTCCCTTACAGATTAAAATGAATACTACAGAGTCGAGCTCGAACACCATATTGAGTAACTTTGGTGTTATTGAGGCTCAAGGAGTCAGAGCCATCAATGTCAGAAGAACGTTCCCTAACACCACGGCCTTTACAGATATCCGTCTAGATTTTCGTAATAGCATTACCATGCAACCAATCTACTTGACCAACGTTGCGTTAAGTGCGTTTGATATTGATTATGCAAATAGAAATGGTAATACTTTCGATGATTACGTTCAAATTACAGGTGTCACCCAAGCAGGTACTACTATTGAAGGCACTTTCCAAACAATAGTAGGTTCAAACATTGCCTACTTTCAAGGATTATATACAACTAGTACAGCTAACTGCCCAGCTAAGAATCTAGGTACGCAATGTCAAGGATCGGTACAGTTCTCTCAGCCCGTATCATCGGTAAAAGTTCGCTATACTAATACTGGTCGTCTTTCCACTACAACTAATCAAGAGATTGATTTTCGCGTAGATAATTACTGCTACGTTCCTCAATATATATTTTCTGGTACGGTATTTGACGATAATGGTGGTATCACAGCAGCGCAAGCGGATGCTAGCAACGCTAATATCACTAGTGGCACTTATTTTAATAAACCAAACTACTTCAATGGCGTATTTAATCCTCCTCAAGAGTCAGGTATTAGCGGAAGTACGGTAAGGTTGACAAATTGTGCAAACGGAACGACTTATCCAACCCAATCAGTTCTCAAACCTGAGGCACCGACTGGTGCTTATCAGATTAGTATTCCTAAAACTACTTTAGGTAGTAATACAAATCTTTGCCTAGTTGAGAGTAGAACAGGAGATACTTATCCTATTCGTACTACTAGTGACAGTCGCAATACTGGATTTTCAGCGACTACTTATAACTATCCAAATAATAACTTCGGCAGAGTGGTTGCAGCGAATAGAGCTTTGGTACTCAAAAAGTCTCAATATATAAACGATTGTCCTGCTACTTTAAATTATGCCAGTATCAATGACGAGCCTACCCCCCTCACAGGATTTAGTACAGCAATGATTGAAGGTATTGCACCTGGCAGATGTATTGCCTACAAGATTACAGCGACCAACCGCGCTAACATAAAGATTGATAACTTCATTATGAAAGATGTTTTACAAAAAAAAGGGACAGGCGGTGCTCTTGTAACTTCGGTACTCGCCAATCCTGCGCTTGCTACTGCTGACTATATTACGGGTGGTGGTGCTAATAGCAGTCCTGCTATAGGTGAAAACGGTACCGTCCGAACAAAAAACTTAGTGTTAGAACCACGATCTAAACGTAATTTTTATTTTAATACTAAGTACGGCACGAGTCAGTAGCCTGTTCATATTCTTATCTTACTAATTGTAGACAGCCTGCCTAATATTCTATTAGGCAGGCTGTTTTTTTATAGCTTCATTTGCAAACAGGTATGTTTACTAGGGCGTGTCCCTATTTCAAAAATGGTGATAAAAATGAGATAAATCGCAGGCAAACAAGGAAAATAGCGCAGGTAATATCAAGATATTAACCAGCTATTTGACACCGTTTGCCAAAGATTTAGCCATTTTTAGCCCATTTAGTCATAAACGCTTGAATTAGGGACACGCCCTAATACTTTAAGACCACAGTCATAGCTGCTCTTCTCACTCAACTCAATAGACAGTAATACCGTTCAATGACTGTAAACGTCCATTCATCATCTTTTAAATGACTTGTGATTATCAATTTGTAATGATGCACCAACAAAAAATCTATAGCACTATCATCAAGTTAGCACAGAGCTCGTTATCTCTTTTGTTTTCATCATATCTTTTATCTCAAAAGCTTTTTGCTATGAGAATCTGATCATCACGGTTATATAAAGGATTTTGATATGTCACATTTTAAAGTTTTACGTACCACAGTATTCATAGCGGTTACCTCTACCGTTTTGTTCGGTGCCGCTTATGCTGATGACGCTCAATACGACCGTCAGCTAAGCAAAATAATATCTATTTGTATTATTTGATCACCCAACCCTTTACCCACTTTGGCTAGGATCTTTTTATGAAACCGAACCCTTTTAAACATAGCTTGATCGCTGTTGGCGTTACCGCCGCTTTAGGTCTTTCTACTCATGCTGTCGCAACTAATACCACTTCTGGTACGACAACTAATATTATCGATATCGAAAACGTTGCAGTCGCAAGTTACGATGTGGCGGGAGTCGAGCAGCCAGAGGTAGTCTCTAATAAAGTGATTGTTCGAGTATCAGAACAGCTGTCTTTTTCATTACTGGCACAAAATAACGACGATGATTTAAACGATAATGTCAATAATGGCGGTGATGTGTCACCTAATGGTATTATCCCGTTCAAACATAGACTTGAGAATACTGGTAACCGTAAAGATACCTATACTTTAAATCTAAGCAACGTAGAAACAGGTGACGACGCTCAGTACGATGTAGATAACTCTACAGTGACGTATCAAGGCTACAACGCTGATGGCACACCTATTACTGATCCAGCATACTCTGGTACAGATGTTCTAGTGTCTACTTGGAACAATCAATCCATTCCACTAGAAGCAGGGCAATACATTGACATTACTATTAACGCCAAAACCTTAGGCAATAAAGGTGGTAATACACAAGATCTAACCCTGACTGCTACTAGCTCATTATTGCCTGATGCTAATAAAACGCTGACCAACGTTGATAAGTCAGTGACTACGTTGCCAACCTTTAGTATTGTCAAAACCGTAACTAACGCATTGGATTTAAACGATAGTAATGACACTGCGGCGTATCAGATTGTCATTAAAAACCCATCGACTGACTATTCTGCCGATGCAACCGACGTCACTATCACTGATGATTTGCCAGCGGGCCTACTCATTGCAACAGCCTTAACAACGAATAGCATTACAACTAGTGGTAGTGCAACCAAAGGTACGCTCAATCAGACAGACAAAGGCTTTGAGCTAACGGGAGTAAATATCCCAGTAAATGATAGTATTACTATCAACTTTACGGTCAAAAAAGATCCTAATGCTGCTTTAGCCAATAATGCATTGAACCATGTCAAAGTTACTGATGACTTAGACAACAACCCAGATACTGTTAATACGCTAATCGATAGTACCGATAGCTCAGTTGAGAACGTTGGTGACTTCTATACTGTCAATGATACCGACTTTACAGACGGTACCAATGCTACTGGTAATGATGGCAATGACTCAACTCAGCCACTGGCGACCATCAAACGTGAGTTAGAGCTAAGCAATCCGACGATTAAAGAGATTGCACCAACGTCAGGTACAGCAGGTCAAGTCACGCATCAGACGATTATCACTAACAAGGGTCAAAATGTTGAAGGTAATAGTACTAACCCACTAGTCCTTACGATTACTGATGGTAGTAATGACGCTGTAAATCCTGTGCTTAGTGAGTTCTTCTTAATTTATACTCCAGCGAATGGTACACCTAGCCAGCCCATTTCAGTAACACCAACCGAGGCTGGAGGTGTCTATACCATCACTAGCGATCAGTTTCCTGGCGGCGCAGGTTTAAACCCAGGTGACAAAGTGGAAGTTAGATACAATATGGCATCTACTAGTGCTGTTGTTGGTAGTGAAGAGACTACAGTGGTCGAGCTATCTGCTGGTGGTGAAGGCGCTCCTACAAATATCGACTCTGTAACAGATACAACTCTTGTTAGAGGAGTTACTTTAGTCAAGAGTCAAGCAATAGATGATACGTGTGACGGCACTGCCGATACCGCTTTTAGTAGCTCTGCAGATCCATTGGCAGCTACGCCTGGTCAATGTGTTATTTATCAAATCTTAGCCACCAATACCTCCTCTACAGAGCGAGGATTTAATATCCAAAACCTAGTCATCTCAGATGCGACGTCTAACTTCTCAGCGACTGCTAATTATAGAGGGGATGATCTGGCATCAACGACTAGTACAGGTACTGGCACTATCATTACAGATCAAGCAGCGCGTACAGAGGATGAGAACTTTATTAAGAGCACGATTGATCCATTAGTACCGCAAGGTACCGCAACGATGACGTTCTCGGTGCAGATTAAAACAGATCGTTAATATTATTTTTGGTCAAAGAGATGCCCATAAATATTAAATGTGCTTATGGGCATTTTTGTGTATAATATGTAAAAGAAATTACATTTACCTTTTATTTTATTATGTGACAATTTACTCACTACCTCCCTATAAACTACTGATATTTGAGCATTTGACTGTCTATTTTTGTCACTTCATCAAAAGCATGTAATTACTATAAATTAACTGATGTATATTCAAACTATTACTAGTTGACCTATAAATGACTGTTATTCAAGGAAATTACTTTCGATTATGTAGATGAGCTTGCCAGTATTACCGTTCAACTACCGCTATCTACCACTTATCTTATTTGTGATGACTAATTGTTACTAATTCATGATAATGTCGCTATTAAATTTGTATACTATCTTTCTTATTTCTATCTATCCTGATTTTTCGATATAGCACAGATATTGCATAGATAACTATAATATATAGTTATATGAGCAGTAAATTTAACAAGGCTTATGATATGAAAATCTCTAAACTACTCCGTACAACTCTACTAGCAACGTTAGCATCTGCAACTTTATTAAGTACCGCTTATGCTGAAGACGCTTTAGAAATGGAATTGACTGCCAATAAAGTCATCAAGAATGCTGACGGCAAAGTGAGCTATGCCCCTGTAAGCACAGCGCCCGCTGGTACTGTTATTCAGTACAAAGCTAACTATACCAATACTATCAATAAAGACATCAACGATTTAGCGGTTATTTTGCCCATTCCTGCCAACATGGTATTTAATGGTGAGGCAACGCCCGCTAGCGCACAGGCAAGCATCGATGGCAAGAACTACGCCGATATGCCGCTTATGCGTAAAGTTGATGGCAAGATGGTCAAGATTCCTTATTCTGAGTACCGTACTCTGCGCTGGAATATCAAGTTACTACCCGCTAAGAAGTCTGCCGCTGTGGCACTGAACACCATCGTCGAATAGTTCGTTTTTGCACTATTCATTTATACCCTTAGGAGATTTACCGTATGAAACCTAACGCTTTTAAATACTCAGTGCTCACCGTCGGCGTCATCGCTGCTATGGGTATCGCTGGCACTGCCAATGCTGATACTATTACCTATACCGAAGGTGATGCTTTTTCTGTAAAGAACGTTGCTTCTGCGACTTATAATGTCGCTGGTAATAATACTCAGCAAACCGCTGAATCGAATGAGGTGACTATCACTGTCAGCGAGACAGGAGCATTTAGTTTGATTGCTACTGTTGCTGATGGTAACCCTGGCGATGATGAAAACGAAGATATCGATGTCAATCCAGTGGCAGGTGAGTCTGTTGAATTTACTCATACTCTCTCAAATGACGGTAACGTCACCGATACTTATACTATCAACATCTCAAATGAAGATAACGATGACTATGACTTTGATATTGCCAATAGCGAGATTACCTATCAAGTCCGAGATGCTGATGGCAACCCAGTTGGTAACGTTGAAACTGTCGCGAATGGCGGTACTATAGAGCTCGATCCAGGTCAGTCTGCTGATATCGTTATCAGCGCGGTTACAGATCCTAATGATGATCGTGTGATCGGTGACAATGGCATATTGACAGTTACCTCAACGAGTAAATATCTAGATGATCTTGGTCAGCCTGCTGTCGCTACTAACACTGATAATGCAATCACAGTGACGCCTATCTATGCCATTACCAAATCAGCGCAAAGCAATCTTGGTACCAAGATTATCGATCTGAATAATGCCAACGCTTATGTGGACTACACGATTACTGTGCTAAACGAAGGTACGGCTGATGGTACTGACGTTACTATTACTGATAATTTGCCTGCTGGTCTAATTGCTATCCAAGATGGCGAAGCTAATTATCAAGCACCGACTACTACGGGCACAGGTACTCCTGATATCTCAAGCGACGGTAGAACGATTACCTTGACTGGTCAAGATATCGATCAAAACGAAACTATCACGATCACTTTCCGTGCTAGAGCGGCTGATAATGCTACACAAGCCAGCACCTTTAACAACTATGCGGTCGTCACAGATGATCTTGACGATGATGGCGACGTTGATTTAACGGATAGCTCAGGTGATAACACTGATCCAAATACAAATGAGAACAACTTTGAAGATCCAGCCAATCCTGATGTTGGTCAAGACAACAATGATGATGCGACTGTCACGCCTAAGAACCAAAATCGTGATCTAAATATTACCCCAGCTGCTGATAAAGAAGTTGCGCTACAAAGTACTAATAACGGTTATACCTATACTATTAGTAATGACGGTACGGATGTTATAGAAGCAGACGCTCCTAATGAAGTACTATTCACAGTGACGCCAACAACGGATATCAACGAGATCGATATCACTACGGTGTTTGTAGATACTAACGGTGATGGTGTACTTAATAATGGTGAAACAGTATTGACGCCGAATGCTCAAGGTCAATACGACTTGAACGATGCAGCGCCAAATGGCTTGGCGGCTGGTGAGTCTGTTAATATCGGCGTGTTAGTTGATACTAATGGTTCAGGTAGCAACAATGGTCAAGATAGTGACATCGGTAAGTCTGAAGAGTTTACTATTACGGTTCTACCACAAACTGTTGTAGATGGTACGCCTGCGCCCACTGATGATATATCAGAAAGCTCAACAACAACGATGCAAGGTATTGACTTATTCAAATATCAAGCAGCCGCTGTTTGTGGTACTAATCCGACGTCTATTACAGATTGGGTCACGACCAATGTCACCGCTACTGCTGATCAGTGTGCGTTCTATCGTCTAGAGGCGACGAACACTTTCTCTAATACTGCGATTACTAATGTGGTCTTGTCAGATACGTTAGTTGATACTTTGACTTATCAAGGTGACTTTTCGTCTACTACGTCAAATAACTCAGATCCGGCGTCATCTAACATATCAGGTCAGAATATCGGTGGTACGTTTGATACCCTAACGGGTCAAGAAGTGGGTAATATCTACTTCTCTGCCAAGATCTCTCAGACAGGTACTAACTCAACTCCATAATTATTAATTCATGATCAAAGGAGTTTTCTTAATCTGGTTAAGAAAACTCCCCTTTTACCCTTTATCTTTATATCCATTATATTTTCTTTCATAAGTAGGATTACCGAATATGCGTCAAGCTGTATTTTCGTCTCGTAACCCTCGTAACCGTACAGGCGCATTGACTGCCCTGACGACGTTGGCAGCGTCAATGCTACTTATGCAAGCAAATATCGCTCATGCCGAAGATGGTGTGGGCGTAACAACGATTAATAACATTGCACAGACCAATTATAAAGTCGGCAATAGCACGCAAACAGGCACCTCAAATCAGGTCAGCTTTAAATCCTTGACGCTCCCTGAGTATGACGTCAGTATCACTGAGCCTCCCCTGCAGACTGTCAATGCTGGCGATACAGCTCAGTGGATTAATGTACTATCGAATAACGGCACGTATGATGAAGACGTTATTGTCAGCTTCGACTACCCGAATACTTTGTCTAACTTTGTCGTTTATCAAGATATAAATAACAACGGTATTATAGATGGTGCTGATGAGCAGCTCGTTCTTGATGGACTAAGTACCCAAATTGCCTTGGGTCAAGCCGAGAGTATTCAGCTTATCGTACAGGCGTTAACCGATCGCAACGCCGCTAGTGACGATACTGCTGAGATCAAAATCGGTGCAGTCGTCGTCCAAGATGAGTCGGTGACCGCTGCAGCGACTGATAAACTAACTATCATTAGACCAAGTATTGGTTTTACGGATGAAAACTTTGACACCACTCAAAATACTACGCAAGTCGGCTCAAATGTTTTTGTTGAAGCCAATTACGCACAGTGTAACGTGCAGCCTAATGCTAAAGATCAAGTGTGGATAACGATTACCTCAGAGCTTACCGGTGATAAGTACTCTCTAAAAGCCACAGAGACGGGCGACAACACAGGTAAATATCAAGTCGCGGTGCCTACCCAAAACAATGCTAATGCTATTGATGATGAGATCATTCAGACGCTGCAAGGCGATACCCTAGCGGTAACGCTTGATGCCTGCATCACGCCAGAGGGTGATCGCGTTAACATCGATAGCAATATCAGTAGCAACATCACTGTGATGGATCAGTCAGCTCGTCTACAAGTCACTAAAGAAGGTGACGTTAAAACTGCCGAGCTTGGTGATTATGTCAACTACAGCATTAACATTACCAATAACGGTGCAGCGACTGCCTACGATGTCGAGTTAAAAGATGCTCTGCCTCGAGGTTTTGCCTACATCGAGGGCAGTGCTCGTATCACTCAAGGCGCTGGCGATGCGGATACCGATCTTGATATTAATCAGGCACAGACGACTGAGTTTAAAGCGGATGGCAAATATCAAGTTCTATTCTTAGGTACACTAGCTGTTGGCGAGACTAAAAATGTCACTTATCGCGGATTGGTCGGTGCTTCTGCACTAGGCGGCGACGGTATCAACCGCGCTATCGCTGTAGCCAATAACGAGCAAGGCCAAAGTATTGTTTCAAGAGAAGCGCAGTGGCAGATTGAGGTTGAGCGCGGCGTGATGAACACCGACGGTATCATCATCGGTAAGGTCTATCATGATATCAACCGCGATGGCATCCAGCAAAAAGAAGATGGCGAGCTTGGCGTCGCAGGCGTACGTATCTATATGGAAAACGGCAACTTCATCGTCACCGACCCTGAAGGTAAGTATAACTTCTATGGCGTCAGCGCTAAGACGCACGTACTAAAAGTTGATCGTACTACTATTC
>Ga0114901_1001575_pt1 | contig 13053 bp, 6 predicted proteins | sample MalvireepMed_s16_FD_89686 | JGI IMG/M metagenome (GOLD analysis project Ga0114901, IMG submission 89686) | Marine viral communities from the Global Malaspina Expedition - Malaspina viral metaG DeepMed_s16 | ecosystem: Environmental > Aquatic > Marine > Oceanic | place: Mediterranean Sea... | reverse complement strand
GGATCTACAAGCATTTTATCACCGCCTAGCGCCTTTTGATTATTGGGTAAAAAATCCAAAATCGATTGACGAGATGACCCAAACGCAATTAAAGAATTTTTGGCAATTTGAAAATTTAGTCATTAATAGTGCTATTTGGCAAAAAAACATCAGACGCTGGAGTAAAAAAGCGCTTAATGATCCCGCTCTGATGCAGCTTAGTCAGCAAGCATCTGATGACAATAAAGCAATCAGCGATCCGTTTTTATTGCACCTGTCCCGTTTATGTTTGATGGTTGGTGATCATAATTATTCGAGTTTAAAAGAAGATGATAAACGCTGTATCAGTGTCGATAGCCAATTTAAAAAACTAGCCGCTAATACGGATAGGACTGCCAGCACACCAACTGTCAAGCAATCATTAGAAGAGCATTTACTAGGAGTTGGTGCATTCACAGCACATTTTTGCCGAACGCTGCCTATTATTGCCAGCGAAATGCCGTCACTGCGTAATCACGATCCACTAGCCAAGCCCACAGGTATTGAGCGATTTAAATGGCAAAACCAAGCGTTTAAGATGACTTATGGTTTGCAAGAGTCCACACGCGAACATGGCTTTTTCGGTGTGAATATGGCGTCAACTGGTGCAGGCAAAACCATTGGCAATGCTCGTATCATGTATGCGCTTGCTGATCCTAAAAAGGGCGCACGATTCACTATTGCGCTAGGACTGCGTATTTTAACCCTGCAGACAGGTCTAAGCTTTCGCAAAGATTTGAAATTATCAGGCGATCAATTAGCGATATTAGTCGGTGGTAGCGCCAATAAAAAGCTGTTTGAAATGGCATACGACAATAAATCTAGCGAATTTACCAATATCATCGGCGAATATCAAAAAGATGATGAGCCAGATCATGAGTCTGAAAGCTTTGGCAGCGAATCAAGCGCAGATCTGTTAGATGAAATCGTTGATAGCGATATTGATTATCAAGACTATGATGCGCTGAACCTTGACACCGTTATTGCCAGTCCTAAAGCGCGCGATTTGCTTTTTGCGCCCATCGTAACCTGTACCGTTGACCATATTATTCAGGCGAGCGAGTGTAAACGCGGTGGTAAATATATCGCACCAATGCTGCGCTTGCTCAGCAGTGATTTAATTCTTGATGAACCCGATGACTTTGATCAAGCGGATTTACCTGCGTTATCAAGGCTCATGCACTTAGCAGGTCTGTTTGGGACGCGCGTCTTATTATCATCTGCAACCTTGACGCCTGATTTGGTAACAGGACTGTTTGAAGCCTATATGGAAGGTCGTAAGCTGTTTAACCAAAGCCAAAACAAACCTGTTCCAAAAGTAGTTTGCGCATGGTTCGATGAGCAACCAAAAGCCATGCTGTCCAAACAATGTATGGACGTTAAAGAATTTCAATCAACTCATGAGAAGTTTTGTGAACAGCGTGCCACTTATTTGAGCCGTCAGCCAGTGCGCCGTAAAGCCGATATCTTAGCGTTTAAATCACAATATACTAAAGATAAAGCCTCGCAGTTTTATAGCAAGCTTGCACAAACGCTTATTGATGCAGCAGTTGATTTACATGACAAGCATCATGAAACTGTCTTACACAACAAAAAAAGTAATACAAGTGTGCTAGCCAGTATTGGCCTGATCCGTATTGCTAATATTACCAATATTAATAGCATTGCTATGCAACTATTTAATGCTAATGGCGTCAGTATTCCAGAAGATACCATCATTCATGTTGCCTGTTATCATGCCAAGCAGCTTTTGTTACTACGTAATAGCCTTGAGAACAAGCTTGATAAGATTTTGGACCGTAGTGCTCCTAATGGTAGCATTTTTGATCATACTGAAATCAATCAGGCTATTAGTGATAATCCTGCCAAAAACCATATCTTTATGGTGCTGGCGACCCCAGTGGCAGAAGTTGGCCGCGATCACGACTATGATTGGGCGATTGTAGAACCCTCATCAATGCGCTCAATCATTCAGCTGGCTGGGCGCGTCTGGCGGCATCGTCCTGACAAAGTCGCCGATACATCCAACATGCTGTTGCTACAATACAATCTGCGCTATTTTAAATACCCAAATGCCAAGCGCCCTATCTTTACCCACCCAGGATTTGAAACCACCCAGTTTAAGCCGCCAAGCTATGATTTATCTCAAATCATGCCGCAAGAGCAACTTGCCCAAGTTGACGCGAGAGCCAGAATCCAAGCACCCAAACATGCAAAAATAGAAACGTTGAGCGACCTTGAGCATAGCGTTATGCACCACTTGTTAAACAACCCCAAACTCAACTATATCAACGCCTATTGGGACAGTAAAGCCACTGCCAACCGTACTTATACTTACTTGCAGCAAATCAGCCCTTTTCGGGCAGGCACGCCGCAAGACGATTGGCTACTCATACCGCGCATGGTACATGATGACGAGGATACCGAGATTCCATCATTGGGGTTTTATGTTTATCACAGCGAAGACGTTTTTGAAAAAGGACTTGCCAAATCCAGCACACAAAACCAAACCATTTACCCGTTGTCCTTTGACTTTGAACATCCGCAAGTCAAACCATGGCTGACTAGCCCGTTAAATGAGGCGTTACAAAACATGCAAATCGCGCAACCAGATAAAAGCCTGCGCTCACTTGCCATTACTTATTCATCGGTATCACTTGATAGTATTCAATCTAGCAACAGCAAAGGCTGGGCGTTCCATGAGTTTTTTGGTTTTATGCGGCAATAGATCATTTAGATAGACATAAAAAAGCACGGCGCGAACCGTGCTTTTGATACAAGCCACCTATGCGGTGGGGAAAGATAATACCAGTTATAACATTTTCTAAGTCACCTATGCGATGAAGGTAATGTTTACGATATTGCTTATCAGGTGTTGACTTTTCTAAGTCACCTATACGATGAAGGTAAATTATAGCAGAGTGTTCTTATAAAATAATCTACTACCTCATTGTTAATAATACAAGTTATAACATGGTTTACTAATATCTAGTTTCATGCTTTAATGTCTAAAAATACTAACATTTGTGCAATATATAAGGAGCTAAATTTTGACTGAACTGTCCCCAGAGCTGGCAAGCGGTGCAGTAAGAGCTGCGCTAACCAGCTTATATGATAAAAAAACCGAAACGCAGCAAAAACAGCTCGATAAAGCCATTGAGAGTGGTGATGAAAAAAAGGTAGCTGAGCTACAAGCCACCCTTGCTGAAATACAAAAAAAATACAGCGTCGCTACTTGGATCCCTGATGCGGCAAACCGTATGGCAAAACAGCTTAATTTTGGGACGCACATCTCAAAAGGTGTTCATCCTGATGCCAAAGGCGATAACGTTAGTTTTAAAGCTACTGATAACCGACCAGATACCATCATCGGTACGCATTCGATAGACAGCAGTTATATTGATGCCAATGGTAATGCCGCCGCGCTACCACTCGCTGCTTTTTTTGATTTTAAAGTCAATGAAGATACGACAATCCGCGATTTAATTTTATCGGACAATACTGATTTTATCGCCTCGCTTGCAGGTGATCAAAAGCTTGCTACTGAGTATCAGCAAACCTTTAAACAAGCGCTGCAAAATATCATTACTGATCCTGTCACTCATGAGCGCAATAAACAAACGCTTTGGGTCACCAATGCTTATGAAGGACAAGCTTTGCAGCAGCTTGATTATATCAATATTATCCCGCTTTACCCTTCTGTACTGACCCATGAAGTCTATCAGCGTATCAATCATTTAAAGTTCTCTGAGGACAATAAAGCGGCTCGGGACAACCGTTTTAAAAAAACGGCCGAGCAAAAGCCTTATGTCACTTTAAATGATCTAGCAACGCTTCAGCTTGGGGGCACAAAACCACAAAATGTGAGTTTGCTTATGAGTAAGCAAGGCGGTCGCAACTATCTTTTGCCATCAATGCCGCCAATCATCAAGCAAGACCGCGCGTTTAAGTTATCTAAATTTGCCAATAGTATTTTTAGCACCGCAATGGAGTATAACGCACGCGAAGCCATTCAAAGCATTTTTAAAACTATAAAAAATACGCGCAATATCGTTGATGTCAGAGAGGCGCGCAAACGGGCGGTTGATGAGGTGCTGTATCAAGTATTTGCAACTGCCGAAGATATCCGCACGAATATGCCAGCTGGCTGGTCAAAGGATTATGAGCTTGATCACAGCCAAAAGCTATGGCTAGATCCCAAACGCGCTGATCTTGAAGGTGAAGAGGACTTTAAGGCTGAGCGTGAGCAAGAAGACGATTGGCATCGCGATATTGTGCATAGCTTTGCACGCTGGCTGAACACCTTGATGCAAACTGAATTTAAAACCATTGCTAATGATTTTGGTGACGCTGAGCATTTGGACTGGGAGCGGGAGATTGAGGATATGAAAAAGCGCTATGAGCGCGCAGGCAAAGGAGTGTTTTTATGAGCCGTATAGACGATGATGATGACCTTGGCGTGGTTGGCTATTTACTGATTAAAAAAGTGGTGATTGATGCGGCAAATACTATTTCAAGCCCTATCACTTACGGATTTCCTGCGATAACGGGATTTTTGGGTAGCTTTCATGCCATGTCGCGCAAAATGGCACAAGATGATGAGCTATCAGATGTATCTTTAGGCGGCGTCCTGCTTGCCTGTCATGACTGTCAACCGCAAATGTATCGTCCCAATTCTTATAATAATTATACCTTTAATCAGACGCGTAATCCGATTAAAAAAGACGGCAAAACCGCCTCCATCATTGAAGAAGGCAAATGCCGCCTGAATATGACTTTTGTGGTTGAAGTGCTGGCAGAGTCCAAACTCACGCCTGAGCTGCAAGCTACTGCTATGCAAAAAACCGAGCAATGGATTCAACAGCAGCGCATGGCAGGTGGTAGCGTACGCGGACTGGCACGGTTTGAGCCTGTACAGTTTTTTGAAACTGATGACATCAGTGCTGTCATTCCGCAGCTATTACCTGCCTTTGTACTGATGGACGCGCAAGAGGAGTTTGCTCAAATCATCGACGAGGTAAAAGCTGACAACCCTGATGCCACGCCTCTGGATGCACTAATAGATGTCTGCACCTTGCATCATATTCCTGAAACGCAGAAAAATGGCGAGACCAAATGGGCAACGATGTCGCGTAAAACGGGCCATGGCTGGCTGACACCCATACCGATAGGCTATCAAGGTATCTCTGATGTATTTGACGCAGGCGCTATGCAAAACGTGCGCAATCCTGAATATGCGAGTCAATATGTCGAAGCCATATATAGCCTTGGCAAGTGGGTCTATCCGCAGCGTCTAAATAGCATCGGCGGAGATAATGATGTTGCCAATGCCTTTTGGCGTTATCACCACGATACTGAGCAAAACCTGTACCTAGTCACCCAGCAGCACGACTTTTAATTTTAACATTCTATTTTAACAATCTTTTAGACCCCTTTATCATCATGGAGAATATCATGTCAAAAACTGCCCTAAAAACTGCTTCTGTCCTTGCCTTTGAGCGTAATCTTGATGTGTCTGATGCCTATCTGTGGCAAACAGACAGCCAAGCTGGCGATAATAGCGCCAAATCGCCCGTCGTCATTAAGGAGAAATCTGTTCGCGGTACGATCAGTAATCGCTTAAAGAACGCCATCACCAACGACCCTGCCAAGCTTGACGCCGAAACTGAAAAAGCCAATTTACAAAAGGTAGATTCAGCGTCACTTGATGAAACCAATGATACCTTAATCGCGCGCTTTAGCATGAAAGTATTGCCTTTTACTGGCAAGCCCAATGTCTGTAATGATCAAGACTATCAGCAAGCCTTAGAGCAAGTGGTCAGCGAATACCTTGATAACCAAGGTGTCGATGAGTTGGCACGGCGCTATGCCATGAATATCCTAAACGCACGCTGGCTATGGCGCAACCGTGTCGGCACTGAGCGCATTGAAGTCACGGTCAAATGCAATGATCAAGCCATTACTGTCGATGATGCAAAATCTTATGGACTTAAAGACTTTAGCGCGGATGATGAGAATATTAGCCAAGTCGCTGACTGGATCAAATCAGGACTAAACGGTGATGAGTTTATTATCCTCTATATTGAGGCCAAAGCTGTCATCGGCTACGGTCAAGAAGTTTACCCATCGCAAGAGTTGATCCTCGATACGGGCAGTAAAAAAAGCAAAGTGCTCTACCGTGTCAGCGACAAACAAGGCTTTGAGGACAATGCAGGCATGCATTCACAAAAGGTCAGTAATGCTATTCGCACCATTGATGACTGGTATCCTGATGCCGAGTACCCTATCGCTGTTGAGCCTTACGGAGCAGTGACTACACTTGGTACAGCGTTTCGTCAGCCTAAAGCTAAAATGGATTTTTATACCTTGTTCGATAACTGGGTACTCAAAGGTGATGCGCCAAGTGCTGAGCAGCAGCATTATGTGATGGGCGTGCTTATCCGTGGCGGTGTGTTCGGTGCCAGTGGCAAGGAGTAATTTATGAGTCAGTTGACCCATTTTCAAGAAATAACCATTATTCCCGACCCTGAAATTGCGCCTTACTTCATCTGGAGTAAGCTATTTAATCAGCTGCACATTGCACTCGCGGATATCAAAAACAAGCATGGTATTGATAGCATTGGCGTCAGCTTCCCTGATTATTATTACGATAGTGAAAAGGAACAGTCCTCCAAAATTGGACTAAAGCTACGTGTCTTTGCACCTAGCCAAAAGGACTTAGAAACCCTAAACCTTGCTAAATGGCTGGAGAGATTGACTGATTATGTGCATATCAAAGGTATCAAAGAAGTTGGCGATAAAGCCACTGGCTATGTTAGCGTACATCGTTACCGCTTTAAACCTGTTGATATGCAAGCGGAGTCATTGGCAAACAAGCTTGGCGTCAGTTATGAAGATGCCATGGTAACTGTGAATAAACGCGTACCTGAAAGGTCTGTGCCTTATATCCAGATGCGTAGCCAAACCAATCAAAGCAACTATCGTTTAAGAATATTACAGAAGTCTTGTGATGAACCAAAGGCTGGCAGCTTTAACCCTTATGGTATGAATGGCATGTCAGATCATGTCACCGTGCCGCACTGGTAAACAGTCGTTATGCGCGACCCAAAAAAGGGGGTAAAAACCCTTTTTTTGAGCTATTTAAAAACTTGTAATAAAATCAATCAGTTACGATAGGGTGGAAAATGGAGGGTAAAATAGGGTATTTTCACCTCCACGCCTTGTTGTAACTGAATTTTTTGAGGTATAATTCCTCTTCCTCACCGCATAGGTGACTTAGAAAATGAGATTGAGCCCCAAGCTCGCCACCTCTTCCTTCCTCACCGCATAGGTGACTTAGAAAAAAAGAGATGTTTAAGTCTCTAGGTAAGGTTGGCTTCCTCACCGCATAGGTGACTTAGAAAAGCAAATGAACACTCCCTATTAATTGTGCCATCTTCCTCACCGCATAGGTGACTTAGAAACACCCTACATACCTGCAACAACTTAACTTTAACTTCCTCACCGCATAGGTGACTTAGAAAGATGCTGCATCCACGTCCAAGCCTTTGAAAAACTTCCTCACCGCATAGGTGACTTAGAAATGCGACTTCCGAAGCCGAGGGTCGTGGGTTCGCTTCCTCACCGCATAGGTGACTTAGAAATTATGCGTGGTCCGCGTGGTAGTCTTTAGCTTCTTCCTCACCGCATAGGTGACTTAGAAATATTATTGATGGTGACGAGGTTTATGACGGCTCTTCCTCACCGCATAGGTGACTTAGAAATGAAAATAGGCAATAGCCAAAAAGACTGGAGCCTTCCTCACCGCATAGGTGACTTAGAAATGCCAAAGCTCATAGGGCTACGCTAGCAAGGGCTTCCTCACCGCATAGGTGACTTAGAAACTGTGCGATACGGTGCGATGCTACGGCATGACCTTCCTCACCGCATAGGTGACTTAGAAAAACCGAGTATTAAAATAATGACCGCAGGCATTCTTCCTCACCGCATAGGTGACTTAGAAATTGTCTAGCAAACATTGAATCCTTGCCAACGTCTTCCTCACCGCATAGGTGACTTAGAAATTCCATGCCTTTAGGCTTAATCGGTATTCACACTTCCTCACCGCATAGGTGACTTAGAAATGTTGCAGGATTAGTAAAGACGAATTGACCGCCTTCCTCACCGCATAGGTGACTTAGAAAAACCGCCGGTCATCATCATGACCTTCTCGCACCTTCCTCACCGCATAGGTGACTTAGAAAATTGCTGGGCCTATTGCCCAAACATTAGCAGCCTTCCTCACCGCATAGGTGACTTAGAAACACAAAATTAAGTACAGCCATTGACAATAAGACTTCCTCACCGCATAGGTGACTTAGAAATCTATTGATGAGCTGAGAGCGAAGATAGAAGCCTTCCTCACCGCATAGGTGACTTAGAAAACTATTGCCTTGATAATCATTGTAATGTTGATCTTCCTCACCGCATAGGTGACTTAGAAATCAATCAGTCCGTCATCATCAATCAAGCCGTCCTTCCTCACCGCATAGGTGACTTAGAAAAATGCGTGATGACGCGCTTAATTCTTTTTTAGCTTCCTCACCGCATAGGTGACTTAGAAATTGCTAATGTGTCAGACTCAGAAATTTCTATACTTCCTCACCGCATAGGTGACTTAGAAATTTATTATTATGTTATTGCTTATGACAACCCTCTTCCTCACCGCATAGGTGACTTAGAAAGTTTGCAGGTAGCGGCGCAACTGGATTGGCAGCTTCCTCACCGCATAGGTGACTTAGAAATACGAGACAGGTCACCCTATTTATTATGAGGACTTCCTCACCGCATAGGTGACTTAGAAATCGTCAAACTCTAACACAGTTTTGCGGGGCGACTTCCTCACCGCATAGGTGACTTAGAAAAACAGCGCTTTTTGCGCTCTTCTTTAACGCGACTTCCTCACCGCATAGGTGACTTAGAAAAGCTGTGGGGCTGACGCCTGCAAAGCTGCATCCTTCCTCACCGCATAGGTGACTTAGAAATCATGGCGTTACACTGAATGAGAAAGAAGAGTCTTCCTCACCGCATAGGTGACTTAGAAAGCGAGCTTCCATCTTCGTATCGCCATAAACGCCTTCCTCACCGCATAGGTGACTTAGAAAGCTTGATTAAAAGTAAGTTCTGACATGATACTCTTCCTCACCGCATAGGTGACTTAGAAAGACAACATTGCCCTGCATACCATCCTCATCTGCTTCCTCACCGCATAGGTGACTTAGAAATGAACAAGTCATCGAACGAATGAAAGAGAAAACTTCCTCACCGCATAGGTGACTTAGAAACGCTATTGAGCGGGTTTTTTTATGCCTATAATCTTCCTCACCGCATAGGTGACTTAGAAAGTTAAGAACAAATATCAGCAAACTATTCAAGCCTTCCTCACCGCATAGGTGACTTAGAAATAAATAAATAGTTATCAAGCCCTGCTTACTCGCTTCCTCACCGCATAGGTGACTTAGAAATGAAGGGAGTCGAACCCAAGTCAATCCATTATCTTCCTCACCGCATAGGTGACTTAGAAATTGCTATCTTATCTATCGAGCCTAAGCAACGACTTCCTCACCGCATAGGTGACTTAGAAACGAAAAAATAGGTATATTTAGGGTACGCTGAACTTCCTCACCGCATAGGTGACTTAGAAATCTACCATGTCAAGGTAGTAAACTACTCATTACTTCCTCACCGCATAGGTGACTTAGAAAATTCGCTTGCGCTTCTCTGTTCGCTTGTTATTCTTCCTCACCGCATAGGTGACTTAGAAATCTACCATGTCAAGGTAGTAAACTACTCATTACTTCCTCACCGCATAGGTGACTTAGAAATCAAGCGTTTGACCTTCGCGGGTTAGACGGATCTTCCTCACCGCATAGGTGACTTAGAAAAATGAAACTAATCCGCGCCCTATTCCCTTACGCTTCCTCACCGCATAGGTGACTTAGAAAGGTATAGTTGCCGCTTAGCGCCAAGCTCAGACCTTCCTCACCGCATAGGTGACTTAGAAATGCTAACTGTTGTAATACTTTAAAAGCGTCCTCTTCCTCACCGCATAGGTGACTTAGAAAATGTGCATGATTTCGTATCAGTGATGTAAATACCCCATTCTTAACACAACATCATCGTAGAATAATTAAGCCACCTGTCTGTACTCGGCAGGTGTCATATCATTAAGTGAATCATGGGGTCTTTCGGTGTTATAAACCGTGATCCATTCCTCAGTCAGTTGACTGACCTCATTTAAATCATTGAATAAATAACAATCCAAGACCTCATTGCGATAACTACGATTAAACCGTTCAATATAAGCATTCTGATAAGGACAACCAGGCTCGATATAGTCAATATAGATACCATGAGCCGATGCAGTTACTCAAACGAGTCTTAAAAGACATATCGGTAGATGATAATGTAGCAGAGCATACCTTTCATGGGTTTAGGCATACGGCAGTGAGCAACCTATCTTTAGCGCTAGTAGGTCATTCAGACCTCGTAGAGGCACTCACCGATTATGACAAAAGCGACGTACTGCGTATAAAAGAAGGCCTACTCGGGGAGCATACCAAGGGACAAGATCGCTGGTACGCTCTCTCAGGTATTATGGGGCACTTATCGCCTGAGCGGAGCTTTGAGTATTACAATCACTTTGCTACTCTGATGGCTACTTATGCGTTGAGTGTTGCTGACATCGGACTACCCAAACAAACACTGTGTAACATTACCAAATCTACTAAAATTAGCCCAAGACAGATCAGTGATAATGCTGACATTGATGATAACGGTATGATCAATATGCCTAGTATACGTAAGCTGTTATTTAAAAATATCATAGAAGGCAAACGCAAGTCATCGAAATTCACGATCGAAAGCTGTGATAAGCAATTTCTCTTGAGTACCAATACGCCAGCCAATAATGAGCTGTTTGGTCGTTATGGTCTAAACCGAGTACAACTGCTACTACAGACCTATGATAAAAAGATGCCTTTAAGTAAAGCGGCCCAGCTGGCAAATATTTCTATTCACGATGCAAAAGTTCTAATAGAACGTGCCAGTGAGGTTGCTAACATCACTACCAAACGTGGCAAACCTCGCTTTGTTAAGCTATCAGATCCAAATACCCCTGTACTGAGTCCACTGAACATTCAATACCAAAGTAATTTAAGATTACTATCACTCTTGTTGAGTAATGCCTACTGTCTACGAGAAAAGTCAGGGACTGACTGGATTTGGTTTATTGAAATATGTCGTGAAAAACTGTCTGTTAGCAGAGCATACCTACCATTTAGAAAAGAAGATGAAAAGGCGTTGCAGCGTTTCATTGATATTGCTAAGAAACTGCTGCCTCTGAAACGTTGGCTGGTGAGTAGCAACGAAGATTTGTTGATGAAAACTATGTCATCTACTGACTATCAAGACATTAAGCAACAATCTAATGAGTCGAAAAAAGCTCTCCATATCGGTATTGCTAGTCAAGACCATAGAGAGCAAACGAACAAGTGGCAGTACTCACCGCTACTACGGTTTTTTATTCATATGATACTGATTACAGATGAAAAGCTATCTATTGCAAATTAAGTTTTTTGTCTCAAAAAATTTTAACATAACGTCCGATACCTTCAGTATAAAGACGTTTAGACTTATCTAAGCCCCAAAAGCAGATTTTTTTGATAGACTGGTGTTCACTAAATTGATTGTATGTTTGCGTTATTAAATAGTAAGTGCTTTCAGCATGATAAGCTTAAAGACAGTTACGGTGCTGCGATCATGCTAGCTTGTATTTTTATTTGGTTGCCGCTGATTTGAGTTCTATACAACCCCTAATCTAAGTTGTAATAAACCCAAGTTGTTAGTCCATAAAATAATTGCTCAAAGCGTTGTTCTAAAGTGCTAGATACCATAAGAGGTCTCATGGCATTTTCGACTGCGTTTACTTCAATAAAAACCGCTAAGAAGTAGTCTGAAATAAGTTGACCATGACAAATAATTGCGTTGTATTCTACTGCTATGAAGAAGAGATATCTTGTATTTACCGATTTAGATGGAACACTACTCAATCACCAGGATTATAGTTTCGCTCCTGCAAAAGAGGCCTTAACACTTTTAAAACATCGCTCAATTCCTCTCATTATCGCTACGAGCAAAACCTTTAGTGAAGTAGTGGTGCTTCAAAAAGAGTTAGGCATGCGGCAGCCTTTTATTGTTGAGAATGGTGCTGGGATATTTGTGCCCTCAGAGTCTGTACTTGCAAAAGAGGTGGCGTTTAAAGAGGAGTGGATAAAATTCTCGAAGGCTTACTCCTACACAGAGCTAAGACTTTTTTTCACACACATGAAACACAGCTACTCTATAAAAGGTTTTGGAGATATGAGTGTTGATGATGAACCGCCCCGACTATATCGGAGAGTGTTTTACTTGAGTCAGGCAGCGATGCCTGACAGGATTAAATTATCATAATACCGCTTTTCAAACTCAAAGGGTGACACATAACCAATCGTGCTATGCAAACGGGTTTTATTAAACCAGTCCACCCATTCAAGGGTTGCCAGTTCAACATCATTGATACCAGTCCAGTTCTCCTTTAAATAGTCAATTACCTCATATTTATAGAGTCCATTGACCGTTTCAGCCAGTGCATTATCGTATGAATCACCAGTCGTGCCGACAGAAGCGATGATACCAGAGTCACACATTTTGTCAGTATAGCGAATGGATAAATACTGAACCCCTCGATCACTGTGATGAATCACATCTTTGGGATTATTCCTATCTGCTATCGCTTGATTGAGCGCGGCCATCACCATATCGGTGTTCATGCGATTGGATACTTTCCAACCGACAATGCTACGGGCAAACACGTCAATAATAAAAGCGGTATATACCCAGCCGCTAGTTGTTTTTATATAGGTGAAGTCAGCTACCCATAGCTGATTGGGTTGACGTGCATTAAAATTACGATTAATCAGGTCATCAGCGCATTTTTGGTCATCACGGCTATTGGTG
>Ga0114901_1001573_pt1 | contig 13074 bp, 6 predicted proteins | sample MalvireepMed_s16_FD_89686 | JGI IMG/M metagenome (GOLD analysis project Ga0114901, IMG submission 89686) | Marine viral communities from the Global Malaspina Expedition - Malaspina viral metaG DeepMed_s16 | ecosystem: Environmental > Aquatic > Marine > Oceanic | place: Mediterranean Sea... | reverse complement strand
GATGATGACGATCGCCCCGTCGCCCTTGTCGCGCATGGCGGGCAGCGCCAGCTGGATCAGCCAGTGGTTCGAGATGACGTTGTTGTCGAGGATCTTGCGGAACTGTTCGTCGGCAATCCCGTCCATCGAGCCGTAATAGGGATTGCTGGCGGCATTGCAGACGAGGATGTCGACCGGGCCGAGCCGGGCGACGGTCTGCGCGAACAGGTCTTCGAGCTGCGCCTTTTCCGAAATGCTCGCCGCGATCGCCACGGCGCTGCCATCGCCATGCGCGGCATTGATTTCGGCGGCGACCGCCTCGCAGGCATCCTGCTTGCGGCTCGAGATCACCACGCGGGCGCCCTGCGCGGCCAGCCCTTCGGCGATGGCGCGGCCGATCCCGCGGCTCGATCCGGTGACGATCGCGACTTCCCCTGACAGGTCGAATGGCGACATGATTGGTTCCCCTTGCATAAGTTGAGGGGGCCCGAAGCTGTCGCTGCAGGCCCCCCGGTAGGTGCGGTCCGTTTGCTCAGAAGCGGGTACGGATACCGAGGCGGTAGTTGCGTCCGATGGCATTGCCGATGAACGGGTTGTAGCCAAGCGGAAGCTGCGCTTCGGCCGGTTCGGCATCGGTGAAGTTTTCTACCGCGGCCTGAAGCTGGACGTCGGCTCCCGCGATCGCGAGATCGTAGGCCACCGAGAAGTCGTGCTGCGTGTAGGAACCGCTTTCGACCCCGAAATTGGTGCCCACGCCGCCGCCCGTGCTGAAGCACGGATCGCGATCGACGCAGCGATCGTCGGTCACCCCGTCGATGTGCTGGACCGAATAGCGTGCGTTGAAATCGCCGAACCCGAGATTGACGAACGCATTGGCGCGCCATTCCGGAACCGTGTTCGGATCGCGGAAATAATTGCCGAAGCCCACCGCGTCATAGGCGGGCTGCACGTTCACGCCCTGGACGATGAAATCGTCGAAGCTGTAATCGAGGTTCCACACCGCATTGGTGCCGAAGCTCAGATCCGCCCGGTCGCCCAGCGGGAAGCTGGCGTTGAGCGCGAAGTCGAGACCGGCGATCTTGACGTCGGGCCCATTGACGAAATCGGTCCGCACGCGGCTGATGTCGATCCCCAGCGTCGTGCCCTGGATACACTGGTTGTTCGAGAAGGTGATCAGATTGGCCAGCGGGCTCGAACAGTCGACCGGGGCCTGCCCGGTGGTCTGGAAATTGCCTACGAAGCTCGCGATCGCATTCCCCGGCGTGGTGGTGATGCGGTCTTCCAGGTCGATCGACCAGTAGTCGACCGAGAAGGTCACGTCGCCGCCGCCGACCGGTGCGGAAATGATCGCCCCGATATTGTAGGTGAAGGCGGTTTCGGGATCGAGATCGGTCGGGTTGCCGTAGATGTCCTTCGACTTGTAATTGCCGCCTGCCGCGGTGAAGCCTTCGAGCGCGGTCACGAAATTGGGCGACACGTTCGATGCCAGCGGCCCGCGGAAGGTGGTCCCTACCGATCCGCGCAGGGTCAGCCAGTCGGTCACTTCGAAGCGCGCCGAGCCCTTGGGATTGATCGTCGAACCGATCGGGCTGCCGTAATCCTCGAAGCGGACGGCCGCCGACAGTTCGAGCCGGTCGGTGATCGGCGCGTTCACTTCGGCGAAGAACGCGTAGACATCCTGCTGCAGCTTCACCGGGCGCGAACCGCCAAGGAAGATGAACGGGCCCACTCCTTCGGTGGTCGTGCCCACGCAGCTCTGGTCGCCTTCGATGAAACACGGGTTCACATCGACGTTCGATTCATCGTTGTAGGGATCGCTGGTATAGCGATTGTCGCGGAACTGGGCGCCCACGGCGAAGGCCAGCGGCCCCCCGGCAAAGGTGAGCCCGGTTTCGCCCGCCAGGACGAAATCGAAGACGAATTGCGATTCCTCTTCGCGCGTGCCGTTGGGGACCTGCAGCCACGCCACCAGTTCCTCGCTGTTGTCATTGCCCGGCACGTAGAACGGGTTGGCGATGTTGAACGAACCATTGCCCGGACCGGCGTTGGCGAAGGGGTTGAACCACTGGCAGCCATTGCGCCCGGGGTGGTGCCATCGCAGTCGGGACCGCCGAAACCGTTCAGCGCCGCCTGCAGGCGCGACCCGATGATCCCGGGGGTGTAGAAGTTACGCTTCGATTCCCAGAAGGTGCCGTCGACATTGAGCCGCAGCGTATCGCTCAGCGCGAACTCCAGCCCGCCGCTGAAACGGTAGGCATCGTTGATTGCGCTGCCGGTGCCGGCGCCGCGGTCGGGATCGCGCGGATTGCCGAGGAAGCCGAACGGCCGGTACAGCACGTTGGTGATGGCCACGATCGGATCGGTTGCCGAGCTCTGCGGCAGGCCGACCTGGTCGAGGAAAGCGGCGACGCCGGGATTGTTCGGCGAGGTGCTGAACGCGCTGACGAAGCCCGACCCGCGCGGCCCCTGCGTCGGCGGGAATGCCGGCGAATAGTTGAGCGAGGTCAGTTCGCTGCGCGAATAGAGCGCGTCGGCGCGGAAGCGCAGCGTATCGCTCAGGTCGACGGTGAGTTCGGCGAAGGCCTGGTAGCGGTCCTCGTCCTCGGTGATGTTGTCGAAGGGGACATAGGTGAAATAGCAGCGGCCAATATCGATCGTTCCGCCCAGTTCGGTACAGCCCGCGTCGGGCCGGATCTGCGTGTTGACCGTGCCGGTCCCCGTATCGAGATAGGAGATTGCGAACAGCCCCGGGGTCGCCAGCGCGGAATAGGCCGAGGGATTGGTTTCGTAACCGACGTTGACGAAGTCGCGCTGCGGCGTGCCGAGTTCGCTGCGGTGCTGCCACCCGGCGCCGAAGACGAAATTGCCCGTGTCGCCCAACTCGACACCGGCCAGTGCGCTCAGGCTGTAATTGTCGTCGGAACCGTCGATGAAATTGTAGTCACCCTGCACTTCGAGACCGGTGAAGGTCGAGCGGGTGATGAAGTTGGCGACGCCTGCGATCGCATCCGAACCGTAGGTCGAACCGGCCCCGTCCTTGAGCAGTTCGATCCGTTCGAGCGCGAACAGCGGCATCAGCTGGGTGTCGACGAAACCCGCGCCAGGGCTGAGGATGGTGCGCTTGCCGTTGAGCAGCACCAGCGTGCGCTGCGGCCCGAGCCCGCGCAGGTTGAGCGAGCCGACGCCCTGGAAACCCTGTGCGTCGGTGGAAAACTGGTTTGTATCGCCCAACGATGCGCCGACCGAGGGCAGTTCCTTGATGAATTCGAGCGGGCTGTCGACGCCCTGTTCGGCGAGGTCGTCGGCGGTGAAGACATCCACCGGCAGCGCCGCGTCTTCGGGCGTCCCGCGAATATAGGATCCGGTAACGACGATGCGGTTTTCATTTTGCGTCGCGGCTCCGGCGGTCTCGACCTCTGCCTGGGCCAGGGCCGGGGTTGCCGAAAGCGCAGCAGTGGCGAGCGCGCCCAGCGCGCAACTGTGGCGTAAAGTGAATCTGGTCATGTCCCTCTCCATTTGGAGGTACGTCTTTTTTATCGCGTACCTTCCACTCGAAAGAGAATGCGCAGTTTCGCTTTATGTCAAGTCGGCAACAAATTCCTTTTGTAATCGGTCGTCCTGGGCTCATACCGATAATTCTAAATTACTCTTTAAGTTACGCGGGCATAGCGGCGCGATTGCTACGGCCCGAAATTTTTCCACCGACCGTGCTCGACGCACAAAAAAGGGGCCCGGCATCGCGTGATGCCGGGCCCCCGTTCATGATCGGTGACGCGCTCAGAAGCCTGCGCGTACCGTGATGCCGTAGGTGCGCGGTTCGGCGAGGAAGGCCGAATAGGTCTGCTGCTCGGCAACGAACGGCGTGTTGAAGGCCACCTGGCTGTAGTCGATGTCGAACAGATTGTTCGCCCACAGCTCGACGCCCCAGCGACGGTCGGGACCGGTGATGCCGACGCGGCCGTTGACCAGCGTGAACCCGTCCTGTTCCTTGCCGTACAGCAGGTCCGAACCGGTGTTGAAGTCATCGGTGGTGCGGGCGTTCAGGAAGAACAGGCCCGACAGACCCGAATTGCCGATCGGCGGGGTCCAGCTGAGCGAGGCGGTGGCGGTCACTTCGGGGGCGTTCGACAGATTGTCGCCCGGAAGCAGCCGCAGCGCGGGATCGAGCGGCGATCCGTTGTCCTGGCCCACGAGATTGTCCTCGTAGCTGGTATCGGCATAGGTGAGACCCATCGTCATGGTGAGGTCGCGGATCGGGCTGACCGATGCCTCGAACTCGACACCCTGCGCGATCACGCCCGGAGCGACGTTTTCGGCAGCGCAGCTTCCGGTGGTTCCGTCGCCATCGCGATCGGCCCCGCCGAGATCGGTGTCACAGCCATTGATGTTCTGCACCAGGAAGACCGTGCCGTTGAAGGTGTTCAGCTGGAAGTTGGAGAACTCCTGGCGGAACGCGGCAACGCTGAAGCCCCAGTCGCGGGCCGAATATTTCACGCCCACTTCGAAGGCATCGACCGTTTCGGCGTCGAACTGCAGCGCGCTGGGGTCCAGAGTGGCAGCGTCGAATTCGACCGGCAGAGCGAGCGCCGAGCGATCGAGGTTGAAGCCGCCGGCCTTGTAGCCCTTCGAGTAGGAGCCGTAGACCATCCAGTCGGGATCGGGCTTCCAGCTGAGGATCGCGGTACCGGTGAACTCGTCTTCCTTGCGCTGGTCCGACAGCGTCACGCCGTCGAGTTCGGCAGTCGAGTTGCCCTGGCACGACAGGCCGATGAGGCCGGCTGCCAGACCGCCCAGAGGGGCAAGGTCGGGCACACCGTCGCCATTTGTATCGACCGTGGGTACGAGCAAGCCGTCCAGCAGCGCGCGGCTCTGCGGGCAGAACACGTTGTCATTGCTGAAGGCTGCGTCGAAGTCCTTGGTTTCGTTGGTGTAACGAAGGCCAAGCGTCAGATCGACCGTGTCGGTGACGTGGACGATGTTGTGCGTGAAGACCGCGAAGTTCTCGCTCGTCTGGTTGTACCGGTCGCCATTGCTGCCGATATCGCGCACCTGCGCCAGATTGTTGATACCGGCGATGATCAGCGGCGTTGCCGGTCCGAATGCCGGAGTGCCGGTAAGCGTCCCGTCCAGCGCCGCCACATTGGCACCCAGGCAGTTGTCGGCCGACGGGTTGGCCAGCGCCGGGTTGATCGCCAGCACGATACGGCAGTTGGCGAAAGTGCCGTAATCGTTGCCGAACCGCAGGTTGTCGCGCGTTTCCAGCTTTTCATTGGCGTAATAGGCGCCGATCAGCCAGTCGAGCGTGTCGTTGAACGCCGTGCCGTTGAGGCGGAATTCCTGCGTGAAGGTCTTGAATTCACGCGCGCCGGCATCGGGGCCGGGGGCACGGTACAGCAGGTCGACCTGCGTGTAGTCGGTGTCCGAACCCTGGAAGTTCGAATATTCGCGATAGCCGGTGATCGAGGTCAGCGTCACATCGCCGAAGTTCCAGTTCACTTCGCCCGAAATGCCCCAGTCTTCGGTCTCGCCCTGGTAGGAGCGGCCGGGAGACACGTAGATATCGCGGTTGAAAGTCGACTGCGTCAGCCCGCGCGGATCCTGCCCGAGCCCGAGCAGGATCGGGATGATCGGATTGTCGGTGCTGGTGAGGGCGGGGCCGCCTTCGGGGCGGTTGTACCGGTCGAGCCCGGGCGATACGCGTGCGAGCGGCGCAAATTCGGGCTGGACGAAGGTTGCGGCGCAGCACGCCTCGTCTTTGTTCGAATAATCGCCAACGAGGCGGATGCTGAGATCGCTGGTCGGTTCGAACAGCAGCTGGCCGCGCACGAGATAGCGGTCGCGGTCGTTGATCCGCACATCGTTGACGACATCGTTGTAGAAGCCGTCGCGCTCGAAATAGACGCCGTCGATCCGCGCGGCGACCGTATCGCCCAGCGGCGCGTTGATGCCGGCTTCGACCTTGATCGCGTCGTAATTGCCATAGGTGAAGGCGCCGTAGCCCGAGAATTCGAACTCGGGCGGGGCGGTGTAGATGTTGATGAGGCCGGCCGAGGAGTTGCGGCCGCCCAGCGTGCCCTGCGGGCCGCGGAGGATCTCGACCCGGTCGAGCGGTCCGAGTTCGGACAGCGCATTGCCCGAGCGCGAGCGATAGACGCCGTCGACGAAGACCGCGACCGAGCTTTCGAGGCCGGGGTTGTCGCCGACCGTACCAATGCCACGAATACGGGCTGAACCATTGGCTTCGTTACCGGTCGAGGAGACCAGCAGCGAAGGCGCGACCTGATTGAGGTCGCGAATGTCGGCCACGCCCGATTTCTCGAGCATTTCGCCCGACACTGCCGAGACCGCGACCGGAACGTCGGACAGCGCCTGTTCGCGGCCCTGCGCGCGCACGATGATGACATTGCCGCCATCGACTTCGGCATTGTCGATTAGGTCGGTATCATCGACACTTGTGGCCGCATCCTGCGCCTGGGCCATGGCCGGGGTAAGCGCCAGCGCACAGGCGAGGGCACCGAAGGCGCATTGGTGGCGTAAACCGAATTTACTCATTTTTTCTCCTCTCACCGGGCCCGGCACACACCGGGCCCATTTGTTGTTTTTTTGCAGTTCAAACCGGCATGGCGGGCGCTGTCAAGGCGCAGCGGACGAACGACTTCACCGTTCGACCGATTTCCATACCGGCGTTTCAATTATGTCGCAGATTCGATGAAGGTCAGGCGAACTTTCCGCTGTCTTCGGCTCGCGCGCGCAGATAGCTGCTCACCGGCAGTCCGTGCTGCTCCAGCCCGGCGACCACCGTATCCAGCCCGATCGTCTGCGCCCAGAACATCGGTCCGCCGGTGTAGAGCGGCCAGCCATAACCGTTGATCCACACCACGTCGATGTCGCTGGCGCGCTGCGCCATGCCTTCATCGAGGATTTCGGCGCCCTCGTTGACCATCGGATAAAGCAGCCGTTCGCGGATCTCGTCTTTCGAAATCGCGCGCTGCGGCTTGCCCTCCTGTGCCGCGAAATCGGCGATGATCTGCTTGACCTCGTCCGACGGCGTGCGGTTGCGCGCCTCGTCGTAGTCGTAGAACCCCTTGCCGGCCTTCTGCCCGAACCGTCCCGCCGCGCACAGCGCTTCGCGGATGGTGGTCACCTTGCTCGGATCGCGGTGCCAGCCGATGTCGATACCGGCGAGGTCGGCCATCTGGAACGGGCCCATCGGAAAGCCGAAGTCGAGCAGGACGTCATCGACTTCCCAGTAATTGGCGCCTTCCATCAGCAGTTCGTTCGCCTGTTCCTGCCGCTTCGACAGCATGCGGTTGCCGATGAAGCCGGGACACACGCCCGACACCGCCGCGACCTTGCCGATCTTCTTCGACAGCTTCATCACCGTGGCCAGCACATCGTGCCGTGTTTCCTTGCCGCGGACGACCTCGAGCAGCTTCATGATATTCGCCGGCGAGAAGAAGTGGAGCCCCACCACATACCCCGGCCGCTGTGTTGCCGTGGCGATCTCGTCGACATCGAGATAGCTGGTGTTCGAGGCCAGGATCGCACCCTGCTTGACCACCTCGTCGAGCTTCGAGAACACCTCTTTCTTGACCTTCATGTCCTCGAAGACGGCCTCGATCACCAGGTCGCAATCGGCGAGGTCTTCATAGGCCAGCGTCGGGGTCAGCAGGCCCATCGCTTGCTCGACCTGCTCGGGCGACATGCGGCCTTTCTTCGCGGTCGCTTCGTAATTCTTGCGGATGATCCCGGTGCCGCGATCGAGCGCGTCCTGCGCCATCTCGAGGATCGTCACGGGGATGCCGGCCGACAGGAAGTTCATCGCGATGCCGCCGCCCATCGTGCCGGCGCCGATCACGCCGACCTTCTTGATCGGGATGAGCTGCGTGTCCTTGGGCACGTCGTCGATCTTGTTCGCAGCGCGTTCGGCGAAGAAATAATGGCGCATGGCCGCGCTCTGCGTGCCGGTCATGAGCTCGGTGAACAGCTCGCGTTCCTTCTTCACCCCGTCGGCATAGGACATCTGCCCGGCGGCCTTGACCGCCTCGATCGCGGCATTGGGTGCGTCGAAGCCGCGGATCTTGCGCGCCTGCGAGGCGCGGAAACGGTCGAACAGGTCGGGATCGCGCACGCCGTCCTCATTGGCCTTGCCTTCCGACGAACGCGGCACCGGCTGGCCGATCTTCGACCTGGCGAAAGCGATCGCATCGGCTTCGAGACTGTCTTCGCCTACGAGCGCATCGAGCAGGCCGATCGCCTCGGCCTTCTTGGCAGGGATCGGATTGCCGCCCACGACCAGCGGCAGCGCGGCTTCGGCGCCGATCAGGCGCGGGAGGCGCTGCGTCCCCGCAGCCCCGGGGATCAGCCCGAGCTTCACTTCTGGCAGCCCCATCTTGGCGCTGGGCACCGCGACGCGGTAGTGGCAGGCCAGCGCGACTTCGCACCCACCGCCCAGCGCGGTACCGTGGATCGCGGCCACGACCGGCTTGTCGCTCGCTTCCATCGCGTCGAGCGTTTCGGGCAGGTTGGGCCCGACCGGCGGCTTGCCGAATTCGGTGATGTCCGCCCCGGCGAAGAAGGTCTGCCCGTCGCAGCGGATGACCACCGCCTCGACGCCATCGTCCGCCAGCGCTTCCTCGATCGCGTCCTTCAGCCCGGCGCGGACGGCCTGGCCCAGCGCGTTGACCGGCGGATTGTCGGAAATGACCACCAGGACATTGTCATGGCGTTCGGTGCGAATGGGGGACGTCATCGGTTTCTCCTCAGGCGTGGGATTGGGTGAGGGCGGAATATATCAGCGTTTTGAGCTGCCGCCGGATGGGATAGGTCGACGAAGGATAGACCTGCGTCATGAAAACCATGGTGATCCGTTCGACCGGATCGACGAAGAAGGCGGTCGAATAGGCGCCGCCCCAGTAGAATTCGCCCAGGCTCGACGGCATCAGCGTCTTCGCCGGGTCGATCACCATCGCAAAGCCCAGGCCGAACCCGGTGCCGGCATTGTTGGCTTCGGAAAACAGACTGCTCGACATCTCGGTAAGGTCGGCCCCGCCGGGCAGGTGGTTGGTGCGCATCAGCCGCACGGTCTTCGGGCTGAGTATCCGCGCGCCGTCGAGCTCGCCGCCGTTGAGCAGCATCGTGGCGAAGCGGTGGTAATCGGCAATGCTGCCGACCAGTCCGCCGCCGCCACTGTCGAAGGTACCGGCTCGGTTGAGTTTGCTGGTGGCCCCGGCGTCGATCATTTTAGGGGGCTTGCCGGGCCGATAGGCATAGGCATCGACCAGCCGGTCCGCCTGGCCTTCGGCGACCCCGAAGCGCGTATCCTTCATCCCCAGCGGGCCGAAGATATGCTGCTCGAAATAGTCGCCCAGGCGCATGCCGCTGATCCGCTCGACCGCGATCCCCAGCACATCGGTCGACACCGAATAATTCCATCCCTGGCCGGGCGCGAATTCGAGCGGCAGCTGCGCCAGCTTCTCGATGTAGCCGTCGCTGTCGAGGTGATTGCGCGCGAAATCGAAATTGTTCTCGCGATAGACCGCGTCGATATTGGTGCGGTTCTGCAGGCCGTAGGTGAGGCCCGACATATGCGTCAGCAAATCGACGAAGCGCATCGGCGGCGCAGGGGTGCCCGGCGCGAAGGGGATCGAACCGCCGCCGCCCGCATAAAGTGAGAGGTCGGCGAATTCGGGAAACACGCGCGTGACCGGTTCCTCAAGCGCGACCTTGCACTGTTCGACCAGCTGCATGAAGGCCACCGAAGCGACCGGCTTGGTCATGCTGGCGATGCGGAACAGCGCGTCGTCGCGCAGTTCGCGCCCGTCGTCGCCCATTTTGCCGAGACTGGTGTAATGGACCGGCCGGCCATCGCGCGCGACCACCAGCTGCGCATTGGGCAAACGCCCGTTCGCAATATAGGCGTCGCTGAGGAAGGGCGCGATTCGCGCCAGCCTGCCAGCGTCGAATCCCAGCTCTCCGGCATCTGCCAGATCGAACATCCTGATCTCCTCTCCGCACATACCTATGCTTCGGTTTTGCCTGAATAGCGATTTCATCTGTTCTTGCCACCCTCATACCTTTGCTTCGAAGGCGACTTGCGCGACGCGGCCCCGCGGGGTTAGACCGATTGTTTGAGAGAGTTGGAGACTCGCCCACAGAGGCGGGAAGGGGAGAGCCATGAATAATCTCGCGCACGAAATCGGATTCGTGCCACCGGCCGGCTGGCCGGCCATGTCGCGGGCCGAATGCCGCGACCGCCTCACCGCACCGGGCGAACGCTTCGAAATGGAGACGATCGACATTCGCGGCGTGCCCACCCGCGTGTGGAAGCACGCGCCCACCAACATGCGCCAGGTGGCGATGGCCGCACGCACCCACGGGGACCGGCTGTTCGCCATCTACGAGGACGAGCGCGTCACTTATGAAGCGTGGTTCCGCGCAGTCGCGCGAATGGCTGCCGAACTTCGCGAGCGCGGCGTGGCGAAAGGCGACCGCGTGGCGCTGGCGATGCGCAATCTGCCCGAATGGCCGGTCGCGTTTTTCGCCGCGACCACGATCGGCGCGATCTGCGTGCCGCTCAATGCCTGGTGGACGGGCCCCGAGCTCGCTTTCGGCCTCGCTAATTCGGGCGCCAAGCTGCTGGTGTGCGACGCCGAACGCTGGGAGCGTATCGCCCCGCACCGCGGCGAGCTGCCCGATCTTGAACATGCTCTCGTATCGCGCAGCGATGCGCCACTGGAAGGGGCGGAGCAGCTTGAAGACCTCCTCGGAACGCCCAAGGATTATGCAGCGCTTCCTTCCGCCGCGCTGCCCCAGGTGGACATCGATCCCGAAGACGAAGCGACGATCTTCTACACCAGCGGCACCACCGGCCAGCCCAAGGGCGCGCTCGGTACGCATCGCAATCTGTGCACCAACATCATGTCGAGCGCATACAATGGGGCGATCGCCTTCCTGCGCCGCGGCGAGGAACCGCCGGCGCCGGTGCAGAAGGTCGGCCTGACCGTCATTCCGCTGTTTCACGTCACCGCCTGTTCGGCGGGCCTGATGGGCTATGTCGTGGCCGGGCACACCATGGTGTTCATGCACAAATGGGACCCGGTTAAGGCGTTCCAGTTGATCGAGCGGGAGAAGGTCAATCTGACCGGCGGCGTTCCGACAATCGCCTGGCAATTGCTCGAGCATCCTGAACGCGCGAATTACGACCTCTCCAGCCTCGAGGCGGTGGCTTATGGCGGCGCTCCGGCGGCCCCCGAACTGGTCCGCAAGATCCACGAGGAATTCGGCGCGCTGCCGGCCAATGGCTGGGGCATGACCGAGACCATGGCCACGGTGACCGGCCATTCGAGCGAGGATTACCTCAACCGGCCCGACAGCTGCGGCCCGCCCGTCGCGGTGGCCGATCTCAGGATCGTGGGAGATGACGGCGTTACCGAACTGCCGGTGGGCGAAGTGGGCGAGCTGTGGGCGCGCGGTCCGATGGTGGTGAAGGGCTACTGGAACCGGCCCGAGGCGACCGCCGACACATTCGTCGATGGCTGGGTCCGCACGGGCGATCTGGCGCGGCTGGACGAGGAAGGCTGGTGCTACATCGTCGACCGGGCCAAAGACATGATCATCCGCGGGGGCGAAAACATCTACTCCTCCGAAGTCGAGAACGTGCTCTACGATCACCCCGCGGTGACCGATGCCGCGCTGGTGGCGATCGCGCATCCGACACTGGGCGAAGAACCCGCGGCGGTCGTGCACCTCGCCCCCGGCATGTCCGCTACCGAGGACGAATTGCGCGAGTGGGTCGCCGCGCGTCTGGCCAAGTTCAAGGTGCCGGTGCGGATCGCCTTCGTGCAGGACACGCTGCCGCGCAATGCCAACGGCAAGATCCTCAAGAAGGATCTGGGTGCATTCTTCGCATGATCCGGCCAGCGGCGACCCGCAAGTTCGGCGAGAAGCGCGAAGCGATCGTCCATGCCGCGGCGGTGTTGATCAACGAGGTCGGGGTCCAGGCGACCACGCTGGCCGAAGTGGCGCGCGCAATCGGGCTCAACGCCACCAGCGTCACCTATTACTTCCCGCGCAAGGAACAGCTGGTCGTTGCCGTATACGACCAGACGCTGACGTTGATGGAAGACATTGCGCGCGATGCGCTGTCGCAGGCCGATCCCGCCGCGCGGCTGCGCCATTTCATCGCTGCGCATGTCGAGCTGAGGAAGCGTATCCGCGCGGGCGAACGCGGGCTGACAGTGGCGCTGTCGGAAATCCGCACGCTCGATCCCGAAGTGCAGGATCCGCTGATGGCGCATTACCTGCGCGTGGTCGATCTGGTGCGGCGTTTCTTCGGCGAATGGCACGACAACGCCGAACGCGCGCTGTTTTCGGCGCGCGCGCATATCCTGCTCGAAGCGGTGATGTGGTGGCCGGTGTGGTCGATCCGCTATTCGGTGCTCGATTTCGCGCGCATCGAGGAAAGGCTGTTCGACGTCCTGGCGCATGGCCTGCCGGCGCAGCGCGGCCGGTTCGAACCCGAACCGCTGACGGGCGGCTGGCGGACGGGGGAAGACGACGATGCGACGCAGAACGAGGCCTTCCTGCGCGCCGCGACCGTGATGATCAACGAGCGCGGCTATCGCGGCGCCTCGGTCAACCGCATCGCGGAAAGCCTGAATGTCACCAAGGGCAGTTTCTACCACCACCACGAGGCCAAGGACGATCTGGTGCTGGCCTGTTTCCAGCAGAGCTACGACCGGCTTTCCACCGTGCAGATCGCGGGCCGCGATATCGGCACCGATTACTGGAAGCGCCTGTCGAGCGTGCTGGCAGAGCTGGTCGACCTGCAGTTCTTCGACCGCACGCCGCTGCTGCGCACCACGGCGCTGCAGGCGCTGGATACCGAACACAAGAGCGGCGTCGTCACGCGGTCGAACCGGCTGGCTCGCCGCTTTGCCGGCATGCTGATCGACGGGATTGCCGATGGTTCGGTGCGTCCGATCGATCCACTGGTGGCGGGCCAGGTGATCATGTCGACGGTCAACACAGCCTATGAAGCGCGGCACTGGGCGGCGCGTTTCGAACAACCGGAAAAAGCGATCGAGACCTATC